>WNFZ01011276.1_pt1 | contig 10931 bp, 13 predicted proteins | sample 5400081 | NCBI WGS metagenome assembly WNFZ01 (sample SAMN13153365, study PRJNA577476) | soil metagenome | isolation source: 80 cm soil or saprolite under grassland replicate 1 | place: USA:California | collected 2016-06-15
CACCTACAACTGGTACTGGCTGGTCGACGGTTTGATGGAGCAAGGCCACAAGGTGCACCTGGCCAACACGGCGGCGATCCAACAATACGAAGGATTAAAGTACACCGACGATCACTCAGATGCGCGTTGGCTGGCGCACCTGCTGCGCCTGGGAGTGTTACCCGAAGGATATATCTATCCCAGAGCAGATCGGCCCGTGCGCGATCTATTGCGCAAGAGAAGCCAGTTGGTACGGCAAAGAACTACCAATCTGTTAAGCATTCAGAATCTGGTAACCCGCAACACCGGAGAGTCGTTAAGCACCAACCAGATCAAAGGGCTTGATGTCCAACAGGTCGATGAACTGTTGCCCAACGGGGATGTCTCGTCGTAAAGATAGCTCATCGCCGCCATGTCGGAGTTCTGAAAGTATCTTTGCAACACCTGCAGGCTCTCGTTTTTTTGATTGATCATGTAATGGATTCCCTCGATGTAGCCTTTGAGGAAGTCGAGCACCAATTTGCGGTTTTGTTTCAAAAACTCCGCGGTGGTGCTGATCCCTCCCCCCGGAGTCGGCACGTCGAATTTGGCCAGGACTTTCAAGCCGTCGTTTTTTCGGATCAAGTCCAACGGCGGAAACATCATCGTTCCGTGAATGACGCCGGCCTTGAGCGTCGAGAAGCGCCCGCTTTCGCCGCCGCCGATGGACAGAAACTTCACGTCCTCGCTGGGAGTGAGCCCGTTGTCGCGCAGCAATTTTGCTAGACGCACATAGCTGGCTTCGCAGCCGCGAGAAATTCCGAGAATTTTTCCTTTCAGGTCTTGAACGGATTGGATGTTGGGCTGCGTCAAGACCCAGGAGCCAAGGGTGTTCATCGTCACGCCGAGCCGTGCCAGAGGAATCCCTTGGAGTGACGCCGTGGTCACGCCGGTATCCGAACCGATGAGGAACTGGACGCTCTGGCCGATCAGCGCCGGCACGGCGCGCGGCCGCCGCTTACCAGAATCGACTCGACCTCCAGGCCGTATTTCTGCCAAATTTTTCTATCTGCCGTGACCCACGACGGCGTGGAGCCGGGCGCTACGGCGGGGTAGGCGACGCGGAGTTTTTCGGTGGCGTGTGCAGCATGGGACGTACCGACCAGAGCGATTGCGATCGCTGTGAACGAGCGGATGAAGCGCATGGAATACTCCCTGCTTCTACTGGCGAAAGATTTCGCGGAATTCTTTCTGGTATTGGTTATAATTTTCGCCGAGCTCAGGAGGTATAGGGAAGAGCTTGAGATTTTTTGCCTGCATCTTGGTATCGATGCCGGGCCGGGAGGGTGTCCTGCCGATCGCCAAGACGAGCTGCTGGCCTTCTTTTGAGAGCACAAAGTCGATGAACAGTTTTGCCGCGTTGGGGTGAGGCGCTTTCGCCGCCACTCCCATTGGATGCAGCGAGACTGTTACCGGATCCAGAGTGGTAACCCATTCTACGGGAGCGCCCTGTTCTTTCATTCTTTCGATTCGATGGGCCAATGCCATTCCCATGTGAAACTCCCCCGCCGCCATCAGCTGCGCGATCAAAGTCTGGCCGCTGCGAAGTTGAATATCCTGTTTGGCTAGCGCCCTCATATAGCGTTGCGCCCTTTCTCGACCCCAAGCCACGGAGATGGCGGCATACCAGGAGTACATCTCCTCTTCCATGGCGATTTTGCTTTTCCACTTAGGGTCGAGTAAGTCTTCCCAATTTTTAGGTGCCTGATCTCTGGGTACCAGTTTCGTGTTGTAAGCGATGATGTTGTAGGCATCGAAATAGTCGACCCAATATCCCTTGGCATCCTTGAATCCTTGTGGATACGCGCTGCTCTCGGGCGACAGGTAGGGCTGAAGAAAACCTGCTTTTACTAACTGATGGGTTTCCACCCCGCGGACCGCTACCAGATCGAAAAAAACTTTGCCCACGCGGTTTTCGTTGAGTATGCGGTTGAAAACTCTGGCTGAGCCCGCATTGAAGAATTCGGTCTTGATGAACGGATATTTCTTGTTGTAGCCGTCGAAGAGCTTCTTAATGTCTTCGATGCTGGTCGAAGTATACCAAATGAGCGAGCCTTCTTTTTTTGCGCCCTCGATGAGTTTGGCGGTGTGACTGTCCTGGGCCTCGACGACCGTCCGGACCAACATTCCAAGGAACAGTAGCAATGTTAAGAGGAGCCGCATCTAGTACCACTTTCCGGTCAGAAACTGATTGATGTTGCGTTTGACCATACGCGTTTTTCCCAATGGAGCATAGGCGCCACCCAGCATGTGCTTCGCAACGTCGTCGCGGCTTTTTCGACCTGCTCTAATTTCCTGGAGGTTACCGTGAAAGTCTTCGAGATAGTCGTACATCTTCTTGAAGTAAGTTCTACCGGCTTGCTCGCCTTCGACCGTCGGCCCGTGACCCGGCACGAGATGTTTGTAACGGTTTTCGAACAGCTGCTTCAGGGCCGTGAGCCAGTTGGGCATGTGGTGGATGGTCGATTCCATTGGCATCGGGATATCTGATCGATGGTTTTCTTGCAAGTAAGCCAGGGCATTAGTGCATCGCACGGATCCACCTGTTTCATCCACCGCGTCGCAGTCCTAATATTATAAGGGTGAAGGAGGGGGCCAACGCAGAAGACTCGCAACGTTATCGTAATAGCACCAAAGTCGCTGTATCGAGTTGACCCGCCATTACGTCCGATGTTATTCGCGTGAGGAGTATCTATTCGGACGTAAGAAAGGACAAGCTCATGATCAAAGAGGGCAAGTTTACGATACTAGAAACCCGCGGCGCGGTAGCGAAACTTACGATCAATCGACCGGAGAAAAGAAACGTTTTGAGCCGCGACACGATCCGCGAGATTTTGGCGGTCTTCGAGGAATTGCGCAAAGACGACTCCATCGCCGTGGTACTGACGACGGGCGCGGGAGACGTGGCCTACTGCGCCGGGCGCGACCTGTCGGAATTTCCCACCGAAGGTGGGAAGAACCGCGGCACTGACCGTCGCGCGGAACCGCGTGCTTATCATGTTGCCGAAGTGATACGAACTTTTCCAAAAGTGACCATCGCAGTTGTGAACGGTTACTGTTTGGGCGGCGGCATTACATTATTACTGCCGCACGATCTTGCGATCGCGTCGGACAAGGCGCAGTTTGGTTTGCCCGAGATCATGCGAGGTTTTTTGCCGTATCCGATTATCGCGACGATGTTCAAGACTTTGATTCCCACGAAATTCGCCTTCGAAATGATCCTCACAGGCAAGAATTGGGACGCAAAGAAATCCATGGAAGCCGGACTGATCAACCGTGTCGTGCCACACGAACAGTTGCAAGACGAAGCGTGGAAGTGGGGCGAAGAAATCGGCAAATTCGACAAAGTTACGCTCAAATATTGCAAGATGGCGGCGCACTCTTCTATGGAGGCCTCCAGCGTGCCGGCGGCGGCAGAGATTGCCTGGCTGATGCAGGAGGAACACGCGTTGGTCAACCCGCGCGCCTATGCGGGGACGCGAGAGTTTCATAAGTAGCAGTTGGCAGCGATTAGTGGACAGTGACGAGTGAGGAGAAGGGGGCTTGAATGAAAAATAGTTCGGAGCGCGTGAAATCGATCATCGCGATTACGTTGTTTGCCGTTCTCTTCGTGCATTCACACCTCGCGACAGCGGCGGCCAAGACCCAGCTCCGCGTGGCCTACAGCTCGATCTCGGGAACGGCGGTAGTGACCTGGCTCGCGGTCGATAAAGGTTTATTCGCGAAAAACGATCTCGACGTCGAGTTGATTTATGTCGCCGGCTCCCAGGCCATGCAGTCACTGCTAAGCGGCACCACGCCGATCGGCATTCAAGGCATCGAGCCGGTCTTTCGCGTGAACGCCCATGGCAGTGACACCGTCATGATCCTCGGCATCGTGACCAAGCCGCCCTTTTCGATCATGGTGCGGCCCGAGATCAAGGATTACCGCGAGCTCAAGGGCAAGCCCATGGGCATTACACGCTACGGTTCGTCTACCGACATGTTGCTTCGCCTGACATTGGAAAAGTGGGGCTTCAAGCCTGAGGCCGACGTGCCAATTTTGCAAATGGGTGGTGTGCCGCCGATCTTGGCCGGCATGGAATCGCGCAAGATCTTTGGCGGGCCGCTGTCGTTGCCGACGCTGGCGCGGGCGAAGCAGGAAAGTTACCGCGAACTGGCCGACGTGGCGGATCTGGTTCCGGAGTATCAGGTGGCCGGAGTGGTTACCCGGCGCACATTCGTCAAGCAGAACCTCGACGTGGTACGAAGCTTTGCAAAGGCGATCGCGGAGGGCATGGCGTTATTTAGAAGCGATCCCGAATCGGTAATGAAGGTTATGAAAACGCGGCTCAAGATCGACGACCCGCTGGTGATCGAGGAAACTCAGAAGAACTATCCGCGCTATATGCCTAACATCCCTTATCCTAGTCGAGCGGGCATTGCGGTGATCAAGGCGTTCCTCGACAAAAATGAACCGGCCGTGCGACCGCTGTCGATCGACGGCCAGATCGATAATCAGATCGTGCGCGAGCTCGAACAGAGTGGGTTCTTTAACAGTTTGTACCGCGCTAAATAGTGGAAAGAAAAACGCCTATGCGTTTCTTGATGGCGATTTTTAAGTCCTTTTTTTATCGATACCGGCGCGGTTTCGTTCGGCTGCTCGATAACGATTCGCTGGTGGAAATGACTTCGGGTGGGCTGCGTGGAAGTCCCCACGTGGGAACGAATTCGTGAATCGATTTACAAAGGCAGAGGCGGATGATCGGGCTCGAACAAGGGCCAATGTCCGCAACCCTTCGAGCGCTGAGCGAGTCAGTTTTAATTTTTGCGCGTTGAAATCTTCGTTTTCTAAGCGCCAGACCGCCGAGTCCTGCCGAGCGTTTGAGCGGTCCTAATTCCCCACTGGTGCAAATAACTCGCCCAACGGCGGGCGACTCGGGATGTATCCTTGTTCGTTGGCGTATTGAACGAACTTTTCGAGCACGACTTGATTCTCCGGTGTCAGTCCGTGGCCCCACGGGTTGTCGCCGAAGATTTCTTCCTCTTCTTCCAAAATTAGCACCGCGCTCGGAAACGCAAGACGTTTGGCATAATCGTAGGATTTGCGGCAGAGTTTTTCCGCCTCAGTGAATGCGTTGAGCAGGCTTGAGACAATCCAGGGCTGTTCGTCGAAGAGCGACTGGTGCATGACCAGGGTGTGGGTGATCGGAAAGATTTTCGTCTTGTGGAAGTATTCGTTCACCGTTGCGCGGATGTCTTTGAAGACGCGTCGAATGCGCGGATCCCGGGCACGAAACGACGGCACAATGTTGGGCGGGATCAACGCGTCGATCTCGCCGCGTAGTAGGAGCTGCTCCGTAGGTTCGTCAACAACCGTGACTTTGACGCCTGCGGGCGGCTGATACCCGGCCCGCTCAGGCGTCGAGGTGAACCACTCGCATTCCTCCGGTCGCACGCCATGGTATTCCTGTAAAATTCCGCGCGCCCATAGTCCCACCGTGAGGCGGTACTCGTCCATGCCGATCTTTTTTCCTTTGAGATCTTCCGGCCGCTCGATTCCGGAAGCGGGCGAGCAGAAAATGTAGGGATGGATCTGCATGCGCAGCGGAAAGATCGGCAGCGCGATCACCGGCTCGTTGCGGCAGCGCGCCATCATGTACCAGGAAAGCGACATCTCCGCGATGTCGAATTCTTCATAAACGGGGCGCATGCAGGCCTCGCCGGTTTCGGCACGACGCGGTTGCAGCTTGATTCCTTGCGCCGTGACTTCGCCGTTAAGTAAAGGCCGCGTGCGATGGTAATCTGCGAGCATGAGAGTCAATTCTAAGTCGTGTGCCATGTTTTCTCCTTAAGAGTTGTCGCGGAGTGCTCTGTTGTTGGAGTGCTGGAGTAATAGACTAAATGGAGTACTGGGGGAACTCTTCAAACCCATCACTCCAGTACTCCAATTTATCCTTTCACCGTCCCTGTCCAGTAGCTTTCATGAGGAACTGCCTCGTGAAAAACTTCTCCGCGCCGCCTAGTTTTTTCGCTTCCGCTTCGATGCGCGTGGCGGCGATTAGCGACTCGATATCTTCCTTGGTGATCGAGATCGAATACACGTTGGCGAACTGGTGGATCACTTGCCGTACCGGTACGGGATCGCCGAAAGTGTTCTTTTTGATGACCGCGGCTGCGACTTTTTCTTGGTTGTTGCCGAGAAAATCCAGCCCGCGCTTGATCGCGCGCAGCACCGAGACTATTCCTTCCGGATCCGTTTCTATTTTTTGTTTGCTCGATACAATCACCACGAAGGGGAATCCGGGGATGACGCTGCCGATGTCGAAGAGAGTAGGGAACCCTTTCTTCTCGAGCTCTATCCTTTCTAAAAACGAAAACGGCGAGGCATGAATTTTACCAGATTCCAAAGCTTGGGCGCGAGATGGACTGTTGCCGACGCCGTAAAGTATTTTGTAATCCCGGTCGCGCACCAAGCCTTTCTTGGCTAAGCCTTCAACCACGGCAAATTCCGCCACGCCGCCGGGCCCGGTGACACCGACGACCTTCCCCTTCAAATCGTTGACGCTGTTGATGCCTTTGGCGCCGAGAAGCGTGTAATCCATGTATGGCTGAATGCCGCTGATAATGACCAGCGGCGCGTTTTGCGCGATGGCTCGTACCGCGGCCACACCGGCGACCAATGTGTAATCGACGCCGCCTCCAACGAGGGCAGCCATCGCGGTCGGGCCACCTCTGATAAGCACGGTTTTTACTTCCAAACCTTCGACGGCAAAGAAACCGAATTCTTGCGCGACGACAAGCGGCAGCGTGCCGCTCAACGTAGGAGTGTTGGAAGCGAAGTTGACGGACTTTGCGGAGGCGGCGGCCTCGGCACGGCTGCCAAATGTAATTAGTAACATAAATACCAGGAGGACAAATTTCAGTCCCATCACATATGCGGGATGCGAAGAATCACCCCCACCTATGTCCTCCCCCGTCGAGGGATGAATAGGCAGCGGACGGTGGAGGAATGCGGCGGAAATGCTCTTAACGCAATACTCCATCACTCCATGAACTCCAATACTCCATTCCCTCACAGCTCCAGCGTGCTCTGAGCGAACAGATCTTCGATTTTCGGTTTCTTCGTGATCAGCCCCTGCTCATGGGAGAAGTCGATCAATGTCTCGAGCATCTTTCGGTTCCCTTTGACGCCGTAAGTATAGGGGTCATTGCCGAACATCTCCTGCGTCCTGGTCAGATATTCCTTGCCAAAGAAAAGCGCCGAGGGAATGCTGTCGATCAACGTCGAATTAAAATACCCCTTGGCTTTTACGAAGCCGGTGTACAGATTGAACGCGACCCAGGGATATTTTTTATAGATGTCGCCGCGAATGATATAGGCGTGGTTAACGGGTAAAAAGCCATGGTTTTTATAAAAGCGCGCGCCTTCAGCCATGCGGTCGGGAAACAGCGGCTTGATATTGCTCCAAACTCCCTTGCCGCCGATCCGGCTTGAGCGATCCAGCGCATTGGCCTGAAGCACCCACGGGCTCGCGACGTGCGCGACGTCCAGTTCATTTTCTAGTAGTGTCGAAGCCAAACTTTTGTTCTGCGTGATGCGGTTAAATGAGCCACGCCCAGCCGTTTGCCGGCCAGGTCTTCCGGTTTCGTGATCCCCGAGTCGATGTGGTAAGACAGCTCGGTCTGAAAAAGTCGGCGGCTGGGAAAAACCGGCAGCGCGATCATGTCGGCTCCCTGGGATTTTGCGATAAGAAAGGATGACATGGACATTTCGGCAACTTCGAACTCGCCGAACTTGAGCTGACGCCAGAATGTTTCAGCCGGATGGGAGTAGGTCGGAATAAGCTCGATCCCTTCCGCCTGTACCGTGCCGTTCATCAGCGGTTCGACGCGCTCATTGAACGCGGAGATGAATCCTAAAGTTAGTTTCGGCATGTGGCACTGTTTCTCTCAGTCGTGTTTAAAATTAGAATCTACCGCGAGATTTCTCGCGATGTTCGAATACCTTCTCCCCTTGTGGGAGAAGGCAGGATGAGGGAAGAATGCAATTTCGAGCACCCTCACCTCGCCTCGCCAATTCCCTTGCTTCTCAAGTTTTTTCATCTCACTTGTCATAACCATCAATCGACCAGATGTCGTAAAGCAATTCCATGCGCCGGAATGTGTGCTTGCGGGTCTGCTCCTGCAAATGCGGCGATTGGAGATAGCGCACGGCGATTTCTTCCGCCAGGCTACTGTGTTCCTCATCCGCTTCCGTATGGACGGTGAAAAAGCGAACGTCCTCAGGCTTCATCTTATAGTTTTGCATCAAACCGTTGCCGATCGCGGCGGCCGCCGGCCCGAAGGTGCCTTCGGCTCCGATCTGGATCGACATGACGACAAACCATGGTAGCGTGTGGATTATCAATTCGACGTAGTAAAGATGGGCGGCGGTGGAAGGGCGCAGCTCGGCGTTTTCGAGTTGTTTTTTCGATAGACCGATGGATTCGGCAAACCGGATCGCGAGCTCGTTATGTCCGGCGCTGCCGGTGTCCATGCCGCGGGTTTCTTCCTCGACGACGCCCCAAAGTTTCTGAGCGATCTCCGGATCAGTGCAGGCAAGATAGCGCATCATAGCGATGCGCGGCACGGCGGCGCGAAATTGGTAGTCCTGAATCGCCCAGGCGCGGATCTGATCCATCGTCGCGGTGCCGTTGCAGACGGCTTTCAAGAACGGATGCTTGATGCGAATCTTCGGAAACGCCTGAATGTCCTTCTTGAGCTGGTTAACGAATTCTTGGCTTGTCATGTTAGTTTCCTCCTCCACTCAGTGTAACGGGAAGTTGGAGTGATGGAGGGGAGAAGTGTTGGGACCCCGATACTCCAGTACTCCAAAACTCCCTCATTCCAATTCTATCTTTTCCCTTCTAGCCGGCTGACGTAATACTCCCAGCCGCGCATGGGGAAGCGCTGATCGGCGTTGTAGACTTCCAGCTCCTCTGCGGTCAAATATCTCGGTTCGCCGTGAAGCAGCGCCAGATGATTCCATTCGCCGAGCATGGCCAGCCGCGTCGTTCGCTCGATGACCTGTTCGACGCTTTCGCCGACAACGGCGTCGCCATGAGCGCGCAATAAGACCACCGGACCGTTGCCCAGCGCGGCGGCGAGCTCATTGCCGCGCTCCACTGTACGTACCAGGCCAATTCCTTCATACACGGGTGGGCCGTCGGCGGAAAGAAACTTGCCGTAGTGGTGCATGGGCTTGAGCTTGATCGGCAGCACGCTGAAAATTGTGCTCCATTTAGAATGCGTATGCGCAACGCTGACGATTTCCGGACGCGCTTTCAAAATACACGAATGAATCGGCCACTCATTGGGTGGCGTCTTCGCGCCGTCGAGGTAATTGCCGTCGAGATCCTGCATGATCAGCCGATCGCGCGTGACGCATCCCGGGCTGACGTTGGCGATCGTTACAAAAGCGTCGGTGCCGGGTACGCGCACGCTTATGTGACCGTAGCCGTCGGTCACGCCTTCGTGATCGAGAATGTGGCAGGCCGTCATCAGCTTTTCCGTCAGCTCTTTCAGTTCTGCTGAGTCAATTTTGGGCACGTCCTTGCGATCGGCAGCCATGAACACTCCTTAGTAGTCGATATTAGTCAGCTATCGGGCTGTCAAGGAGAGTGGCGCCCTTGCACGCGGCTTAGATAATATTCCCATGGTCGCGCCGGAAACGCCTGATCGGCGGAGAAAGTCGCCAATTCCTCTTCGCTCATGTAAAGCGGCTCGCCGTGGGCTACCGCCATATGTGCAAGCTCGCTGACGAAGGCAAGTCGGATGGTGCGCAGGATCGCTTCCTCGAGACTGGTGCCGACCACCGCGTCGCCGTGGGCCCGCATCAGGACCGCCGCGCTGTCTTTCAGCGAGGCCGCGAGTGCCATGCCGCGTTAGCTCCACTTCGAGTGCGTGTGGCACACGCTCATCACTTCGGGTCGCGCTTTGAGAATACACGCGTGAATCGGCCACTCGTAGGGGGGAACGTTAATGCCACCGAGAAATTTGCCGTTGAGATCGAGCATGACGAGTCGTTCCAACGTGGCGCAACCGGGGCTTACGTTTGCGATCGTCAGAAACGCTTCCGTTCCAGGTACGCGCACGCTCACATGTCCAAAACCGTCAGTGATCCCCTCGTGGTCGAGAATGTGACAGCCGTCGACCAGTTTCTGTTTAAGCTCTTTGAGCTCGATCGAATCCAAATTAGGTGTTCTCGATTCAGACGCAGCCATGGCGACTCCTTTGCGACAAAAACTTTCGTCGACTCGGTTTTATTGGCCGGTCACCGGGGTGTCAAGGCTGCGATTGGCTTGACAACTCAGACGCCGCGGAGGTTAATCCCATTCGAATGGGAGGAAAGTAATCCATGATCAGATCTGTGAATACGGCGCTCCTGCTGGCGTTGGTAATTGTACCAATACGAGTTACCGCGCAAGAAAAGTACATCGCCAGCTACGCCGGCTTTGCTGGATTTCAAGCGCCGCTGTGGGCCGCCAAAGACTTCGGTTTCTTGACAAAACACGGCGTGAACGTCGATCTGGTCATGATTCCCGGATCGGCGCGGGGCGCGCAGGCGATGCTCGGCGGCAGCATCCACTTCGGCCAGATCGACGGCACCGCGTTGATCTCGGCGATCAACCAAGGCGCGGATCTCATATTCGTCGCTTCATCATTGAACAAATTTCCGTTTAGTCTCGTGGCACAGAAAAATATCCGCCAACCGAAGGATCTCGTCGGCAAAAAGTCGGCATTGTGGCCTTCGGTGGCGCCCACGAAGTTTCTCTCATCCTGGCACTCAAGGAATGGAATATTCCGCGCCAGTCCGTCACGCTGCTCGCCAGCGGACCTGCCGCCAATCGTCTGCTTGCTTTGTCGAGCGGCGCGCTCGATGCGACGCTACT
>WNFZ01009292.1_pt1 | contig 10925 bp, 13 predicted proteins | sample 5400081 | NCBI WGS metagenome assembly WNFZ01 (sample SAMN13153365, study PRJNA577476) | soil metagenome | isolation source: 80 cm soil or saprolite under grassland replicate 1 | place: USA:California | collected 2016-06-15
CCATCCTTCCAAATTTTGCACCATATTGGTGCGACTTCGTTCCTTTCGTCAAGGATCTGATCGATGCATGCTTTCCAGTCAATGCACGGTTGCCCAGTGAATTGCAATACGAGCGAGCACTTAGGATTTTGGAGAAGGCTTACAGTGCTGTTGAGGAACCCTCGGTTGCCAAGGGCTCGGAGGTCATTAAACGCCAATGCATGAAGCGGCCAAACACTGATTCGGTACATCGAGATACTAAAAAGGGTAAATATCCGCCTTAGACGGTCATCTCCGAGTCTAAACACTTTCCGTTGAACACTGTGGTGAAGCGGTTGACCCGATGTCACAGTGCTCTATGGGAAAGTCCATTGCCAAAGGTTGTACAACATGCCGCTCTTGTTTTATTATTTTTGTATATCAGTAAAGTGTGTATTCTTTGTATTTTCGGGTTATGTAATTGAATTTAATTTGCTCCCTAAAAATTATAGAACTGTCAACCGTCTGCAGATACAAAGAGAATTTTATAGAAACCGTCGACTATCTGTCAATGCAAATAGAAATTATAGATTGCCGATTCAAGTTGTCGCCCTGTTCAACGTGACTGGCTTAGAAACGTAAGAGTGCAATCTCTACCTGCATCCACTTATCCATTGCCAAACGGTATCATGGATCCGCTAAGCTCGACCTCGCCTGTATGGCCATTGGAGGGTGAAGTTGATCCGCGTCTGCTTTGGCGTGGTGACAACGAATCCAGATTTCCAACTTGGGCATGTTCTACAGTGTTCATCTATTCTTGATACTAACATTCTTATACCTCTAGAGCACTTCTTCTTTAGATCATTTGGACTACAACGCTCTAGATCCTACATTCTACGATCTTGAAGTTCCTCCGGTCCTATCAGGCGATCCTCAACCTGATCAGGAGGTCGTACAACTTCGAATTCAGAATGAGGAGTTGATCAAAGAGAACGAAGCCCTAAAGACAGAGTGCAACACTCTCTGGTAAGTATCCATATGCATATCGCTAATTATATCTGACAAATTTCTCAGCGAGATGCTCTTCCTTCATGGTGTTGGAGTCGCACCTGCCACGGCCAGTGAATCGGCGCACGATAACTTGAACGATGTGGCGGTGGAGGCAGCCTTGGAGTTCCTTCATGATGTTGGAGTCGCACCCGCCACGGCCAGTGAATCGGCACACGATAACTTGAACGATGTGGCGGTGGAGGCAGCCTTGGAGGCGGCGCCACCCCAACTCGAACAGGATGACTTTCCTCAGATAAAATTTTGGTTTAGACGCGATTGGTCAACGAGGGGAGACGATGACTTGGAGCTGAAAATTTTTGTTGAAACGGAAGATGGCAACATCGTGAGTGAAACCCGGATGGATGACATACGCAAATATGCACGCAATCTCTGGGAGATCTTCCTGGACGAGGGCACTGCACCACCGAGGTGGGGAGAGGCCAAACCACATATTAGCCAGAGATTTCGTAGGTTAATGTGCGCCCAATTTCCAGAACTTAGATTCTGTGACAACAACTGGAAAGCGGACCACATTGCAACGCTCCATTACCCTTCGTGGTACAGATATTGGGTCAAAATGAAGTCGAAGAAACAGAAGATCAGATCCAGATCGGTAAGTAGGACTTCACTCTTTTATCGTCCAACAACGACATACTATTGGCCGATGAATGGAAGGTATGCAAAGCATGACTTTCGGACATCTCTTCTCACTCTTCCTAGGTGTACAAAAAACTTCTGTCCGAGAAACGGCTTGCAGAAAAATAGCACTCTCGAGTTCGATGCGGCAAAATTGCTATCGTATTCTACAAACTACTGACATTACAATGCTTTGGATTCCCCAAATTGAACAATATATTTTGTTTTCATGAGCTTCATATATTTTATTACAACCTTGAGTACAGAACGGTACCGAACGTACAGAGCTGCGGGGCAGGTAAGCATTACACAGGACTATGAGAAGAGGATAAAAAGTATGGAGGAGACCAACGATATCTTGCAGAAGGAGAAGGAAGCTGCGCATCTGGAAGCATTGAAGGCTCGTGAAGATGAATCAGCCATCAACTTGAAGGCCGAGCACTGGCAAGGCAGCAGCTACTTGGCCGACAGGAATATATTTGCATCAGCGTCATTGATGCGTGATAGGCGCAAGTGGTCTCAGCTGGGGCCTTCTGAACCACTAAGCTGGGACCGTGGCTCGCACTCCATACGTAGGGCCAACCAAACCTTAAACTTTATTGTAGTTTGAATAAGTAAAGAGTGAATAAATAACCCTCACTTTAGTCCCTGGTCGGAGCCCGCCATTTTTACAGGGCCGTCGGAGAGCCATTACATGAAATCACGTTATGGTCCACGAATATCGAAGTCCACTCTGGACACACGAATGCCGCCTGAATAGATATTTGACCAACGACCGACTCGGAGGGACATCTGTCCCAGTACTGCGTGGGCACCATGAACGTTGAACTTTTAACTCCCCGAGGTTAAATTGAGCAGTTGACACACCTGGCCTATAAGCAACACGAGTTCCTTCCCCCTTGTGGTGCAAAACAGTTCGCCCGTGATTTCGAGTGCATTAACAATCTCCTCCGCAGGGGAATTCACAACATGGGACACCTTCTCCTGAATCTTGTGTGGAGATGTAAGTTAGAAGAATTGAATAGTACATCCATAAAAGGTTTACTCACAGATCTATCGGTCAGAACGAAGCCATCGACAGGGTCCACCTTGGGCAGATTCGTTGTCCCCTGCGAGGTCGAGTGAATTACAAATGAAATACTATTTGAGGGAAAAATATTTACCTCACTAATTTCAAATCCTTTTGCACACGAAGGGCAGTGTGCTACATCGCCACCGCTGGAGGTTTTCGAAACCTCCTTGTCTTCGCAGCCAGTGGCTTCCGCCGATTCAAGGGAACCAAAGAAACGAAAAGCGGATCGTCTGGCCCAGTCATGAAGTGTGTCGGTTTCCGTTGACCTGTGTGCAGCATTCTGCGTGCATTACGAATCTTCCTGCAAGGTCATTACAATGAGAGTGCATAGGGAAGATTAGTATATGCAAATACACTTACTAGTACTTGTCTCCTTAAATTCTTTGGTTTTGGCACGCGATGATACCATGTCGGAAAGTTGCGGAATGCCTAATCAAGGAGATGCCTGATCTGGGCCGGTTTTGGCATGATCAGAACATTCGGCCACGCCTAACTAGGCCATCGGCGGCAACATCATGTAGGGGTTGACTAATCTGGCGGCCCGGTTCAATATCAGTATCACCAGGCCTAATAATAGAGAATCAGTCATGCGAAGGCATCATGCTGACATGCAAGGCGCTGCTGCATCGCGCGCAGCTGTTCTATTTACATACTGTTAGAACAGTAGAAATGATATTCTATGCAGTACATACACAGGACAGCTCGTAAATATGATAATCCATAATAGTACACTACCAGAGAAGTACGAAAATGGGTAAAATACCCCTAAGACTACAGGTACAGAAAATAACAGGGGAAACCTACTATGATCCGGCAACTCAGACCCACAGCCACGTTACGGCTCGTCTCGCGTTTGCCTTACCGGAATCCAACACTCCCCCTCAAACTGATACGAGACGCGTTCCGGTACCCATCGCGCGTGACACGTGACGTTGATCAACGATCAATCTCGGCGGCACCTCTCTCTTCGCGATCGAGCAGACTTTGCGTCGCTCATTGGACAGACTCAGCGTCGTCCACTGCCCGGATAGACTTAGCGTCGTCCGTTGGCTATCCTCCAGTCCACTGATCACTTGTATTGATACAGTGACAACCATCACCTGCTTGTATTGATACAGCAGTGTGGAATTGTCATTTAGATAGGTTGCTGCATGGCCAGGAGGGTGTTTCGTTGGTCCCAAGGTACGTTCGTTCGCTTTACCGAGTATATTGAACATGTACTGACCAATTTTGACCTCCCCTGCAGTCCCAATTTCGTGCGTTACCGGAATCGACGCGAATTTTCCCCTTGGCTCGAAAACCTCCACAATTTCGACGTTCGGCGCGTTCTGGGGTGTTCCAGGCCCCTTAGTTTCAATGTCCACGACTCCCGCGCCTTTCCTTTCGCTGGAAAATCTTTTCGGGTCCACGATTTCGGCCAAATCACGTAAGTCCTCCACCAAATCTTCCGAATCTTCCGCTAACTCAAAATTCGTCACGTTCTTCCACAGGAAATCGATTTTCGGGCATCCGTTGCCACCACCGTGAGGTTCCGGAGCCTCAAATTTATTCGTTTCGCCCATTATCGCATTCAAATCGACAAAAATTCGCCTTTTTGCCCAAATCCGCGGTTCCTCCCCTCGAGATCGACATCGATTGTCGTCGTAGTGCCCGGTTGTGCCTCTCGAAGGATTCCTGGGTTGTCGGGGACAGATACGGAGGGTATTGAAGGTACGTCGGGCGCCGTTTCGCCCAATTCATCATACTCCCCCTCGAAACGTGCGGCTGACGAATTAAAACCTACTATGATCCGGCAACTCAGACCCGCAGCCACGTTACGGCTCGTCTCGCGTTTGCCTTACCGGAATCCAACAGGTACGATGTCCCAGAATTACAAAAGTAGAATTCTTGGTCTCCGAGCCTCGCTCTGATCCTTCAATCAGTAACAAGGGTACAGGTGCCACGACGTGCAAGAGTGACAAAAGTGTAGATCACTGGTGAGTCGCGAAGCTTCGTGGAGATTTACAGCCTGACAGAGGCACCTAGGCTCTACTTCTACTGCTGTTCAATGCATAAGAACTGGGGCCCCGGGCTGTCGATTATCAGATCGCGCCCATCCTCTGATTCCTCTCTGACTGTGCATTCACACTATCGACGCAATGCCTCAACGGACCGAGTCACAAATAGTACGGTGTACCTACTGCAACAACGAATATCGGGCACGCGGTATCGCAGGACACGAACGCAGTTGTCGCCGTCGTAATCAATGTGACAATGCCCCTGACGTTTTGAATAGCATCATTGCGAGGAATGAGCAAGCAGGTAGGTTGTCTTCTCGGCGGTAGCCATGGCAAATCATTTTACTTTCATTACAGATGCAGACGCGATTCTTCAAGCCATCCAACGACCAAATTCGGAATTGCATGGACCGACAGGGGAAGGTAACTACTCATGTTTCAGTTTCTATTATTACTAAATTTGCGTGCTCATTCCGTGCTTATTCCACTCGTCAGGCGAGAATATGGACGACTTCCGTGCGATTGGGAACGATGAAGTTCAACCGGATTTGGATTCGGAGGCAGCGCCGAGCCCAGTTGACCACGAACTTGAACAAGACGACATCAGGGTAGTTTTCCATCGCAGCACCGGCATTCCAGACCAATTTTACCACTTCGACGACTACTGTGGAACGGAATCTACTGGCCATCTAACTGACGCGCATCTCAGTGGCGAATCCTCTTCGCAGCCTGAAGACAGATTGGGGGCAAGACCTTGGCGTCCTTTCAGGACGAAACTCGACTTCGAGGTTGCGGAGGTAATGCTAGATGCGCACATGAATGGGTCACAGACAGAGAGAATGCTCTCAATAATCCACGAAGCGATTCTTAATCCAGAATCGTTTACACTCGCAAATGCGAAAGACCTCTCAACTATTTGGGACGCTGCACGCGAAACGAGGACAGAAATGGTAAGTATTTCATTAATTTCTACTATTACCAATTCGGCTGGTTTTCCGTGTACAGTTTGAAAAGAAGACAATTTCCGTTCAGTATAAAGGTGAAGATCTCGGATTTGACGTGTATCTGCGACCACTCTGGAGCTGGTGCCAGGAGCTTCTCCTGGATAAGGAGACAGTGACGCAGTTCGTTTGGGATGCCCAACGCCTCTCCAAATGGACCGAGAATCGTTTCGAACGTTTCATTGACGAACCTTGGACTGCAGATGCGTGGTGGAATTTTCAGGTAACTTAGACTCATTTTTAGCCGCTAATCTACTGAAAATATTATTTCTCCCTGACAGGACCGAATTCCCGCACACGCTAAGCCATTCTGCATCATCCTGTATGCCGACAAGACACGCCTTTCATCGTTCGGCACCGAAAAGGGTTACCCGGTTGTTAGTAGATGTGCTAATTTGCCTGTCGGGATTCGGAACAGTGAAGGGTTCGGGGGTGGTCGTCTCGTTGGTTGGCTTCCCATTGTAAGTAATGTTCATTGTTGTCAACCCTGAATAGTACGCTGAATACTCTGGAATATTATTCTGTCAGCCTGAGGAAGATTCAAATGAAACAGGAAAACGGCACTTCGTAAACCTCAAGCGCGAAATATGGCACCGTTCCATGTCCGAAATACTTTCGTCGATCGAGCCTCTCACCGAAACCGGTTACAATCTTCGTTGTGGAGATGGAGCTGATCGTGTAATTTTCCCTCATATTCTGATTCTCTCAGCTGACTACGAGGAGCAGTAAGTCCCTTTCTTATATGTTAGTAATACTAATGATTCATGAAAATATTCTATTAGATGCATGATGGCCCTCACTCGGGGCGGCAATGCGTCCTTCCCATGTCCGGTGTGTCTGGTACCAAAAGAGGAAATACCCCTTCTGTCAATTTCCCATCGACTTCGCACGTCTGGAGACATGGAGGCTGTCTGGCGTCAGGCGTTGGAGCTGAATGCTACGGAGAGTGAGGCGCTCCTGAAATCGTACGGACTTAGAGATGTTCAAGTAATGTTTTAACTTTTCCCTATCGATATTTGAAAATTGACTATAATTTTACTACATAGAATGTCTTCTGGGCCCTCCACGCAGTCAATATCTACAGTGCTTTGTCATGGGACCGGCTGCACGCGTATCACGGTGGCCTATTCTCTGATCACATCCTCGTGGAGATAAGATCAGCAATTGGAAGTCTTCCGGGCAGAGCAGAGGCAATTGTTGATGCCGGGTAAGCATTTCCAAGTCAATGTGTCGTTACGGTCAGCCTGAGTCTGAAAACACGGCGATATTAGTCTGCAAGGTATTCCGCGTTGGCCAGGGTTGAATCACTTTAGATCCTTGGGTAGTACGGGAGAATTTTCAGATGGAACGAAATTCAAGGACCTTTCGAAGGTGCAGTATCGTTTTTACCAATTGAAATGCTGTGCAAACACCTACTGACAAAGTATTCGGCAGGTTCTCATATTTGCTGCCCACCATGTACTCACGCAGGCTCAATGTCCAACCGGTTTCTTATTGCTTAAACTTCTCCGCAGTTACCTCGAACTTGACATGTACGCTTCCCTCACAGTTCATACAGATGTCACACTTGCACTAGGCAGGGATGAGCTGCTGCGTTTTGAAGGGATTCTTCAGGTATGCTGCTATGTTAAATTCTACGAATGTGCACCTAATGTTTTTCGGCGCTGCTGCCTGTCATTAGGAATATCGCCGAGAAAATCCAGAAAAGAAGTGGGATTTCCCAAAGGCGCATTCACATCAACACATGTTCCATGATATTCAGATGAAGGGCGTCACACGCAATTATAACACAAAGCCAAGCGAGAAGATGAACGGACCGCTCAAGAAGTTCTACCGCAATCACACCAATTTCAAAGATGTCGCACCTCAGGTGAGTGTAATTGTGACTCGGAAGCTTGTTCGTTGTTGATCTAATACCAAACATTAATAGATGATGAAGATTAGCGAAAAAGACCTAGCAGCAACGGTTATCAGAACCGAAATAGAGAGGCTGGCAGAAGCGGAGAAACAGAAGGCAGAAGAACAGTCCCTGAGACATGAGGTGGGGGCAGGAGGCGACAAATCGGATTCGATACTGTCGACAAACCAGGTCTCAGCTAATGACTTCAACCGTGTCATTTTCGGCTCGAGGCTCCCCTCATTGTCAATTGAAACGCTGGAAGGACTTCGGCACGATGACCCGGCTTTTCAAAATTTTCGGGGAAAGCTCGGTTCTGCGTTGACACACCTTCTCGATTGTCCTCGAGTTACCCTGCCGGCTTCACATGAGGTAAGATTTCAACAACTATTATAAATATAATTAATAACATCCGAGTCTGTTTCCAGATTACACCGTTTCAATCTATCAAGGTTCATTATGCATCTGTAATCGACTGGGGATGGAAGTCAAACATCATTCGCGCAAACCCTGATTTTCACAACCGGCCTCGCTTCGACTATGGATTGGTCCAAGTGGACGGAAACCAATGTATCTTTGTTCAACTACTCTACATATTCCAAGTCCAATATCTTGCGAAGGCCTTCAATCTCGTGCTCATTCTGCCCCTCGACATGCCTCACCTCACAGAAAACCGCACAAGAGACGAAAGTCTTCGACTGACACGGGTCCGCCCACGCCGCAAGATTGAAACAATCATAATCGATGCAAACATGATTATCAGGGGCGGCTTGGTTACTCCGGATCTTTCTTCCAAGGGGGGAGAACTCTTGGTAGTGGATGTAATCGATGAAGACATGTGGAGGAGATTGAAGGCTGTGGAATTTGTCACCCGGGCAAGACTTTGATGTTCAAGGGTCAGTTGAAATACATTCATTGTAATACATGTACTAATATAGGTCTGCCGAGCAGCAGGCTACCAGCAATTTAAATACTATTACGTTTTGTCTCGCTGTCAACCAAATCGGGAAATACCTTGTTGGAATATGAAATTCTTTTGCAAAGTGCGCTGTCTTTGACATAATAAATTTAATATTGGTTTGCACGACTCCACGGTGAGTATTCTAATACCCCTAGGTGACACACCCTGGACCGGCGACTCGGATAATCATCCTACAAGTCCTGGACACATGGCAGTATTTATTCTCAGGCCATCTCAATGCTTCATTGTCGTGACCGCTCACAAACTCAACTTGAACCTTGGCTAATACTCGGATGTCTCGTCGTGGATTACCGTTGAATTTAAACAGGACACTTGCAAATGCCAGTGAATCGGCTTCTGCCTTCTCGACGAGCTTGTCAAGTACTAGAACTAGTTCCCCCTCGTCAGAAGGTCCTGTGCGTAGAATGGCGTCTTCATCACTGTCTGCGGTTTCTGCAATGATCCCTGATGCTTCAGAACCAGTGACGCTTCCAGAAATGATGGACTCACAAAAGTTATACAAGGTGATGCATTCTTTATATTTCCCCATTGATATTTAATGACCGTCAACTTACAGGCGCTTTGTGAGGCACAGAAGAGGATTACAGAACTGCAGGAAGAGAACAAGAGATTGAAAGCCCTCAACCTCGATTTGAATATGGGCGCTGTGACCACCAAACGAGGACGTGGCACCAAAGCAGCAAAGACCATGACAACATTGGGTGGCGGTGAATCTTCTGATTCTCCTGGTTTCCGAGACTTCGCCGCCAACGTCCAAAAGCTCGGCCAGCATCATCAGTTGTTTTGGTGTGTCATTCTCGAAGTTTCGCATTTCTCGCCGGAGACTCGTCCAGAATGGGCATGGGACGACTTCGAGATAAGATTCTCCAACCCTGAGCTACAGAAACGGGGACCTTCTGCTGAGCTCTACGTTGCCTTACCGCAAGAATACCATGACATCATGGCTTTAGTTGCGACTTCCGGTTCTAAACTAAATTTTGTAAGCAAGGTGAGCTGCCGTCTGACTCCAAATCCTTTACCCATTAGACTAATTCTCAAAGTTCTGAAACACGATGAGTCAGAGCCGTTCGAGCTCTCTTATGTCACTGCGAAACAATGCCATTCTCATTTTTGACTATTACGGGTTGTCTGCGCAGCATTTCGAGTCCAAGTATGATCGCGAAAAGGTTGGCAAGATTCGAGAACTCCTTGGTTGCACCATCGATCCCATCCAGGATTCCACTGAGTATGCGCGGATTCCTCCTGTAATTTGCAAGGACGATGACCCAAGTAATGCTTCCAAACGATTTTTGAATCCTGTCCTCTTTAAAGTGTGTATGCCACTGCATAGCCATATTATTTTCTAACACAATTCTTGTATATTCAATTTGTCAGGTTGCTCGTGGCGTTATCTTTGGCAAAACTGCTATCAACTCAAAAACTGCTGCGGTAGGCCGTGCGACCAGTCAATATTTGCGACCTGGAAAATATGCGCAGACCACGGTTGGGCTGATTGCGTGGGTTGCGATGATGGTTCGTCCCCTCATCCCTGATTCGTTTCTACTGAATATATTTGTGCTGATCCATTGCCAGACTCGCTATGTTCTGTCGAAGGACACCGTGTTCGACCAGACTGGTGTGGGTAATCATACGAAAATAACCTACTATGCAGATTACGATTTCTACAAACACTGGATCCTCCGTGCGAAGGCAAACAAACCAGATTGGGTGGCTTCCTTGTTTGCCAAATGGGATGCCGAAGTTTTCTCTGAACACAACAAATCTTCGACCAACGGTCCAGATTCTGACTGTGAAGTGATCGACCTTGCCGGCAATGCTGATGAAATTGTACGCGACATGGAAGACCTCGAGATCAATGACTCAGATAAAGAAAATATGAATGATTTGCCGCCGGTATGCCATCCCTAGCATTTTTGGTTCTCATGTCGACTCGCTGTCCCAGCAGAATGCTTTACACATGGTCCGAGTCCATCCTGATTTCGATCACGATTTCGATGACATTTATGAGGACGCACCCAATGTGGGTCAACCCAGTCAAATTATCGTAGATGATTCCGGTTTGGGTTGTAAGTAATTGCCTTTATATCATTTGGCCTTCGCTGACTCGCCACTCTCTGTCTTGTTGTAATTCCAGATGGCAACTCTAATTCCGCAGAACTATCCGATTTTGCCCATGTTGCTGACGACTTAAATGCAGTTGTGACCAATGAGTTCCCTACCAGGACCACGAATGCACGTCGAACCACCAGGAGTCACACATCTGTCCAGGCCGCCGATCCTGCCAATCCTGGAGCACCTGCGATACCGGCGCCTCCCACACAGCCCAGGCCCA
>WNFZ01006129.1_pt1 | contig 10922 bp, 10 predicted proteins | sample 5400081 | NCBI WGS metagenome assembly WNFZ01 (sample SAMN13153365, study PRJNA577476) | soil metagenome | isolation source: 80 cm soil or saprolite under grassland replicate 1 | place: USA:California | collected 2016-06-15
CGGCTTGGACTGGTGATCGGCATGCTGGTGCTGACTCCTTACTATCATTGGAAACATGACCACGCCATTCATCATGCCACCGCCGGAGACCTGGACCGCCGCGGCATCGGCGACGTATACACGATGACGGTGGAGGAATATCTCGCTGCACCGTGGTATAAGAAAGTGGGCTATCGAATTATGCGCAGCCCGATGATCATGTTCACGATTGGGTCGTTCATTGTGTTCACTCTGACGCATCGCTTCTGGCGAACAGGCGCGGGGAAACGCGAACGCAGCAGCGTGCTCTGGACCAACATCGCCATCCTCGCCGTGATCAGTTGGATCATGTTGGAGATCGGCTGGGCAGCGTTTCTGTTGGTGGAAATTCCGATTTTGCTGATCGCTTGCAGCGCGGGCGTTTGGCTGTTCTATGTGCAGCACAATTTTGAACCGAGCTATTGGGAACGCCACCAGAATTGGGAGTTCTTCAACGCCTGTATGAAAGGCAGTTCCTTCTATAAGTTGCCGAAGGTGTTGCAATGGTTCTCCGGGAACATCGGCTTTCATCATATCCACCATCTCAGCCCGAAGATTCCCAACTATAAATTGGAACAATGCTACCGGGAGAATCCTGTTTTCCACGTCGAGCCGCTGACGGTACGTAAGAGTTTGAAATCGCTTTTCTTTCGGTTGTGGGATGAGAACGAAAAGATGATGGTCGGTTGGAACGTGTTGAAGAAATATGAACCGGAGCCAGTGAAGGTGAAAATATAAGAGCAGAGTACCTTGTGAGGATTCCAAGCCTTCGCAAGGTTTTATATTTTGACTCGCCGCCTTACCCGCCCGACAGCCATTTGAATGGTTTGTTGGGCTTGGGCGGATTTGCTTTATGGATCGCTTCCTTGACTGCCTCACAAAACTTCTCTGCAGCGAGGTCTGGTCCCAGCGCGATGGTGCCGCGAACGCGAGCCTTGGCATTGCTAATATAGCCGACAATTTCCAAACTGGCATCTTTTGTAAAAAGGGATTTAAGAAATTCGGTTCGAATTTCGCTCAGGTTGGCTGCATTCAATCGAATGCCAGACCGGTCACCATAGTGAACCCAGATGAGCCATTGCGATGTAAGCAGCATTCCCGTATGGATGATTGTATCGGGCTTGCCGCTCAGCCAGGAAATCTTTTCGCTGGCGCTTTTCCTCTTGGAGATCGTTTCGCAGCAGGCGATGGTTTCGGCCTGCAAGTGACCCAGGGCGTGCTCCTGGAAATGACTCTGAATCGCCCGGAGTAATTCAGGGTGGAGTTGATTTACTGAACATTCTTCTGTCGTGCGGATATATTTACTCATGATTAATTTGAATTCGAGCTAGACCATTTTGGGGGCACGGATTTCACCGATTCTTTCGTCTCTTCCGTGTGCAATTTGGAGTGTATCACCTTTATGTTGATCCCTTGCAATGGGAAAAACTCATGCGATATACCTCACCATCCTTAAGCATTGCAATCGTTTCGGGGGCACAGATATTCTTTAATTCATCAATGTCGTAGAGATAGCCCTTCCACCAGTCGGTATTAAACCAGACGATATAAAGTACCCCACGGTTTTGCAAGTCTGCCTGGAAGCGCACGAGATCATCCGTGGGCAGATCTGATTCATAGGCAAACTTTTCCGGACTTGCATTATAGATCTGCCCCGTCAGCGCGTAAACAGCCGACGGCTCATTGGTGTAGACGGTCCCCGATAAATTATTATTTTTTAGGTAGGATATCAAATCGGATTCCATCCAGTCGGCGGTATGAAATCCTCCGGCGCCCTGTTCAAGGTCCGCCTTTACGGTCTTATATGTCCCAAGGATTGGATAAATAAGCCAGATAGCCAATGACGTTGCCAGGATCGCTCGGGGAAAAGTATTGCCTGTTTGTAGGCTGTGCTTATACATCCATCGATCGAGCAGATAGAATAAGCTCAGGATCAAAGGCACAAATACAGGGGCCATATATCGATCATCGATTTCCGATAAGGCCGTCGTCGAGGTTGTGTAAATCATGAATAGCGTATATAGAAAGGTAAATAGCAGGCAAGGGATGATCTCGGTAAAATCCGCAGCCGTGATCTTAATTCTGAGTACTGCGAAAACGATCCATAGAAATAGGATCATCAACAAGGCGAGGAGCGGAACTCGATAATGAAGAGGAATCAACCTCGGAAGAAACCACAGTGACAAAACTTTGATCGTATCGTGAATGGATTGGATCAATGGCCTTGTGGATTCCACTCGATATCCGGTGATCGTGGAAGAAATCTCGAAGTTTCGATAGAACCAAAGACTGATAGGAAGCATCGCAATCGACAGGAACAGGAATAGACGTCGCAGCCGGGACGCGATGCTATTTGTTCTTTTTGCGGCGAGCAGGATTATTCCGATGACCAGGACAATAATCCCGGCATATCGGTCTAGAATGGCAAGCGCAGCCAAAATGCCGGTCAAAATCCAGGGCGCAAGGGAATCTGAAAAATCGGCTCTTTCCAATTGTAATAACATCAACATCACGAGAACGACGAACAGCGGCTCAGACCATGCATAGGTGGAAATCCCGATCAGGGCTGCCGAAAAAAGGACCGCCGTTGTTCCCAGAGATGCCAGCAACTGAGAATGAAGACGTCGAAAAAACCAGTTCGCTGACAGAAATACAATGAGCCCAAAGCAAAAGATGTTTAAGAAACGCGCCACACTGGCTGGATCCAACAAGCCTGCACTCAGAATAGCAACCACTGTCGAGAACAGGGGAGGAAACGCCAAAATCGGTTCTCCATCGAAATTAACATAACCGTGACCAGCCAGTATATTTTGAGTGCCTGCCAGATACGTCACGGAATCGGCCGACAAACCTATTCCATAGCGCGAAGTGGCAATAAAAACAAGTGCGCATCCAAGGAATCCGAAAAGTGCTGCTATTTTAATTACATTGTTTCTGTGCATAAGTGCTTTTGAAAGATTATCAACGGATTTGAACTATTATACAGAAATAAATAAAGTAAAGATATAAAACAAGAGACTGGCATTTGCCAGCCTCTTGCTCTCCTCCACCCCTAAAGCTTAAGTCACAATCAATGGTCGCATCATGTCATGTTCTTCATGTTCGAGGATGTGGCAGTGCCATACGTATTCATGTCCGCCCGTGCGCGGGCTTGCCGGAACGTTGAACGGAACTTTTGGCAGCTCGAACTTCATGATCACCGTCGTGATCTCGTTCGGATGCATCTTCACGGTTTCTTTCCAGCCCAGTTCGGTTAGCTCAGGTCCGCGTGGAGCACCTAGACCGATGGGCACACCATTTGCGTAAGCAGCGAACGGTTGCCTGGAGAGAATTTGAACGTTTGCAAGGTGAAAGTGAATGGGATGTGTGTCTCCAGTCAGGTTAGCGATATGCCAGACTTCTACCGATCTGTTGGCTGGCGTCTCTGTCGCTTCATCCATATAAGCGCGACCATAAAGTTCTGCGCCAGTCGGTACATTCGTGCCCAACAGTTGGATCAAACGTCCATATTCATCGAAGTCTTCGTTGAGAGTCAGTTGGCGCACTTGGGCATTTGGCGGAGGAGGTAGTGGCATGCTCGTCCACATACCCACAATGGACGGATCTATATAATCCTGCAGATTTGTCCTGAAATTAATTTTCAATGGCAGGTCGGCAGCACCGCTGATTCCAGAAGCGACATCGAAGCGCATGATCGTTCGAGTATCGGGTCCTGCTTCGCTCTGGCTGTCGAAGTCTGTGCTTGAGTCGCCACCTGGGAAGGGCGCTGGAGCATCATTGTAGAGAACTAACTTCCTTCCTTCAAAGCCTTTGAAATCAATGATGACATCCCATCGTTCTGCAGGAGCAGTGATCAGGCTGCCGCCGAGAGTCGCTGGATTGAACGGTATCCCTGATGGAACGATCACCGGTTTGGAGAGGAATCCGCCCTCCGTTCCGATCACGAGGAAGTCTGGGCTTGGCTTGGTTTTATCTGGTACTCCTGCGTCATTGCAGACGTAAAGCTGCAGATTCAGGAAGCGAGCCTGGCAGGCATTGAGGATGCGCAAGCGATAGCGTCGAGGTTCGACCGGAGCTGCCGGGAAGATCACACCGTTCGCTAGCATAGTATCCCCGAACATTTCAGGTACCAGGGAATTGTTTTCATCGGGCGGTGCATAATTGGGACCCTGCTCTGCGTCGTACACATGTGGATACCACAGGCTTCCGGGATCTTGAGGAACATCCAGGTTTAGCCACCCGGGGTCTGCTGTAGCGATGTCTTCTCCGACAAACACTTTGTCTTGAATGACAATTGGGATTTCGCGACCACCGTTTTCAATGAAATCTGGTAAGCCCTTATTGCGCAAATTGCCCTCAAAACCATCGCGGATGATCAGCGCCGTGGCAATACCTGCATAGGCGTTCAAACGGGTAATGCCGACCGCGTGATCGTGATACCACAAGAGTCGAGCACTTTGATCCAGCGGATAATAGAATTCGCCCTCACCAGGATTCAGATTGGGATTGATCGTCTTATAGATATTTAGATTGCCGTTTTGGGCGCTTGGCCCATACATGCCTGTGTTATCGAACCAGGTAAATGGACCACCATCACTGATCCACGGAACGAGTCCACCGTGGAGATGCGTCACCACACGATTGGGACCATCTTCAGTTCCCATCACTGACATATCCACCGGCAGAGGATGGCTGCCAGAAAGATTGTTCCGGAACGTGATTTGTAGCGGTTTGCCTCGTTGGGCAACAATAATGCCGCCGAGGTGCTTTTGTGATGGATTTCCGCCCAGATTCTTCACCGAATGGTAGCCTCGCAAGGTGGTGCGGCAGGGCAGATCAGGATGCAATTGGTCGGTGAATTGATTAATATCAATTGTATAGTGCAGAGCGTTAATTCCTGCCTTTCTATAAGCCACCGATCCATCAGGAATCGCCACCGGAATCCCATCCGAATCAATGGGATATACCCCCCGAAATGGTTGCTTGAACTTGATCAAGCTGTTCGTCTGACAAGCACGCGCCCGTAATAGGGCTTTCGATCGTGTCGCGGCGTAGAGCGCCGCCAGGCTGGCTCCACTCAATTTTAGAAAATCTCGTCTGTTTAGCATATGGTCCTCCAAAGAATTAGGTGTTGCGTTTGACCATTACCGATTAATGTTATCTCCCGTAACAAAGCAGACGGTGGATGTGTTTGATATGAGCCTCCTTCCTAAAATAGAAAAACCGACCATAAGGGCCGGTTTCGCTATTGGCTCCTCGGTGATTTTATCCGGAAGGATAGAGCGACCATGCTAATCACCGAATCTTTGCCGCCCGATACAAAGAAATACTGGATTTCGTTCAGGCATATGCATATAGACGTAGTCTATATAATTTTATGCCTCCATCTTAGTATTATCGTGAAATAAGCCCTAGTGCCTTTTGTCATTTTATTGTCATTCTTGGGTTAATTGCTCCAAGAATGCGGGCTTCAGAAATAACTTTATATATCGAGATTAAGATACAACTCTTTTCTATCTTCCGAAAGCGCAAAACTTACGGTTTTAAAAAAGTAGTGACTACGTATTTTCTACGCAGTCACCACCAAAGATAATCTTGAGAAAGCTTCATATCGACATCAAAATGATGCTACCGCCTCTCCCACCGTGTTATAAATTTGGATATATTGCGTAACCCCTGAGATTTCCAGCATGTCATGTATTTCCCGTGTGGGATTTGCCAGCTTGAGATGTTTGCCACGATCTTCCGATAACATCTTGTGGATGACGATCAGGGCGCGGACGCCAATGCTGGTCAGCGCTTCGGTTTTGCCCAGGTCAATGACCAGATCACGCGTCCCATTGTTGTACGCCTGTTTGGCTGTAGCTTCGAGTTCAGCGAAGTTGCCCAAATTTACACGGTCTTGCAGTTGGAAAACTGTCACAGGGATACGACCTTGCGTGTGAGAGATTTCTACCAGCGCCATGTCCCTTCTCCTGAATCGGTTTAATCTGCGCTAACGATCACGGCTTCAGCTTCTACGCTTTTCTCTGTCAGCTCTTTGCGCGGCGTAAAGAATGTGACGATCACTGCTAGCAGGGCGGCGACGAATGCAATGATAAACACCAGATTGATAGCGTTGGCCACAGCGAAGCGGACACCTTCGTTAATCACGGTTCCTGTGTTGAGTACAGGATCCAATAGTTGGTCGACGATGCTCAGGTCCATACCGGAAGCGCTCAGATTCGAGATCAGACGCGCGCTCAATGCCGCGCCCATCACGCTCACGCCGAGCGTTCCACCGATCGAGCGGCTGAATTGCAATGTCGAAGTGGCAGTGCCGAGATAACGACGCTCGACGGTTGTTTGCACGGCGATCAAAAACGGGGGAATCGAAAATCCCATGCCAATGCCCATCAGCGTTACAAATGCCATGAGCAAATATTGATTGATATTCGCATCGACGCGCGACATGAGGAAAGAACCGATTACAAGCGATGCTGTGCCAAAGATAGCGAGTCTGCGATACCCCACGGTCAACAACAATCTCGTTCCGATAATACTGGCCATCACCCAGCCCAGGAGCATCGGCGCAATCGTGATGCCGGCTTGCGTGGCGCTTGTCCCTAATACGGATTGCACAAACAGGGGAATGAATGAGATACTGCCGAACATTGCCCAACCGGTCAGCGTGCCATGGATGACTGAGATGCTGAACAGTTTTTCGCGAAACAGATGAAGCGGTAGGATTGGATCTTCAGCCCGGTTTTCGACCCACAGTAATGCCGCAAGTAATACGACCGAGACCGCGATCAGAATCCAACTGCTGGAGGTACCGAATTCGACGAGACCTAAAAGCAATGTGACGACCGCCACTGTCAACAAGATAGCGCCCGCGTAATCAATGGCGGGTCTTTCGTGACTATGAAGCTGATCCCGCCATGCAAGAGCGACAAGTGCCGCGGCGAGCAATCCCGGCAAAATGTTGATGTAGAACACCCAGCGCCACGAAAGCTGATCGACGAGGAATCCACCAAGCAACGGACCAATAATCGATGAGACTCCCCAGACACCCGAGAAAAGGCCCTGCATCTGCGCCCGCTGCTCGAGCGTGAACATTTCACCGATCAGGATAAACGCCAGCGGCAAAATTCCGCCCGCACCGATTCCCTGCAGTCCGCGGGCGAGGATGAGTTGGGTCATCGTGTTAGATTGTCCGGCAAATATGGAACCGATCAGAAACAGGATCATCGCTCCCACGTATAAATTGCGGCGACCATAAAGATCGGAAAGTTTTCCATAAAGGGGAACAGTCGTCGTGGATGTCAGCATGTAGGCTGAGAATACCCACGAGTAATGTTCCAACCCGCCCAGTTGCCCAACGATGGTCGGCATAGCGGTGGCGACCACCGTCGATTCCATCGAGGCTAGAAATAGACTGAGCATGATTCCGGCTGTGACTAAGACGATTCGGTTACGTGACATGACATCCTTTCCAGAAACAGTAAAGCAAGATAATTCGGGCAATCATACCGCAAAAAGAGACTGGCAAAGAATGCGCCAGTCTCGAATACGTTCACGTCATTGCGAGGGCGAAGCCCGAAGCAATCTCCCATTACACGGACTTAACTGATCAAGTAGCAAATTCCGATTAAACGGAGATTGCTTCGCGCAGGTCGTAACGACACAGATTTCTTACCGAACATTCTGCAATGCGCTGCGATATCTTGAAGGTAATTTCCCAGCGGTGGAATAGAAGTGAATATTTTTCGCATCACGAGGCACTTCCATTACCTTTCGAAACTTTTGGGCACTGCCTCCAACAGAGGCTGGCTTCACGTTGTAGCGGGTCTCTCCGCGTTTGGCAGTGAAGCTCTGGCGCTGGAAACCTTTGCGGCTCTGCTCATATTCGATTGCAACGCCATGCACAGTTTTGCCAGATCGCTTCTTCATGCTCCCGGTCTTCCAATCTTTTACATCGCCGGCAATATAAACGCGTTTGACCTTGGGATAGAGTCTTTCATCGCCAGAACGCGTCTTCTGTTTCAGATCGTACGTGATGTACATTTCATGTGCCCCACCTTTATATTTGGATTCGGTGGAGCGGTATCCGTGATTAATATTTGTAGCCATAGTTTACTTTCCCCATTTCTCATCGAAATCAGCATCCTCGCCGATCTTCTTTGCCTGGCTATTGATCTTTCGCGCTGTCTTGCCGAACTCGTCCTCGCCAACCGTTCTCAATTCACGCGCCTCTCCGCCAAATTTTTCCTTCCAGGAGGAGGCGTGAGTCAGCGTAATAAGATAACCTGCTCGCTTGTAAAGCTCGGTCAACGCGGGTCGTGATTTGGCGTGACTTACATCTTTACGGATCTCTGAAAATACTTTTTTCATGCCCGTTTTGCTGTTGATTTGTCCATAGACATGTCTATCTGTTGCCATATTTACGCTCCTTTCTAACTAGTGGAACTGCTTATTCTTATTTCCCCGCTTTTTATCATGGCTTCATTGACAAACAGAATCAATGGAGAATCACCCTAACAAACAATAAGTTTCCCTATTGTTATATGAATCTAACTTTAGAATTTTGCTTTTAACGCTTGTAGAAATGCTTTGCAGCTACGAAACGCATCATTTCTTTGCGGGTGGTTCCTTGTGATAAAGCTTGCGCAGTTCGTCTTTGGCAGCTTCGAGATTTTCACGTTGCTCTTTTGGGAGTTTCTTGCCTGCGCGATTGATATGAAACGTGAGCATGGACATTGCCGAGCGATATGGCTCACCCTTGCGGCGCGTGCTTTTTTCTGCAGAACGTTTTAGCGATTTCGCAATACGATGCGGATCATCCCAGGTAAATATCCCCTGTTCCAGGTCAAGTGCATTGCTGGTCTCCATCACATGCTTACTCCAGCGTTTTGATTCTGATTTCGGTTTGCGCTTTTTCGTTACCATAGCGCACCATTCCTGCTACGTCATTGCGAGCCCATAATTTGCTTCGCCACAAGGCCGCTCCTCGCAACGACATAGAATTTTAAGTATTCTTTTCCAGAAGCGCCTCAATATCATTCAGATGACCATCCCGATGCAGCGCTCGGTTCATGCGAAACTGCGTACCTGTGGCTTCGATATGCTGTTCGATCTGTTTAACGAAATCATCGGAAAGTGTTTCGAATTCTGCATCGAGTTTTTCGGCGGCGATAAGAGCAAGGTCCGCGGCGAGGCGCGGCTCCAGGGCGTGACAGATTGGCTTCAGCGCCTCGTTGACTGCCAGCGAGTCGATGGGTGACGCGTCGAGTCCACTTTCCTGCCAGTGCTGCAAAATTGCAGACATGCGCTGATCCCAAAAGGCAAGATGAGCAAGCAACGCGCTGATGGTCCAGCCGTAATCGGTGGAAAGGGCGAGGTCAGTATCAGTGAGTCGGCGAACGAGGGATTCCAATCGGTGGCGTGATTCTGCATTTTGTTGAGAATACGGAAATGCCATATATACTTCTCGGAATTTTTAATAGTAGGGGCCATCCGTTAATACCGTTGATGGTCACATTAGGTTATGACGCATTGCCCGGACACGTTTTGCTTAATCCATGACGGGCCGCCCCTACATTATGAAACGGAATGATTTTCGAGCGGAAATTCAATCCTGGCGCGTGTTCCCGGATTGGGTCTTGATCGACAGTAATGGGGTGGTGGTCTAGAAGTAAATGATGAGCGGTATGCTACCAGGTTGAGAGTGAGTCTTGTCCCGAATATTCATGCAAAAATCATGCCTAAATGGGGCAAAACTCCATTGCAAGCTAGTTCATCACTTCATTTGACCCACTACCAAAACAAAAAACTCCCTGACTTTGAAATCCGGGAGTTCTTTGACTCTAGTAGCGCTTGTTACCACTGCGTTGCGGTGGGCGGCGTGAATGTCCGCTGCCGCGCCCTGGAATGCCACCGCGTTCTTCACGCGGTTTCGCAATACTCACACGCAGTTCGCGGTCATTCATATTATATCCATTGAACATAGTGATCGCTTTTTGCGCTTCCGTTTGATTGCTCATTTCTACAAACGCAAAACCCTTGGATTGGCCGCTATCGCGGTCTTTGATCAATGCTACGGAAGCGACAGTACCTGCCTGTGAGAACAGGCTCCGTAAATCGTCTTCCCGGGTCGAAAACGATAAATTTCCAACGTACAACTTAGATTCCATATTTCTCCTAATAAGAACACCTGCTCTGTTGCAGGCATCCAATGAATCAGGCGTAAGACGATCTCAATAGAGTATCACCAAACCCTGTTGAAAGTGATTTTAGTATAACATAACCTCCGTGCAAGGCTTCATCCGATTCTTTGGATACGGAATCCGCGGAGCAGACGGAAACATCTGCAAAAACACGGAAAGGTTCCGTGATATTTGTGCAGTCCTATCGCTGAAAAGATCGATCCCGGATTGACGCTAGCACAGCATCCGTCAGGAAAATTGCGCGACCAACTCCCGACCGAGCCGAACGGTTGCCTGTGCAAGCACATCGAAATCTTCGAATCGACTGCGGTGGTTGGCAATCGCGACGCGCAAACAGTAGCGGCCGTTTAATGTGGTATAGGACGGCGCGGCAATGCCCTGCTCCTGGAGCTGCATCAGGATTTCCTTGTTCAGCCCATTCAACGTTTCATCGTTCAATTCACCCGGGTTGAAGCGAAAGCAGACGATATCCATGCCGATGGGAGCCATCAACTCCAACGTTGGATCCTTCTCCACCAATTGACCCAAATAATGTGCCTGCTCCACATTGCGAGCGATCATGCGACCGAAGCGGTCCAGGCCGTGCTCCTTGATCGACATCCACACTTTGAGAGCGCGGAACTGACGTGACAGTTGCAGACCATAATCGCTGAACCAGTGACCGGCGGGAAGTCCGCGTGTTTCGTGGGCGAGATATTC
>WNFZ01012688.1_pt1 | contig 10922 bp, 8 predicted proteins | sample 5400081 | NCBI WGS metagenome assembly WNFZ01 (sample SAMN13153365, study PRJNA577476) | soil metagenome | isolation source: 80 cm soil or saprolite under grassland replicate 1 | place: USA:California | collected 2016-06-15
TGCGGCACCGTCGGGCTCAAGCCCACCTATGGGCGCGTCTCGCGCTACGGCCTGATTGCCTTCGCGTCCTCGCTCGATCAGATCGGCCCGTTCGCCAAGGACGTGGAGGACGCGGCGCACGTGCTGCGCGTGATCGCGGGACACGACCCCATGGACTCGACCTCCGTGGACGCGTCGGTGCCCGACTACGCCGCCGAGCTCGGGAAGGGCGTGAGCGGGCTCAAGCTCGGGATTCCGGCCGAGTACTTCATCGACGGCATGGATTCCGAGGTCGAGGCCGCCGTTCGCGACGCCGTGAAGACGCTCGAGAAGCTGGGCGCGCGCGCCGAGCCCGTCTCGCTGCCTCACACGGAGTACGGCCTCGCGGCCTACTACCTCATCGCGCCCGCCGAGTGCTCCTCCAATCTGGCGCGCTACGACGGCGTCAAGTACGGCCTGCGGGCGCCGAAGGCCCGGGACATCGTGGACATGTACAGCAAGACGCGCGCGCAGGGCTTCGGCCGTGAGGTCAAGCGGCGCATCATGCTGGGAACCTACGCGCTCTCGGCCGGCTACTACGATGCCTACTACGGCAAGGCGCAGCGCGTGCGGACGCTTGTGCGGCAGGATTTCCAGCAGGCCTTCGAGCGCGTGGACCTCATCGTGGCGCCCACCACGCCCAATGTGGCGTTCAAGATGGGGGAGAAGGAAGATCCGCTCCAGATGTATCTCAACGACGTGTTCACCATTCCAGTGAACCTGGCCGGCCTTCCGGGGCTGTCCATGCCCGCGGGGTTCACGCGCAGCGGGCTGCCCATCGGGCTTCAGTTCATCGGCCGTCCGTTCGACGAACCCACGGTGCTCCGCGCCGCCCATGCCTACGAGCGGGCCACCGAGTGGCACGTCCGCAAGCCGCCCCTCCCATGACCCCGCCGCCGAGCGAGGCAGTTCGGATGAGCGCTTGCGCGAAGGAGTCGGCCGGTGGTGCGGACGCCTCGATGAGGGCCGAGGGCCCGAAGAGGCCGAACCGCCAATCCGGCGAAGTCGACATTCAAGCACGATGGAAGATGAGCGCTTGCGCGAAGGAGCCCAACCGCCACCCGTTCGAACCGACATTTAACCGACATGGATAACAACCTGGAATCAGTTATCGGGCTCGAAGTTCACGCGCAGCTGCTGACCGCGACCAAGATGTTCTGCGGCTGCTCGACGGCCTTCGGCGCGGCGCCCAATACGCAGACCTGCCCCATCTGCCAGGGTATGCCCGGCACCCTTCCGGTGATCAATCGCCGCGCCATCGAGTTCGGCATCAAGACCGCGCTGGCGCTGGGCTGCACGGTGAACCCGCTGAACCGTTTCGCGCGCAAGCACTACTACTACCCGGACATGCCGAAGAACTACCAGATCAGCCAGTACGAAGAGCCGCTGGCCGAGCACGGGCGGCTCGAGATCGAGCTGGGCGGGACGGCCCGCCCCATCGGCATCCAGCGGGTGCACCTCGAGGAGGACGTCGGCAAGCTCCTGCACGAGGGCGCGCTCGAGAGGGCGCAGTCGAGCCAGGTGGACTTCAACCGGGCCGGCGTCCCGCTCATGGAGATCGTCTCCCAGCCCGACCTCCGCAGCTCCGACGAGGCGGCGGCCTACCTCAAGGCGCTGCGAGCCATCGTGATCTACCTGCGCGTGTGCGACGGCAACATGGAAGAGGGCTCGCTGCGCTGCGACGCCAATATCTCGCTCCGACCGCGGGGCGGCGCCGAGTACGGCACCAAGGTCGAAATCAAGAACATGAACTCCTTCCGCAATGTCCAGCACGCCCTCGAGTACGAGATCACGCGCCAGTCGCGCGCGCTGGAGACGGGCGAGCGCATCGTGCAGGAGACGCGGCTCTGGGACCCGGACAAGGACGTGACGGTGTCGATGCGCTCGAAGGAGTTCGCCCACGACTACCGCTACTTCCCCGAGCCCGATCTGCCTCCGCTCAATATCGAGCGCGCGTGGACCGAGGAGATCCGCGGAGGGCTGCCTGAGCTGCCGGCCGCGCGCCGGCGGCGGTTCACGGAAGTCTACGCGCTCTCGCCCTACGAGGCCGATCTGCTCACTCAGAGCCCGGCGCTGGCCGAGTATTTCGAGACCGCGGCAAGGGATCTCGGCAAGCCAAAGCTCGTCGCCAACTGGGTGCTGAACGAGCTCCTGCGGGAGCTGCCCGGCGGCAATGAGAAGGCCATTGCCACCTGCCCGATCCCACCCTCTCATCTCGTGGGCCTCATCAAGCTGATCGAAGACGCCACGATCAGCGGCAAGATTGCCAAGGACGTCTTCGAGAAGATGTACCGCTCTGGTGAGCCGGCGCAGGCCATCGTGAGCCGCGAGGGGCTGACCCAGGTCACTGACGCGGGGGAGCTCGCGAAGGTAGTGGATCAGGTGCTCAGCACGCACGCTAAGGTTGTGGAAGACTACAAGGCCGGAAAGAAGGCTGCCCGCGGCTTCCTCGTGGGACAGGTCATGAAGTCCACAGAAGGCAAGGCCAATCCCGCCGTCGTCAACCGGCTACTGGACGAAAAACTTCCGCAAGTTTGAGCAGTTAGATACAATGACTGCAGCCCAATGATCCGGCTGCAGCGCGTGTCGAAGGTCTTCGGGGAGGGGCCCGCCAGGGTCCCAGCCTTGAGTGACATCTCGTTCGGCATTGACAAGGGCGACTTCGCCGTCCTGACCGGTGCCAGCGGAGCGGGCAAGACCACGCTGCTGCGTCTCCTCTACCGCGACGAGCTGCCCACCGAAGGCGAGATCGAAGTCGCGGACTTCGATCTGACCACGCTCCGCCGGTCCGAGATCCCGCGGCTGCGGCGCTCCATCGGCATCGTCTTCCAGGACGCCAAGCTGCTCGCCGGCCGCACCGTCTTCGAGAACGTGGCCTTCGTCCTGCGCGTGCTCGGCACGTCACGCCGCGACATCACTCCCAAAGCCTTCGCCGCGCTCAAGGCCGTCGGGCTGTCGGCCCGCGCCCAGGCCTATCCGAATCAGCTCTCGCAGGGCGAGGCCCAGCGCGCCTCCCTGGCCCGCGCCATCGTCAAGGCGCCCGCGCTCTTGCTCGCCGACGAGCCCACCGGCAACCTCGACGAGCAGATGGCGGGGGAGATCCTGGACCTTGTCAAGGACATCTGGAGCCGCGGGACCACCATCGTGTTCGCGACACACCAGGCGCGTCTCGTCACCCAGCTCAGGCGCCGCACGCTCAAGCTGGAGGGCGGCCACCTTGTCAAAGACGAAGGATGAGCCGGGCCAAACGGGTTGGGGCGATCAAGATGGTCCACGGTCAACACGGCTTGGCCGTGTTGAAGATGGTTGACGAGGAATAGCGTGCTCGCCTTTCTCGTCGGAGAAGCCCTGCGAGATCTCCGCCGGGCCGGGCGCGTGGGCGTGAGCGCGGTGCTGCTGATCGCGCTGTCGCTCTCGGCTCTGGGCGGGTTTTGGGTCTTCTCGCTCAATCTCGGCCGGGCGGTCGATCAGTGGCGCGAGCGGGTCCGCGTGGTCGGCTATCTCAAGGACGAGCCGTCGTCGTCCAGGCTCGACGAGCTCACGCGGCAGATCGAGGCGATGCCGGGCGTTCTGCGCGTGCGATACGTCTCGAAAGCCGAGGCCCTCAAGGCGCTCAAGCAATCACTCGGCGGCCAGGCCGATGTGGCCGACCAGCTGCCGCGCAATCCCCTGCCGGCCTCGGTGGAGATCACGCCCGACGCCGATACGGCCACTCCGGAAGGCACCCGCGCGCTCGTCCGGCGGCTGCAAACGCTGCCAGAGATTGAAGAGGTGCAGGGCGGCTCGCAATGGGTGGAAGGGCTGGCGCAATTCCGCCGCCTCTTCGAGCTCGTGGGGCTCGGGGTCGGCGCCGTGCTGGCTGCCGCCGCGATTCTCACCGTGACCACCGCGACGACCCTCGTGCTCCACCTCCGCCGCGACGAAATGGAGATCATGCGGCTCGTCGGCGCTTCCGAGACGGTGATCCGCCTGCCGCGGCTCCTGCAGGGCATGGCTCAGGGCCTCCTCGCCGCCGTCATCGCCCTGGCCGCGCTCGAGGCGGCCTATGCGCTGGCCGCGCCCCGGCTCGAACCACTGCTGCCCGTGACGCTGGGGCTGCAGCGGGCCGCCTTCCTGTCCGTTCCCCAGATGCTGCTCCTCATGGCCGGCGGCGCGGTGCTCGGCGCCATGGGCGGGCTGCTCGCCCGCGGGCGCGGACAGGTATGAGCGGGAGCGCCCGGCTCGTCCTGCTCGTCCTGACGCTCGTCCTGACCGCTCCCGCTGCGGCGCCCGCCCAGCGGCGGGACGGCGCCGAGATTGGCGAGAAGCAGCGGGACCTGCAGCAGACGCAGAGGCGGCTCAAGGAGGAGCGCGCCAAGGCGGCGGAAGCGCGGAAGCGGGAGGCGGGATTGCTGGCCGAGCTCGAAACCATTGACAAGCGGCTGAACGAGAAGCGCCGCCAGGTGGCTGCCCTCGATGCGCGGGTCAAGAAGGCGCAGGCGGATATCAGCGAGCTGCAGGGGGACATCGCGCGACTTCAGGCCCAACGGGCGGGTCAGGAGGACGCCCTCGGGCGCCGCTTGCGGGCGCTCTACAAGCTCCAGGCTCAAGGCGGCGTCCTGCCGGTGCTGCTTTCGGGCGATGACCCCGTGGTCCAGGCCGTGCAGCTGCGTCATCTCACCACGTTGGCGACTGTGGACGCGCGATTGATTCGAGAGTATCGTGTAACTTCCGAAGGCTTGGCGGACCGCAAGGAGCGTTTCGAGGGCCGCCGGCAGGAGCTCTCGGCGCTCAGAGCCGAAGCGGAGGGGGAGCGGGCCGAGGCCGACCGCGAGGCGGCAAAGCGGCGCGTCTTGCTGGCCCGGGTTCGGGACGAGCGGGCCTACCACGACCGGATGGTCGGGGAGCTGTCGGAAGCGACGCGGCGCTTGGAAGCCTTCATCAAGGAGCTGCAGGAGAAGCAGCGGCGGCTGAGCAAGATTCCGCCCCCGCAACGGCCGCGTCCGGGCGAGACGACGCCCAGTGTCGGGTTCGGGGCGCTGCGCGGCCGGCTCCTCTGGCCGGCCGACGGCAGGGTCGTGGGCGAGTACGGGCCCCAGGTGAATCCGCGGTTCGGGACCAAGACGTTCCGGAACGGCATCGACATCGAGGCGGTGGAGGGGACGGCCATTATGGCCGTCTATCCAGGCCACGTAGTGTTCACGGGCTGGTTTCGAGGATACGGGAATCTGATCATCGTGGATCATGGTAACGAGTACTACACGCTGTACGCCCACGCCGCCGACGTCAAGGTGGCCGAAGGCGAGGATGTCAAGCAGGGTCAAGCGATCGGAACGGTAGGGGATACCGGCTCGCTGCAGGGACCGCGCCTGTATTTCGAGGTGCGGTACGAGGGCAAGCCGCAGGATCCCGCTCAATGGCTCAGACCGCGCAGCTGAACCGGTAACGGGGAGGAGTAAATGGGTCCCATTCGGCACATGAAAAAGGTGGTCATGGTCTCCGCGCTCCTGCTCATCCTCACGCTGTCGCTCGGCGGCGGCGTGGCGAGTAAGGGCAATGACTCGGCCGCCACCTACGAGAATCTCCGGCTCTTCACCGAGGTTCTCTCGATCATCCAGAGCCAGTACGTGGACGAGGTCCCGCCCAAGGACATTATCTACAGTGCGATCCGGGGCACGCTCCGCGGACTGGATCCGCACTCTTCCTTCCTCGACCCGGACATGTACCGGGAGATGCAGGTCGAGACCACCGGGAGCTTCGGCGGGCTGGGCATCGAGCTGACCCTGCGTGACGACGTGCTGACCGTGGTGGCGCCCATCGAGGGCACGCCCGCCTATCGTGCCGGCATCCAGCCGGGCGACAGGATCGTGAAGATCGAAGGGCTGACCACGAAGGACATGCAGCTCGCCGACGCCGTCAAGCGGATGCGCGGCAAGCCCGGCAGCAAGATCACGATCAGCATCCTGCGGGAGGGATGGACCGAGCCGAGGGACTTCCCCATCGTGCGCGAGCAGATCCGCGTCCAGTCGGTCAAGAGCGCGGATCTCGAGCCCGGGATCGAGTACATCCGGCTGCGCCAGTTCCAGGAGCAGACGGCCAATGACCTGGAAGCCGCGCTCGAGAAGTTCACCAAGAACGGTAAGAACGGGCGGATGCAGGGCCTGGTCCTCGATCTCCGCAACAACCCCGGCGGGCTGCTCACCTCGGCCGTCGAGGTCACCGAGAAGTTCCTCGACGGCGGCAAGCTCGTTGTCTACACGGAGGGCCGCGTCCGCAATCAGAACATGCGCTTCCAGGCCAATTCCAAGCGCGTCTTCAGCGACTTCCCCATGGTGGTGCTGGTCAACCAGGGCAGCGCTTCGGCCTCCGAGATCGTCGCCGGCGCGCTCCAGGACTGGGGCCGGGCGGTGGTGCTGGGCACTCAGAGCTTCGGCAAGGGCTCGGTGCAGACCATCATTCCGCTGTCTGACGGCTCCGGGCTGAGGCTCACCACGGCCAAGTACTACACGCCCAAGGGGCGCTCGATCCACGGCAAGGGCATCACCCCGGACATCATCGTCGAGGGACCCAAGACCACGGCCGCCGTCGGCGCGCCTGGCGAGCCGAGCACGCCGCCCCCGGCCAACGAGACGCCGCAGGAGCAGCTCAAGCGCGATCCGCAGCTGCAGCGGGCGCTGGATCTGCTCAAGGCGATGAAGATCCTGGACAAGACCCGTCCCGGGCCCGCAGGGTCACAGGCCCAAACCCGCTAGGGGGCCGGCGACGCATGCCGGCGAGAGTGTGGCAGGCTCTCGCCGGCCTCATCGTGCTCCTGCTGGTGGCCGTGATCGGGCTGGACCAGTGGCAGGCCCGGCGCGGCGAACCGAGCGTTTTCGGGACGTGGCCGTGGACGCGGCACTCGGCCGCGCCGGCACCGAGCGCACCGCCCCGACCCCTTCCCGCTCAGGAGCCCGCGGCGCCTGCCGCGGGCGGCGCGCCCCGTGTCGCCATCGTCGTGGACGATCTGGGCACCCGGCGGGACGTCTTCGAGCTGGTCCGCGACCTGAGGCGTCCGGTAGCGATCGCGGTGCTCCCCGGCTTGCCGCTGTCCGCGTCGATCGCCCGGGACCGGCTCTTCCTGGTGGACGGCTATACCTCGAGCCTCTCGGTGGCCTACGACGAGGCCAAGGAAGCGGGCGTCCGCGCGGCGCGGCGTCAGATCCTGGTGGACCATGTCGGCGGCGAAGCCGGTGACCGGGCGCGGTGGGAGGAAGTACCGGGCTGGGCCGAGCGCCGCGGTGAGGTGGTAGTCGTGGCGCACGGTCACCCGCAAACGGTGCGGCTGCTCAAGGAATACGTCCCGCGCTGGGAGGCTCGGGGGCTGCGGCTCGTGCCGGTTTCCCAACTGGCGCGATAGGTCGCGTTTGGGAGAGAATCAGACCGTGATCGTTCTGGGCATCGAGACTTCCTGCGACGAGCTGGCCTCGCGGCGGCACCTCGAGGTGATTCTGCCCGTGATCCGGCGCGCGCTCGAGACCGCGGGCATGGGGCTCGACGATGTCGACGGCATCGCCGTCACCCAGGGACCCGGCCTGGTGGGCTCGCTGCTCGTGGGCTGCTCCGCGGCCAAGGCCGTCGCGTACGCGCGCCACAAGCCTCTGGTGGGCGTCAACCATCTCGAGGGCCATCTCTATGCGGCCTTCCTCGAGGGCCACCCGCCGGTTTATCCATTCCTCGCCCTCGTCGTCTCCGGCGGCCATACGGCCCTGTACCTGGCGCGCAAACAGGGCCGCTACGAGCGGATCGGCCAGACGCGCGACGATGCGGCCGGGGAGGCCTTCGACAAGGTGGCCAAGCTTCTCGGTCTCGGGTACCCGGGCGGGCCCGTCATCGAGCATGTCGCCCGTTCCGGCAATCCCAAGGGCATTCCGTTCCCGACCGCGCAGATGAGCGACGGCGCCCCGGATTTTTCCTTCAGCGGGCTCAAGACGGCCGTTTCGCTCCACGTCAAGCGGGCGGGGGCGCTGTCTACGGCTCAGATCGCCGACATCGCCGCCTCTTTCCAGGCCACGGTGGTCAAGATGCTGGTGCGCAAGACGGTGAAGGCCGCCCTCAGAGCCGGCATTCGCCATGTCGTGCTCACCGGCGGGGTGGCGGCCAATGCCGCGCTCCGGGCCGCGCTCGAGGCCGAGTGCGGCGGCCGCGGCTGGCAGCTGCACGTTCCCTCGCGCCGCCTCTGCACTGACAATGCCGCCATGATTGCCGCCGCCGGCCACGATCGGCTGGAGGCGGGCGAGCGGGCACCGCTGACCATGAACGCCATCGCTGACTTGGCACTGGCCTGAGGCTTCGAGTGACTGCGAAATTTCGTGTCGAACATCCGGTGGGGGGGCGTGGGGGAGGAGCGGCGGCCGCTCCCCCCCACTTCGGATGAGCCGGCTCGATTACGAGGCGCTCTTGGCGGGACTCCCGGACGCCGTCGTGGGAGTGGATGAGGCCCTGCACATCGTGCTGTGGAACCCCGCCGCCGAGGCACTGCTCGGCCGCTCGGCCCGCAGGACGATCGGGCGTACGCTCAAGGAGGTCTTTCCTCCCGAGACCTCGCTGGCCCGCCATCTGGCCGATACCGTGGCCACCGGTGAGAGCCGGTCGGAATCGGAAGCCGTGGTCGACGGCGCCGACGGCCGGCCGATATATGTGAGCGTCGTGACAGCGCCGCTGGCCGGCCGGGGCGGGGCGGTCGAGGCGGCCGTCGCCGTGGTCCGCGACGTGACGCGGCTTCACCAGCTCGAAGCCGAGGTACGCCGCGGCGAGACCCTGGCCGCCGCCGGGCAGATCGCGCTCGGCATCGCGCATGAGATCCGCAATCCGCTGGGCGCGATCCGCGGCGCGGTGCAGCTCATGAAGCGCGAGCTCGGTGACGAGGCGCGCTGGCGCGAGTACACCGACGTACTGCTCAAGGAAGTGGACCGGGTCAACCGCACGATCGAGATGCTGCTGGATCTGGGGCGGCCCGTGGCCCTGCGCTCGGGCCCGCTCAATGTCCACCAGCTCCTCGAGCGGGTAGCGCTCATGTCCGAGGAGCTGGCCGCCCAGCGCAGCGTCCAGGTCCTCCGCCGCTACGACCCGAGCCTGCCGCCCATCATGGCCGACGAGGATCGGATGCTCCAGGTCTTTCACAACCTCGTGCGCAATGCCATCGAGGCGATGCCGCGCGGCGGTCGGCTCACGCTGATCACGCGGCTCAGCATGAATCCGCTCTTCGCCAAGGTGGACCTGGGGCAGGGGCTCAAGAGCATGGCCGAGGTGCAGATCGTGGACGAGGGCGAGGGCATGCCCGAGGCCACACGCGCCAAGCTGTTCACGCCGTTCTTCACCACCAAGAATACCGGGCTCGGACTCGGCCTGGCGCTCTGCCACCGTATCGTGGAGGAGCACAAGGGCGCGATCCAGATCACGAGCGAGCCGGGCAAGGGCACCGCGGTGTCCTGTTTCCTGCCAATCGCCCGATAACCTCCTCATGGCTGACGAGCGCATTCTCATCGCCGACGACGAGGACGGGCTGCGCTGGGTCCTCGAGAAAGGCTTCCGCGGCGCCGGCTACCAGGTGACTGCGGTGAAGGACGGCGCCGCCGCGCTCCGCGAGGCCGACGCCCAGCCCTTCGACATGATCCTGCTCGATATCCGCATGCCCGGCATCGACGGCCTCACGCTGCTCAAGCAGGTGCGCGAGCGCCGGCCCGACGCCCAGGTCGTCATCATGACCGCTCATGGGACGATGGAAACGGCGGTGCAGGCCATGCAGGACGGCGCCTACGATTATCTGGCCAAGCCGTTCGACCTGGACGAGGCGCTGCTCGTGGCCGAGCGCGCGCTCAGCGCCCGACGGCTCACCCAGGAGGTGGCCTCGCTCAAGGCCGGGCTGAAGGAGGTCTGGGAGTTCGGGGCCCTGGTGGGTCGGCACCCGACCATGCAGGAGGTCTACAAGACCATCGGCCGCGTGGCCGCCAGCGACGTGAGCGTGCTGCTGCGCGGGGAGTCGGGCACCGGCAAAGAGGTCGTGGCGCGCGCGCTCCATCACTACAGCCGGCGCGCTGGTCGCCCGTTCATCGGGATATCCGCGGCGGCCATTCCCGCGACGCTGCTCGAATCGGAGCTGTTCGGCCACGAAAAGGGCGCTTTTACGGACGCCAAGGAGCGCCGGTTGGGCAAGCTCGAGCTCGCCCACGGCGGCTCGGTCTTCTTCGACGAGATCGGCGACATGCCGTCCGAGTTGCAGGTCAAGCTGCTGCGGGCGCTGCAGGAGCGGACCTTCGAGCGCGTGGGCGGCCACGAGCTCATCCGCATGGACGTGCGCGTGCTCGCGGCCACGCATCGTGATCTGGAAGCGATGATGAAGTCGTCGAAGTTCCGCGAAGACCTCTTCTATCGGCTCAATGTGGTGAGCCTCTCGCTGCCCGCGCTGCGGGAGCGGCGGGGAGACATCCCGCTCCTGGCCGAGCACTTCCTTTCCAAGTACAGCGAGACGCTCGGCGAGCGGGTGGTCGCGCCGGAGGCGATGGACCGGCTCATGGGCTACGAGTGGCCCGGCAACGTCCGCGAGCTCGAGAACGTGATCCAGCGCGCCATGGTGATGGCCTCGGGCGGGGTCATCCTGCCCGAGCACCTCCCGATCGGCCCCGTCTCGGCGGCGGCAGGCGTGGGCGCGGACGCCTCGCTCGAGGAGATCATCGAGAAGAAGATGGTCGAGTGCGTGCGCGGGCTGCGGGGTCACGCCTCGGCGAACCTGCACAGCCTCATGGTGGGCCTCGTCGAGAAGCCGCTGCTGCGCGCGGTCATGCGCGAGACCAAGGGCAACCAGGTTCGCGCCTCCCAGCTGCTCGGCATCAACCGGAATACGCTCCGCAAGAAGCTCAAAGAGCACGGCATAGACCCCGACGCGGCCT
>WNFZ01006130.1_pt1 | contig 10921 bp, 9 predicted proteins | sample 5400081 | NCBI WGS metagenome assembly WNFZ01 (sample SAMN13153365, study PRJNA577476) | soil metagenome | isolation source: 80 cm soil or saprolite under grassland replicate 1 | place: USA:California | collected 2016-06-15
TACTTCTGGGGGCCGCTGCTCGACGACCTGAGGCCGATCCTTCTTCCGCGGGCCGATCGCCTGGGCGAGATCACCGACCGGCTCCCGTCGCGATCGCTGGGCATCTTCAACGTCGTCAGGCGCGCGGCGAAGGTCGCGGACTCGATCGCGCTCGACACGCCGGCGCGGTATCTCGCATGGTTCGACATCTTCACGACGGACGAGCGGCGTGCCCTCGTCGGCGAAGGCCATGACGGCGCCGCGGAGCGCTACGAAGCCTTGTTCGCAACGGCCGATGCGATGGGCCTGGATCCCGTGCAGCGCCTGCAATTCGTCGACTTCCAGACGATGCTGCTCGACAACCTTCTCATGAAGGCCGACAAGATCTCGATGGCCCACAGCCTCGAGGTCCGCGTGCCGTTCCTCACGCCCGACCTGGTCGAGTTCGGGTTGGCACTGCCAACCCGCTTCAAGGTGGGACCGATGCGCGACAAGCGGCTGATGCGGCGCTTGCTGCGCCCGCAGCTCGGCGTGCGCCTGGCTCACCGGCCGAAGCGCGGCTTCGAGATCCCCGTCGATCGCTGGTTCCGCGAGCCGGCGACCGCGGAGCTGCGCGATCGCCTGCGCGATGGCGCGCTGGTGCACGATCTGGGATTCAACGTGCGCGCAATCGATGCGCTGATCGCCCGGCACCTTTCGGGCGAAGACATCGGACGGAAGCTTTTCGCGCTCACCGCACTGGAGCGGTGGGCGCAGCGCTACGCATGAGCGCAGCGTAACGGGCCCGCACCCGCGCGCCCGCGATCGCGGCGTCGTATCCGCCGGCGTGGCGCTGGGCGGCAGCCGCCATCGCGGCCGCGGCGGGGCCGTCATCGAGCAGGCGCGCGATCTTTTCTGCGAAGTCGCGCGCGTCTCCGGGCCGGGCGACGAGCCCATAGCGCCCGCGCTCGACCAGCTCGGGCGGCGCGCCTTCGTCGGTGACGACGAGGGGACGCGCCGCCGCCATCGCCTCCGCGACGACGCGCCCGAAACCTTCGTGGCGCGAGCTGAGCACGAACACGTCGAGAGCCGCCATCACGGCCGGCATGTCGCGCCGCGCCCCGGCGAAGGTCACGCGCCCCTCGAGGCCCAGCTCGCGCACCAGCGCCTCCACCCGCTGCCGGTAGTCCAGCTCGACCGGCGCCTCCGCCACGCCGACAATTGCGGCGCGCACATCGGGTCGGCTGCGGGCAACCTCCGCCACCGCGCGCACGAAGGTCTCGATGTCCTTGCGCGGGTGGATGCGCCCGACGGTGCCAATCAACCGCTCGGCGGGTCCGGCCCCCAGCGAGCGGCGCACCTCGTCCGAGCGCACCGCAGCCGCGAAGCTCGCCGCCTTGATCCCGTTGTAGAGGACCTCGACCTTGGCTCCTCGCCCGCGCTTCTCGAACACGTGCGCGGTCGCGTGCGAGATGCAGTAGACGTGATCGGCGTTGGCGGTCCAGACGGCGGCCAGCGCATCGAACACCCACTTCGGCCGATCCAGCGTGTTGCCTCGGTAGTGAAGAATGTGCGGGATTCGCAGCGTACGCGCCGCCAGCCCGCCTTCGAGCAAAACCTCCATATTGGTGTGAATGAGATCGGCGCCCACTTGGCGTGCAATCCGCCGCACCGCCGCGGTCGCGCGCGCCAGCCGCAGCGGAAAGGCGACGGCATCCAGCGACAAATCGCGGCGCAGCACCGCCAGCGGCGCAAAATGCATCGTCGCGCCCAGCGCCCTGTAGCGCTCGTCCTGCGGCCCGGGCATCGGCAGAACCACGTGCGCCTCGACGCCGCCCGGGATGAGCGCGCCCAGCATGGCGCGGAGGCTCTCGTCCGGGCCGCTCACCTCCTGCGAGAAGGGGTTGAGATAAAGGACGCGCACGTCAGGCCTTCAGCTCCCGAACCAACGCATCGGTGGCCTCGCGCCAGGTCCACCGCTCGGCCCGGGCCCGCGCGGCTTTTCCCATCGCGAATAGCTGGTCGCGGTTGGCGGCCGCGTTGCGCAGCCGGTCGACCAGCGCGTCTATGTCGCGCGGTGGCACCAGCCACCCGTCGACCCCGTCCGTGATGCACTCGGGTCCGCCGCCGCAGGCCGTGGTGACGACCGGCGTCCCACAGCACATTGCCTCCTGGATCACGAGACCGAACCCGTCACCGAGCGTCGGAAAGGCCAGCAGATCGGCCGCCGCGTACCGCGCCCCGAGCTCCGCCTTCGGGACATGCGGCCAGTGCTGAAAAATTCCAGCGTAGCGGTCGACGAAGGGTTTCGCGAGGCGGACCGGTCCGATCAAGTGAAGCTTGGCACCAGGTATCGCCGCCCGCCGCCACGCCTCGAGCAAGTACGGCGTGCCCTTGCGTAGATCGTGTGTTCCAACCGCGATGACCGTGAACGGTCCCGTCGGCCGCTTGGCCCGCATCGGGAAGGCCTCGACGGGGAAGCCATACGGCGTGACCATGATCGGCACCTGCGGCACGAGGCGCTCCAGCGATTTGCGCGTGAACGCCGAGGCGACCGAGACCTTCGTCGCGAGTGCCAGCTCCGCGTCCTTACGGCGCCGTTTCCACTCGGGCTCTCGGTGAACCTGCCCCTCCTGCGCGTCAGGCCAGCGCCGCGCTTCCTCCAGATGAAGCTCTTCGATGGTCGCGTAGTGCGGGAGCGGCAGGTCCCAGATGCGCGCGAGCGCCCGCCTTTCCGCGCGCTGAAATGTACGAAGCGCGCCGTCCTCGTACGCGTACACGGCGGTCGTGCGCTCCGGCCACGGCATCACCGACACGGCGGCGTCGTGGGCCACGAACATCGCATCGTAAGGCTTCACGCCTAAGCGCAAACGTCGCAGCGCGCCCGCGGTCACGCGCGCGCCCAGCTCGACAGCAGACAGGCTGCGCAGCAGCGCTGGCGGGAGGTCGAGGATGCGATTGCGGACGACGGGCCGCTTCGTGACGAACCTGGCCGCCGACCGGCCGGACCAGCTGGACGCGGAGAAGGCCACACCGGTGACGTACAGCGCGAGCTCGTTCCGCTCCGCCAAGAATTGCGCCAGTCCCGAAGCAAACGCGGCGACGTGCGGGTGGCTGACGAGAACGGGGCTCACGGAGCCGGGCAGCGCGGCCCAGCGGCCTGCAGCGCCCGCCCGACGGCCGATGGCGCTCGATGTGGTAAGGTCCGGCGCACCTGAGGCTCGCGTGGACACTATCACCTCCGGAATCAAGGACAAGGCGAAGAACTGGCTCGCGCGGACGCCGGGTCTTTATCGCCCGATTTCAGCCGCCTACCGGTCGCTGAACGTGCTGCGCGGCATGGCGTACGTCGCGTCCGAGCGCTCGCGGATCATGATGGGTGCGCGGCCGATCATGATCTCGTACCCGGGCGAGCCGCGCCCGAGATGGGCGGAGCACCCTTCGGGCCATCCCGCGTTGGCGAAGGTGATCGACGCCGGCCGTCCCCAATACGAGGAGCTGATCCGTGCGTTCGGCGCGCTGCGCGGCGCTATCGAAAGTATCCCCGAATCGGAGCCCGCGGAATCTGCCGAGCCTTCGTGGACCAACGGCTTCTTCACGGGCCTCGACGCCGTGGCCCAGTACGGAATGCTCGCGAAATACCGTCCCAAGCGGTACTTCGAGATCGGCTCCGGTTTCTCGACGAAGGTCGCGCGGCGTGCCATCCGCGACCAGGGCCTGGAAACAAAGGTGCTGTCGATCGATCCGTCGCCGCAGGCGCAAATCAATGCGCTCTGCGACGTCGTCGTGCGGCAGCGGCTGGAGGACGTCGACGTCGCACTGTTCGACGAGCTGCAGCCGAACGACGTCCTCTTCTTCGACGGTTCCCACCATTCGTTCATGAGCTCCGACGTGGTGGTCTTCTTCCTGGAGATCCTGCCGCGGCTGCGCCCCGGGGTCCTCGTCCATATCCACGACATCTTCCTGCCGTATGACTATCCCCTGGACTGGATCGACCGCTACTACACCGAGCAGTACGTTCTCGCCATGGCGCTGATGGCGCCGCATTCCGATCTCGAGATCGTCTTTCCCGCCCATTTCGTTCAACGCGACGCCGCGCTGTCGAAATTGCTGCGCGAACAGGTGGGTCCCCGGGCCGACGGTGGGTCGGGATCCTTCTGGGTTCGCACCCGTCAGCGGGCCTGAGCGACGACACCGCGGAACGCAAGCCAACGCCCCGCGAACGCCGGACCCGCCGCGCGGAGATCGAAACCCAGCCTTCGCCCGAGGGGCGCGAGCGCGAGGGGTAGCAGGCCGGGTGCTCGGCGCTCGCCGATCGCCACCTGGTATGCAACAGCGATGGCCGACCGAGAGACCGAAAGCCGCCGCAACGCGACGCGGGCATGGTTGAACGAGTACCACTTGATGCCGTCGGTGTCGGCTTCGGGACGCATACCCGCCGTCGCGCGGGGCGCCGAATAGTGACGAATCGCGACCTTCGGATCGAACACCACTTTCCAGCCCATCCGCTTGACTTGAAGCCCGATGTCCACCTCGTAGCCTTGAGCGACGTTGCGGTTTAGCTCCATGTCGAATTCGAGGCGCCTCGCGACTTCCCGCCGAAAGCTCATGTTGCCGCCGAGCATGAAGTCGACCTCGACGGGTTGTTCGAAGGACGGGCGACAGTACATGTTGCCGACGAACTGACCGAGAGCGGTGACGTACCCGACGCGGCTCACCGCCGGCACCTCGGCAACGACACCACCGTGGATGTTGATGACGCGCCCCCCGACCGCCCCGACCGCCACGTCGTCGTAGTTCGGAAGCAGGCGAGCAGCCCAACCGTCTTCGGCCTCCGCGTCGTCGTCCATCACCGCGATCACGTCACATTGGGCCGCAGCCAGCCCCACCTTCACGGGCGGCATGAAACCGGGTTCGGTCACGAGTTCCCGGCGCAAGGCGAAGGGCAACGTCGCCCTTTGCACGTCCGCGATCGCGTCATTGGTCGGCAGGTCTGTGTCGCGTGCGACCGCGATCACCTCGTCCGGCGGCCGCGACTGCGCCGCCAGCGACTGGATCGCGCGACGGATCCAGTCTGGACGCTGGTAGGTCGGAATGACGACGCTCAAACTGGCGGGCAGGCTCACGACGGGCACCAGTATTCCACGCCCGCGAAGCGCGGCGAAGCGGCTCTACAACCTTTCGAGGCAGGCTCTCAATCGTTCGACGTTGCCTGTGCCGTAGACCTCCTCGCGTGCCCGTTCATAGGCGTTGTCGGGCACACTTAGAGCCAGGAATCGGCGGATCCGGTCCGCAATATCCGAGATGGCCGTCGTCGTGCACGGGAGGCCGATGCCGAATTGATCGACGATCTCGAGCAAGGTGCTGCCGGCAGGGGAGTGGCCGAAGATCGGTCGGCGACTCTTGAGGTACGTGGTCAACTTGGTCGGCAGGCTGGTCGTGCGAAAGACGGTCGAACGAGCGTCGAACGGGTACATGGCATAAAGGAAGTGGCAGGTCGAGATTCGCGCCACCGCATCCGGCTCGGGAAGATCGTCCTGGATCTCGACGACGTCGCCGAACTCACGCGCAGCTGCCCGATACTTGGGCGCCAGGCCGATCATGATCATTTTTGCCCGGCGGCCCGTCTCCTTGGCCACCACCTGGAGCGCCTGCAGGAACGACCGCCACGCGTCCACCGCATAAATCGAGCCGACGTGGCCCACGCGGATCTCGCTGGCGGGCGGCGCCGTGGTCGATGCCGGCGGCAGGACCGAAACGAACGGGTGAACGACGACCGTCGACAGCCCGAGTCGTTCCGCGTAGTAGCGTTGCATCCCGTCGCTCGTGACGTCGATCGATGCCATTCGGCGAAGCGTCGCCTCGAACGTCGGCCGCACGAACGGCGCGAGAGCCCGGTAGCGCTGCGAACGGGCGAATACGCCATCCGGAACGTCGTCCTGGATCGAAAGGTGAACGCGGGCACCGGCGCGAGCGAGAGCGCGCGCAACGACGATGCCTTCGCCGTGACCAACGACCCAGTACTTGTCGGAGCTGCGCGCTCGCATGGCCGACAACACGCGCACGAGAGTGGTCGTCGGAACGCCCGTCCAGAGAGCGACGACGCGGCTCAGATCGCGCCAGACCGGGCCACCCGCCAGGAAGGGCGCAACGCAAGTCGACCGAGGAAAGCTCGAAGCGCGTGTCGCGGTGTATAGCCATTCTATCTCGAACCCACGCAGCTCCGGGATGAGCGACCGGAGGTTGGTGCCACCGCCCCCCAGATCAGGTGAGTACGGCGAGAACAGCGTGATCGCTCGGCCCATTGCTCAGGTCATGAACGCGATCAGAAGGTCCTTGTGGTCGCGCGCCCAGCGCGCGATCGCAAGCAAAGTATCGTCGCGTGACTCGGTGGCCGCCCAACCCCAAGACTTTTCGGCAAGAGAGGAATCAGTCACGAACAGCGGTACGTCGTAGCGCCTGGTGGTCGGTACCGCGGTCGGCTCGAGCGCCGGGCCGATCTCGCGCGCGCAGAAATCCGATAGCTCGCGAAGGCTCATCGAGCGCGCCTCGCCGCCACCGACGTTGACCACGCGCGGGACCGGCGCGTTTGGCTTCCGCAACTGGAGCTCGATCAGATTCGCCAGATCCCGAGGTGCGATGAGATCACGAACCTGGAGCCCCTTCCCGCCGAACCCGATGTAGGACAGGGGCCTTCGCTGCATCCACTGGTAGATCCAGAAGGAAAAGATCCCCTGATCGATCTTGCCGAACTGCCCGGCACCTGCGATGACGCCGCAGCGATCGATCCAAACCGGGAAATCGAACGCCGCGCCGTACTCGAGCGCCATGACCTCCGACGCGAGCTTGCTCGCACCGTAAAGGGAGATCGGCGCCGCCGTGGAAAATGACTCGGAGACGCCTCGCGCCGAGAATCCTGCCGGCAGCGCCCGGTCGCCGCCAACCACGAAGCGGCTCGCTTGCTCGACCAGCGGAATCGCGTCGAGCTGGTCGATCGAGTAGACGCGACTGGAGCTCAGAATCAACAAGCCGGCGCCGTCACGCCGGCACTTCTCCAGGATGTTGAGCGTACCCCCGAGGTTGTGCGCGACGAGCTGGCCGGTTCCTCCGTCGACGCCCGCCAGCACGCTGGGGTTCGCCGCGCAGTCGATCACCCAATCGCAGCGGGCGATCTCCGCGAGATCCTCGGCATTCCGCACGTCCCCATGCTGAAACGTGCATCCAAGGCGCTTCAGCGAATCGATGTTCGTCTCGCTACCCCGCCGAATCAGGTTGTCGATTCCGATCAGATCCGCGTCTTGAAATCGGCGCTTGAGCTCATGCGCAAGCTGGCTCCCGACGAAGCCGCACACGCCGGTAATCAGGATTCGCATGGGCGCCGAGACTATCCTCCTCCGAGGTCCCTGGACAACTTCCCGCTTCACCTTTGTCGGTGCGCCGCCTTCGAGTAGATTGGCGCCATGGTATCGGAATGGGTGAGCCGGCTCGGTACGTTGGTCTCGAGGAACCGCCCAAAGCGGAAGCCTCAGCTCTGGGAGAATCTGCCCCTGGCGGTCGAACGGCGGTTACGGTTCGAGATAGGCCGGCGCATCAATCCGGACTGGATAGACCGACCTCATCTCGTCGAGCTCAGTGGGGTGGGATTCGAGCCCGATTCGGAGCGCCTGAAGATGGAGGTCGTGCCGCGCGAAGTGATGAACAAGGCTCTGTTCCTTTACGGAACCTTCGAGATCTCCGAGACCCGCCTCGTTCAATCGTTCCTGCGCCCCGGAATGTGCTTCATCGATGTCGGCGCGAACATCGGTTACTACACCCTCCTCGGGGCGCGCTTGGTTGGCCCGACGGGCAAGGTGTTCAGCTTCGAACCGAACCGGGAGGTCCGGGAACGGCTCGAACAAAACGTCCGCTTCAACGGGTTCGACAACGTGACCGTCCTCGCACAGGCGATGACCCGCGAATCGGGCGAGGTCCGCTTCTACGTCAGCGACGTTGGCGAGAACAGCGGGATTTCGTCGATCGTGCCGGGCGCTCACTACGCGAGGCGCAGGTCGTTCCCGCGATCAGCCTCGACGATTTCGTCGCGAAGCTCCCGCCGGGCGGCGTCGCTCTCTTGAAGATGGACATCGAGGGCGCGGAGCTCGACGTCCTGGAAGGGGGCGAGCGGCTCCTGGCGGGGAGCGACGCGCCCGCATTGCTGTTCGAATCATTCGACGTGACGCGGTTGCTTCCGACCTTGCTGCGCTTCGGATACCACGTCCGTCGATTGCACTACACGCTGGCCGACGGGCTGGCGCTCCCCGACGCCCTGGCACCTCTCGACAGCCTATTCGCCGCGTACGAGTCTCCTAATTACTTTGCGTCCAAGGATTCTGGCCTGTTCGACAGCGTCATCGCCGACGCCAACGGGAAACGGGCTCAATCGCTCCGCCTGCTCGGCAGGCTCTGAGCGCTTGCCGCGGGGCGCCGCCTCGCGATAACGTAGGCCCCGTGCGTGTCCTCGTCACAGGCTCGAATGGTCTCATCGGCTCCGAAGCGGTCGTCTACTTCGACGAAATCGGCGCGGAGGTCGTGGGTGTCGACAACAACATGCGCGCCGTTTTCTTTGGCGCTGACGGGGACACGCGCTGGAACCAGCGCCGCCTCGAAACGGCGGTCCCGCGGTTCAAGCACGTCGAGCTCGACATTCGAAATCGTGATGCCGTGCTGGCTCTCCTCGCCAAGGAACGTTTCGATCTGATCGTTCATTGCGCGGCTCAGCCATCGCACGATCTCGCCGCTCGCATGCCGTTCGAAGACTTCGACGTCAACGCCGTCGGGACCATGAACATCCTGGAGTCGCTCCGCCGCCACCAGCCCGACACGGTCCTGGCGTTCACCAGCACGAACAAGGTGTACGGTGACGCGCCCAACGAGATTCCGCTCAAGGAGCTCGAGACCCGTTGGGAGTACGCGCGGCAGGAGGATTGGAACGGCGTCTCGGAGAGCTGCCGGATCGATCGTTGTCTGCATTCATTGTTTGGCGCGTCGAAGGTGGCGGCCGACGTGATGGCCCAGGAATACGGCAAGTATTTTGGGCTCAAGATTGGTGTCTTTCGTGGCGGATGCCTCACCGGCCCGCAGCATAGTGGCGTCGAGCTGCATGGTTTTCTTTCGTATCTCGTCAAGGCAGCGTTGAGCGGCACGACCTATCGAATCTTCGGGTACAAAGGGAAGCAGGTCCGCGACAACATTCACTCGCGCGACGTGCTGCGCGCGATCCACCGTTTCTTCGAAGCGCCGCGACCGGGCGAGGTCTACAACATCGGCGGCGGCCGCGAGAACAGCTGTTCTATCGTGGAGGCCGCCGACCTGGTCGCCGAGATCTCGGGGGCGCGCCTCAAGACGGAGTACGTCGACAAGCCGCGCGTGGGCGACCACATGTGTTACATCTCCGATCTCAGCAAGCTCCGGTCACACTTTCCCGGCTGGAAGGTCGAGATCTCGCTCCGGCAGATCGTGGAAGAGATTGTCAACGGCTGGCGCAAGCGTCCGTCGGCCTAGAGCCGATCAGCGCCTTACCGAAGGTCCCTGCCGCAGCACGCGAAAGGTGCCGTAGGCGGCGATCGCGTCGTAGCCCGGGAGGTCGCACGACGCGGGGAGATCGAATCGGTACGAACCGCTCGCGAGGTTGCAGATGACCACGCGCGGATTCGTCGTCGCGCTGGCCATCACGACTGGCCCTCGGTGCATCAGCGCCGCCTTCATGGCGAACTCGGTCGTACCGAGCGCATCTCCGTTCTGGCGCGCCAGCTCGTCGCGCGCAAACGTGTACGCGTTGTGCGCGTCTGCTTGCCAACCGCGAAGCCGGGTTCCGATCACATAGACGGCCGCCATTGACACCAGCGCGAGTGACAACGAAAGCGCTCGCGCGAGGCGCGTGACCGCGAACAGGGGTGCGAGGGCCTCGGCATACCCGAGCAGCAGGAAGGCCGAGGCGGGAAGGATCAGGCGCTGCCCGAGCACGAGGGTTTCCAGCCGGCTTCGGCCCCGATCGACGAAGAAGTAGGTCGCCATCATCGCCATCAGCCCGGCCGCGACGAAGAGTGGCCCGTAGCATCTCCTCCGCCAGAGTCCGAGCGGCCCGAGGAGGAGCAGACCAGGCGGGACCATGAGAAGCGACAACAGGTAGCCAGGCGCGCTGCGCGAAAGGTAATCGAGCGAGAACGGCTTTCCACCACCGAGGTGGCCGTGAAGGACGTCGTAGCTGTAGCCGAAATGGCGCCAGGACATCCAGTTGAGACCGACCGCGACCAGCCCGCCCGTTGCGGCCCCGGCGATCGGCCACAAGCTGCTTCCCAGCACAAACCGGAGGGAACGACCCTCGGTCCGGCGGGCGAGCGCAGCCCCGAGCAATAGCCCGCCGGCGATCAGGGCGCCGACCGGTTTCGCGAGAACGAGGAGCGCGTACGCCAGGCCGGCGAGGCGTCGCTGGCGTTCGCCCAGATCGAAGGCCGCGAGCGCGGCGGCGACCAGGAACAAGTCGCTCATCGCCGTGTAGCCGAGTAGGACGAACGTCGGGTGTATGGCGAACAGCAACGCGAGCAAGCGCGGCCGTCCCCATCGGCTCAGGATCCGGGATGCGATCCAGAGGATCGCGGCGAAGCCCGCTGCGCCAAGGGCAAAGACGAGCCGTGGATGAACGGCAAGCAGCGGCGTGACGAGCAACGGGATGAAGAGTGGGTACCGCGACACCCGTCCGCCCTCGTCGAGCGGCTCGAAGACCCCGGGGTCCGCGGCCGTCGGCGAAATCCGCCCCGACAGGATGAGGCGCGCCTGGCCCAGGTACCCGACCTCGTCGCTGAACGAGAGGGACGTGGGCCAGCGCGTGAGAGATAGGATCAGCAGCGCGCCGACAGCGAGCCTGATCAGCCAGCGATCGAACCGCGCGGACGCCGCGGCGGCGTCAGGATCGCGCGCCATCGAG
>WNFZ01012846.1_pt1 | contig 10920 bp, 11 predicted proteins | sample 5400081 | NCBI WGS metagenome assembly WNFZ01 (sample SAMN13153365, study PRJNA577476) | soil metagenome | isolation source: 80 cm soil or saprolite under grassland replicate 1 | place: USA:California | collected 2016-06-15
GCGGCGTCGAAGTCGGATGCCTGGCCGGTCACTGGCCGAGCCACCGGGCCGCGGCACGGGACCGCGTCGTGGCACCGACGTTCGTGTTCAGGTTGCCACCTGTGTTCTGCCATATGTGCAGTTCTAGGTAATCACCGACATTCAGGAACAACGAGGTCGTGCATGCCGCGTATCCCGTTGACGTGCCAAGGGTCGCATTTGCGCTAATTTCTGTACTGTCCGCGCCGGTACCATTTACGGCCCAGTGGGACAAGCGCTGGCCTGTGGCGTTACCGGCCCACCCGACGGTGCCCGAGACCTCATACCAGCCGGCGGTGACAATCGTGATCCGCGACGTGTTCGATACCGTGGAATGTACGGAGTCGTTGTCCCGTATTTCAACGTCGAACAGCAATGCCGCGAACGCGGAGGTGGCGATGGTCTGGGCGGTGCCCTGCGCCAGGATGACATGAGGCACACCGAGGAAGAAATTGCCGGTGTCCCGCACCTGGGAGTTCCACAGCGCGGCCGTGCCGATCCCGCCCGCTGAGACCGTGGACATGACGGGGATGGTCGCCACTGCTCAACTCCCTCAGAACGCGAAGACGGTGGTCAGGTCGAAGATCGCATACCGGGGGTCGTCGAACACCCACACCTGCGACCCGCCCGCGTTGCTGGTCGCCCACGTGATCAGGTGCTGCCCGATGCCGACCTGCTCGCCGTAGTCCTCGATGAACAGCGACGACGTCCCCGCCGGCGCCCACGCCGCCGCAAGGTCGGTCACCTGGAACGCGTCCCCTATGTCGGCGGGGAGGATCTGCTGCGCGTACGTGTCGTCGAGGGTGCCGAGGTCGATGGCCATCTGCGACGCCCGGGTCTGCGGGGTGCCGTACCGGTTGACCCGCCACGAGGCGTTGCTGAACGCGTCGAGCGGATCCCGGGTCAGCAAACCCACGGCATCGGCGATGGGGGTGCCGGTGTCGTTGGTGATGCTGGCCTGGTTCCGAGCCCGCTGCGAGACGCCGTCCTGGGTGGTCGCGGTGACCACATTCACCTGATGGGAGTCGTCCTCCGACCATGTCAGTCCGGGGTCGAGGACGCCGGCGGACACCGAGAACGCCGGCGGCCGATTGTACCGGTGGGTTCGGGTGTGCATGGTCAGCAGTCCGTCGCGGGTCATCAACACCAGGCCGTTCTCCGTGGTGCCGACATCCGCGAACATCGTCTGGGCGTCCTGTCCGCCGGTGTTCTGCCCGTACACCGTCGCCGATCCCGATTCGAGAAGAGACACGTCGGCGGAGCCGAAGATGGCGGTGGTATCGAACAAGCCGAACACCGGATCGTCGAAGATCCACACACCGGTGCGGGACGCCGCCACGTTCGAGCTCAACCCCACATAGGCGGCGATGCGGCCCACCCGCTGGTCGGAACGCTCCCCCGCAAATCCGGTCCAGCCGGCTAGGTAGTGGGCGTTGATCCTGGCTGCCGCTAGGGCGGTCGCGTGGAACGCGACCTGAGAGATCGTGCCGGTGTACATGAAGGTGGGGTCGCTGACCCGGAGTCGGTCGGCGCCGAACGAGACCGACGCACTCGCGATTGACGCAGAGTTCACCTGCGTGCCATTGACGTAGATCCGCATAACATGGTTGGCGCCGTCCGCGGCGAGGGTCACCGCGACATGCCTCGTGGTGCCGTCCGCGACCACACCCGGCGAGGTGGTCGTCAAGCTACCGAAGTCAGAGTACGCCTGGAGATGTTTACTGCCATCTATCGTCAGCGAGAGCACTGAGAGCTTAGCTCCGGCGAGCAGTACTACCGGGGCGGTGATCGCCTGCGTCGAGTTGATCCACGCCTCAAGCGTGAACCCGAACGCCCCCGACTGGGTAAAGACGGACACCGGTGTTTCCACCAAATATCCCGACGTGGAACTGGTCGGGGTCAGGGTCAGCGCCGTCCTGCCATCAGCCGGGGGCCCGGTACCAGACCCTAGGGTGTACGTCCCGCCACCGCCGACGTTCCTGATCATCCCGTTTCCGACCGGATTCGCGGCGATGTTCTGCACCGTCGTCGCGCTTGCGGCGTCGCCCAGCGGCAGATACGCCAGCGGGCCGTCGAACAGGACCTCCTCGCCGAGGAATGATCCGAGCCCACCGCGGCGGGCGATCAGCTTCAGCCGGGACGTGGCCGTGAGCGTGACAAGGCTTGCCGTGGTAGCGCCGTTGTCGTAGGCGAGGGCGAAGTCGTCGGCGTGCCAGTCACCCCGGATGTACTCGACGCCACCGACGAGTATTCCAGTCGCAGATAGGATGTGCAGTCGATGAACGTCGGTGAGGCCGTCAACGGGGCCGAACCGAACGCGATATCCAGACGGTAGGTGATGGTCACACCGACACCGACCAACCCGACCGGGTCAACTTTTTGACCTCCTGCACGAATTCCAGTGCTGCCGCCCTGCCCGTGACCGCGTCCAGGTGGACGTCCAGGTGTTCGATGTGCACCGCCGAACCGGCGTTGCGACCGCCGGCCAGCCCCTGGAATGAGGCGATCATCTGCCGGGACTGTTCGGCGGTGAACACCGCGGTCGTATCCGGGGTGTAGCCCAACTCCGGACCCCGTTCACCCAACCATGACCAGCCCCTGAACAGGCCACCCTCGGCATGTCCCGTCCTACCGCCGCCGGCGGCCCGTACGATGTCCTGCTGGAAGTTGTAGGTGTAGGTGGAGACCGTCCGACCGTCGAGAGTCGTCAACTTCCGGTTCAGGGCATCGACAGCCCTGTTCGCCTGCGACGTGTCTACGGTCGCCGTGGCCTTTGGGTGCTGCTTGCCGAGGTTCCCCAGGCTAGCGATGACCGCGTCCACCGCGGTGCGGTTGTACCCGAGGTTGATGTAGTGCTGCCGTAATGCGGCGATATCGTCCTGGACGGACTTCGTTGCCCGAGCGGTGCCTACCCCCCGGGCTTTCTGCGCCTCCCCGTCGGCGAGTGCGGCCTGGAGGTGCTGGATCAGCGTCTGCCGCGCGGCGTTGCCCGCCACGGTGTTCGCGGTCAGCGCCAACGTGTCCCGCTTCGTGGTGCCATCCAGGCCCTTCAGGGACCGGTCCACATCAAGGATCGCGGCCTGCAATGCGAGGTGCGCCGACATCGCGGACAGGTTGATGTTGGCGAGTCTGGTCAGCGACATCCACAGCTCGTCGGACTTCTGCTTCTCCGCGGCGAGCTGCGCGGCAGCGGCCTGCGCCGCGGCGGTGTGGTTCTTCGTCGCCCCTGTCGTGGTTTCGGTGGCGGTCGCGAGTCGCACGTTGGCGGTGGCCGCATCCATCGTCACAGACATGTAGTCGTATGTACCCTGCGCCAGCTTCACGAATTGTTCGCGCGTCAACACGCCGGCGTCCTTCGCGGCGTGCAGGGCGTCGGTGACGACGTGTTGCGCGGCGGCGTTCCCCAGTGTCGCCTGCGTGTAGGTTGCCAGATTGATCCCGGCCCGCCCAGCCAGGTCGAGGAGGCCCTTCTGCTCCAGTTCGGCGGCACGTTGCGCTGTGACGTTCGCGTTGATCGCACCGTTGTTGTCCCGCAGCACCTGCGAAAATGCCTGGACGGCGGAGTTGTGTTCCTCCTGCGCCTGTTTCGCCCGCATGTGCTTGGCGGCGAGCGCTCCGACGATCAGCCCGGCCGCGCCGAGAGCCAGGTTCAGGCCGAGCGCGCCGACCTTCGCAGCGTCCTCCCCGGCGGCCAACGCCTTCATGCCGTCCTTGGCGTACAGCGCCTTCAACGCCGCCGTCTCCAGCAGCCCGACCAGGGCCTTGTACCCGGCCGTGATCAACGTGACGCCTTTACTGGCGACCAGGAACGCCAACGCGCCCTCGGCCAACGGCACGAACACACCCTCATGCCGAGCAATGAAATCCAGCGCATCCGCGAGAAGCCGCAGCCCAACGACCAGCGACCCGCCGACCAGCACCGCTAGCGGTTTCACGGCCTCCGCACCGTCGTGCATCAACGGGATGAAGATGGTCTTCAGGTCGGCGCCGATCCGGACGATCGGCCCCTCGATGAGGGTGAGTGCCTTCTGGCCAGTCGCCAACGCGGCAGGCAGATGATCCGCGATGGCGTTGCCGGCCTCATCGACCGCCGAATTCCTTGCTCAACTCCCGCAGGATGATCTTCTGTGCGCCGAGGGTGTCCCCCGACTGGACCATGACCTTGATCTGGGCCTTCTGCTGATCGGTGAACGTCACACCCGCCCGGGCCAGTCGGCCAAGACCGCCGATCGGATCCTGCAACGCCTTCCCCACCAGGATCGACTGGGCCTTCAACCCTTCCTGCGACACGACCCCGCCGTTCATCGCCGCAGTCATGTCGGTGACCGCCATCGTGGCCTGGTTGAAGATGTCGTTGCCCTTGCCGGCCTCGTTCCGGATGCCGCGGAATGTCAACAGCAAGTTCGCACCAGTCTGGATCGCCTCGTCGTCCACGGCGGTCTTCGCGGAGATCCGCTGCGCCAGTTCCCCCACCTGCCCGGCGGTCACATGCGCGGACCCACCCGTTGACTTGATCACGGCCTCGGTCTGTCGGGTGATCAGCTCCGATTTCTCAGCTTCCTCCCAAATGCTCTTCAGGCCCTCGATCAGGCCGGCGCCGAGGACCGCCCCGGCGGCGAGCTTGAACGCATCCCGGGTGACCTCACCGAACCGCTCCGACCCCTTGGACAGCAACGCCAGCCGGCCGTGCAGATGGTCCGCGCCGCCGCCGACCGACGACATGATCCGGGTCGCGCCGTCGTCGGTGGCCAGGATCCGGAACGCTAGGTTCGTCGAAACCATCAGCGGACCGCCGCCGCGATCGCCCGGGCGGTGGCGTTCAGGGCCTTCTCCATCTCAGCCTGAATACCCGGCCGGTGCCCGAGGATCCGGGTCTCGAAGTACGGCCGCCCAGCCTCACGCGCCCACCGGTCCCGGTGGCCGTACACCGGATGCCGCCAGCCACCCGGACGGTTCAGGTACTTGGGCAGGTTCCGCTGGTCGGCGGGCAGCGACGGCGCCACAACGATCCGGATCTCCGCCCGGCCGAACTCGACCTTCGTTCGCACCCCCGCCGCGACCGCGGCCCGCAGACCACGGTGACGCCCCGACTTCGTAGCCCGCTGCGCACGGCCGCCGCCGACGGAACCGGTCACCGGCAGATTCCGGACCGTCGCCTTCACATCATCCACAGCCGGCTTCGCCGCGACCCGCAACGCCTTGGACAGCTCAGCTCGCATCGTCTTGCCCGCCGGGCCCTTGAGCTGCGCGGCGAGGACGGCGAACTTCTCGACCCCGCTCAGGCGGATGTATGTCATAACCCGCCCCCCTACTTGATCCGTCGCAGCCGGTCCTCATGGGCGTCCAGCCGCGCCGAATCCGGCCGCGGGATCCGCTGCGCGTCGAGAACATCCCGGATCAACTCGTACTCGGCAGCGGACAACAGTCCGATCTCCCACGGCCGGATCCCGAGCATTGAGAACCCGATCAGGTATTCGGGTTCCCCCCGGTAGGGTTTTCGGTTTCCTCCGGCGGCACCGGGTCGCGGCCTTCCGCAGCGGCCGCCTCGGCTTCCTTCATCGCCGCATTGATCCGGGCCATCTCCTGTTCGTCGAACTCGACCCGGCATGACCCCCATTGGAAGTCGGTGTCGGACAGCCGCGGCGCCGGCTCACCCTTCTCGGCTGCGGCGCGGGCGCGGAGCAACCACACCAACGCCTGCCACACCTCCGGGTCGTCATCGTCGAGGCCGTTCGACAGGGCCCGGCGGTTCGGCAGGCCCGCCTTCCGCTTCAACGCGATGCCCTCGACGGCGGTCAACGAGTCCAGCGAGAAGTTCAGGTACTTCTCGTCATCGGAGACGATGATGTTCACAGGACCGTATCCGTCATCAGGCGACCTGCGCTTCCTGTAGACTTCAAGTCATGTCTATTGGGCGACAGCCCGGAACGGCTCGATCAGGCGGCCCGATATCTCAGAGAACGGTATCGGTAGAAGTGTAAGTTATTTGGATGGGCGTCGTTGCCTGGTCGTCGAGCGCCACGAACTCGATGTCGCCCATGACGATGTCAGGGCCGCCCACGTTGTTCGAGCCGGTGTTCAGTTTGCACGCCGGCAGGACAAAGTCGAACGCGAACGGGTTACCACCACCCGCATCGCCCTGCGTCATCGTCGCCTGAATGGCAGTTGTCGCACCCGACTTGAACACGTCATAGAACTGGGTCTTGGAGAACTCCCCGGAAAACTTCCCTGTGACCGCCCGGTATCCGTTCTCGATCTGATTGGCCTTGATCCCGGCGGAGCCGAGGAACTGCCGGTTCCCCGCCAGCGGATTGGTGCCGGTGATCTCAAACGATGTCAACCCGGTCACGGCCACACCGGAGGCGATCGAGGTGGTACCGGATGCGATCGACGCCGTACCGCCGAACTTGATCGTCGTCATGTCGGTGAACCGGAACACGCTCGTCACCGGGTAGGACGCTGTGGCCAACGCGGTCACGTCGTCCTCGTCCCACGCGTCGAATCCGAGGGTCAGGGTTACGATGCCGTCCAACGCGACGGCGACCGTCCAGTTGGCGATCTTCGCGCCGCGGTAGGTGTACGGCTTCACCGTCCCGGTACCGGCCTCCGGCACACCCTTCTGCACCGTCAGACCGAGAGCATCCAACGGTCCCGGATTGTGCACCTGCTTGTAGGCGGTCGTCGAAGCGATCTGCACCGGGACCGCCGACGATCCGAGCATGTTCTTGATCAGGACGCCGAGGTTCTTCGTCGCCAGGTCCAACGCCAACGGTCCTGTGACCGTCTTCGTGGTCCGTTGGTACCGCGACGCCCGGTCGTACTGCCCGCCCGCGTGCAGCCCGCGGCCCTGGATGGTGGTCGGGACGAAGTCCAGCGTCTCGGAGTTGAACTCGACGAACTTCGTGACGGTGACGGCCGTGCCGACCGTGGACTCCTGCGCGAACCCGAACTGTGAGGCGATGCCGGCGCCGAGACCCATCGTCTACTCCTTCACCGCGGCAGCACGAATCTTCTTCGGCGGGTCGCCGACCAGTTCCCAACCGGGCTGTTCGGCCAGACGCTCGGCGAGTTCGGCCGGCAGGTCCACCGTCTCGTCATCACCGATCAGGCGGTGCACCGGATATCCCTCCTCGCCGAGCGCCGCGATGAACCGGTCCTCGCCCGTCTTATTGCGCACCGCCGCTAGTTCACTCATCGCCCTCATTCCATTCAACCGAACAACCGGGCAGTGAAGGTCAAGCCGAACAATACCCACGCCTCGGCACCGTCGATGCCGACGTTCTGCCGGAGCTGATGTTCGGCCGCGAGCCCGCCGAACCGGGCGACATCGCCCAGTGACGGATCAGTTGTCAGCGTCTGTTCAACCACGCCGAGGGTGCTGTAGGCCCGGATACGGACTCCGCGGAGTGCACCAGTGGTGGACTCCGCGTCCGTATCGGTGTCGCCGGTCCAGGACACCGCAGCACAGCGGACGGTGATGTCCTCATACCGGGACTTCGTTCCCAACCCGGCCCATCTGACCTGCGCTTCGACGGCGTTGCCGGGCGACTCTGCATCAGGGTCGTCGATGCCGACGATCAGGTAGTCGGGCACCTGGTCATCAGTCACCGCGGGCCCGTCGTAGACGGGGATCGCCAACGCCGCGCCGAGCGTCACCACGAGCGCGTCCAGCAGTGCTGGTACCGCGGATACGGCGGTCATGCGAACCCCGGCTGCAGATCGGGAGACAGCAGCTCGACAGCCCGCGGCGGGATCACGAACCCTTGCGCCGCCAACTGCTGCTCGAGCACGTTCCGGTCGCCGACGCCGCCGCCCATCCCCGGGCGGACCGCGCCACCGCGCTGTGTCGTCCACAACTGTTGGAGGATGATCCGGCCCGCATGTTCAATGTTCGCCGACACTTCGATCCGGCCGGCGACGTATACGACAGTCAGCGGGCCGATGAACTCGATCCCTGAGGCTTGCCGACATACCCCCGTAGGGCCGTCGATGAGAAGCAGCGTCGGATCGTAGGTGGGGCCGCCGGGGACCTGCGACACCACCGATGTGACTGAGATCAGCGGCCGGCGGCGGGTCGCGAACCGGTATTGCACCGGATAGACCGTCTCTGAATAAGTGCGGCGCCCAACCGGCCCGACGAACCCTTCGATGATGCGGGTGGTGGCATCCATGAAGAACCGCAGTTCTTCATCGTTGGCGGTGGAGGTGATGTTGAGTTGGGCCTTCGCGTCGGTCAGCGACATGACCGTCGGGTCGAATGGGTCGTACATGTCGAAGGCGCTATCAGCGACGCCCGCGCCGGTACCGGTCGCCACCCACTTGTAGGGATAGCGGCCGACCTGCGCGAGGTCGGCTGCGGGGATGTCCTGATGGTATAGGCCGGTACCATCATTGGTTGGCGTGGAATAGCTCTGTTGGGTGGCGTCGGGTTTCTGGATGGTCAGGGTGAGCACGGTCGCGTTGACGAGGGCACCGGCGAGGTCGCGGACGGTGGTGGATAGTCGCACCGGTTGGCCTGTGGGATATCGGCTCATCACGGTCCCCCCGTCCTGCGGTCGGTAGCACTTGGCGTGGGGGCATATGTCGCGGGGCTGCCGGTCGGCGCATAGACGCTCGCGGTCACTTGATTAGCGGCGATGGTGGCCGAGAGTTGGCCGATAACGAATGTCGGTGGTGGAACAGCAACTGCGGGCAGCAGGGTCGTTTCGGCACGGCCTATGCGGACCGGCCCGGGCAGCCTGGCCCGGACGGGACGTTGCAGCGGCCGCAGCGGCGGCCCTACGCCCTGCCAGGTGCCGCGTAGCGCCGCGGTGCGACCTCGGGCCGGCGGCGGGGGTTGGAGCCGGCCGCGGGACATGGGCTGCCGCAGTTGCGGCGCTGCCGGTCCGACCCCGGAGTACGGGCCGGCCCGGCGGGTGACGCAGCCACCGCGGCCGGGGAGCCGCCGTGCGCCGGCCGGGCGGTGCAGCGGGTACACCGGGGGTCCGGTTTGCGGGGCGACAGCGACCGGTGTCCCGGTGCGGGCGAGGACACGTCCGCCGCGGGCCTGTGGCGGCGGCGCGGCGACCGGCCGGTGCAGCGGCGGCACCGTTGGCCCGGAGCCTGCGTAGACGCCGTCACGGCCGGCGACAACGCCACTGCGGGCCGGTACCCGCTTGGCCTGAACCGGATGACCGGTCAGGTAGATCGGCGGGCCGGCCTGCGGCGCCCCGACGGTCAACAGGCCGGCTCTGCTGGTGACGTGCCCGCCGCGGGTCGGTGCGGGTTGTGCTCTGACCGGGCCGTCGGCCGGTTTGACCGCGGGCCCCACTCCCGCGTACGGCCCGGCGGCTCGAGATGTGTGGCCGCCGCGTTGCGGCAGTTGCCGCGCCTGCACCGGATGGTGCAGGGGGTAGACCGGCGGGCCCGTGGTTGGCGCTGGGGCGGTCCACACGCCCGCCCGGGCGGATACCCGGCCACCGCGGGTTGGTGCGACCCGGGGCGACGTGACGGGCCCGTGGGCCGCCTCCACGGCCGGCCCGACCCCGCTGAACGTGCCGTCGCGGCCCTGCGCCACGCCACCGCGAGCCGGGAGGCGCCTGGCCTGCACCGGCCCGCCGGCGGGGCGGACGGGCGGCCCGACCTGCGGGGTGACCGCAGTGAACGCGCCGTCGCGGCTGGCGACCCGACCCGCAATGGCGGGCGTCGGCTGTGCCCGGACCGGACCGCCACGCGGCTCAGCCGCCGGCGCTGACACCGGCGGAGCGGCCTCCGCGTCGGTGCCCAGCCACGGCTGCGTCACCCACTGGAACCGCCGCTGCCACGGCCGCATCGGGAAGACCACGGCCTGCATGAGCGGGTCATAGGCCAGCGTCGGCAGCAGCATCGGAACCGTCTGCGGGCCGTCGTCCACCGAACCCGGGGTGGTCCCGAGCATCTCCAGGACCGCGATACTCGGCGTGGTCAACGTCGGCGTAGCGATCCCGTGGGCGACGGTGGCGGTGGCACCGGAGTCATCCCACCGGCCGAAGGCGTAGTCCGCGCCCGCGCCGTCGGTGGCGGAGATGCTGACCCCACCCGGGGTGTACGTCGGCGTGCCGAGGGTGCCCGTCGTGGAGAAGTCGCCACCCGAGATGAACATCATCGAGTTGGCGCCCTGCCGGGTCACCGACAACGTTTGCGCCGTCGCCGACGCGCCCTTACCGGTTCCCGGCCCCGCCGACCCCCGGACCACAGTCAGCAACGCCCGCCACAAGCGGGTACCCGCCGACCCGCCGGTCGGCGTGACCGTCACCGTCCGGAACGCCCACGACGACGTCTCCCGGACCGTGGACTGCACCACCCGGATATCGGATCCGCTGGTGCCGTTGTCGGTCTGCCCCGTGAACGCCGCCATGCCCACCGCGGTCGGCGGGAACGACTCACCGGCGGTATTACTCTCGACGATGACCTCGACGACGAGCCAGTCCCCCGCCAACGCGGTGACCGGCCCGAACGACCGGGTTCCGGTGCCCTCATCCAGCGACTGGGTGACGATCGCGGTGGGGGCCGTCGCCATGGCTCAGCCCCTCAGAACAGCGGCGCGTTGGCGCCCAGCGATGGGTAGCCGGCCGAGGTGTCCGCCGCTATCGCCGCCTCCAGGCTGATCACCTCGACGTACGCCCAGTGATACACCCCACCCGTGACCAGGCCGGTCACCCCGAGGACCGTGGGCACCCCGATGATCCCGTCGGGGTCGGTGCGTCGCAGCACCGCGTAGGAGATCTTCCCCGCGTTGGTGCCCTTGGACACGATCGTGACCCCGGACGTCTCGGTCCAGTCGGTGACATCACCTGCGTTCCAATCGCAGATGACCATGAACCCCTGGCCGCCGGAGATCGTCGCCACGTAAGAATCGGAGATCGACGACCCGCTGGACTGCCG
>WNFZ01008188.1_pt1 | contig 10913 bp, 7 predicted proteins | sample 5400081 | NCBI WGS metagenome assembly WNFZ01 (sample SAMN13153365, study PRJNA577476) | soil metagenome | isolation source: 80 cm soil or saprolite under grassland replicate 1 | place: USA:California | collected 2016-06-15
CACACCACATACGCGCTTTCCATCGTCATCCAAAAGTGCCTCATAATCTTCCACGAGAATACGCGTATACCCATCGATAGCGCGCAATGGGGCGCGTAGATCATGAGAAACAGAATAGGAAAAAGCCTCAAGTTCCTTGTTTGCAGCTTGCAACTGTGCGGCTTGTTTTTCCAAATCGCTATTAAGTTGGTGAATGGACTGTTCCCCTCGTTTGCGCTCGGTAATATCGCGGGAGATGCCAAAAATGCCAATCGTTTGTCCTTCAGAATTTCGGAGAGGCACTTTTGTGGTCGAAACCCACATCTCCTTGCCATCGGGCCAAACCACCCATTCTTCCAAATCGACTAAGGGCCTCTCTGATTTAATTAATTCCTGTTCTTCAGCATAAGCCTTTGCGGCGTGAGGAAAAAAGTCAAAATCAGTTTTGCCTATCACTTCGGCTGGGTCCGTTAGACCAAGCAAGTTGGCTTGTGATCTACTATTTCTTATAAAGTGGCCTTGTATATCTTTAAAGTAGATTTGGTCAGGCATGGTATCCATAAGCGCCTGGAGCAAAGTATTGGCTTGTGATAGCGCAGCAGTACGTTCCTGAACCTTAAGCTCTAATTCATCATACGCCTTTTGCAGAGCTGCCTCTGCCTGTTGACGCTGGGTGATATCACGAGCAATCGTGGAAGCTCCAATCACATTTCCCGACGAGTTTTTGATCGGAGATATGACTAAAGACACATCAATACGATAACCATCTTTTCGAATTCGGACGGTTTCATAATGATCAATACTTTCCCCATTTTTGATACGATTTAGGATTTTTGGCAAATCGTCAGGCAGGTCTGGAGGGATTAAGATTGAAATCTCACGGCCTTCCATTTCGGCGGCTTGGTACCCATAAATTTTCTCAGCACCTTTATTCCAGCTTGTGATGATGCCACCCAAGGTTTTACCGATGATCGCATCCTCTGATGATTCCACCATGGCGCCTAATCGGACGGTTCTTTCTTCCATTTGCTTGCGTTCGGTGATATCGCGTAGAATGACGGTGTAAATTTTCTGCCCGGCGATATCAATTTGTGAAATCGAAGCCTCGCTGGGAAACTCATCGCCATTGTTTCGTCGACCCAAGACGACGGCAGACCCTTTCATTGCGCGAGTGGTGAAGCCGGTCTGACCGAAGTTGTGGACATACTTGCGGTGCGCGTCACGGAAGCGTTCCGGGATGAAACGTTCAAGTGGCTGGCCGATCGCCTCGGATTGGTCGCACTGAAACATTGCCTCAGCAGCCGGATTGAAAATCAAGATGCGTTGATCACCGTCGGTCGAAATAATGGCGTCCATCGCCGAGTTAAAAATGCCAGACATCTGCGCCTGACTAGCGCGCAGCGCCTCCTCCGCCTGCTTGCGCTCGGTGATGTTGCTTGTGTTGATCACGATGGCCTGCACACTTGGGTCTGCAAGTAAATTTTTCCCAACCGTTTCGACCCAAATCCATGAGCCGTTTTTATGGCGTAGTCGAAATTCAGCGGTGAAGACTTCCGCTGGGTTTCCATATACATTCGCGAGCAATGCTTGCGCGATCTCCAGATCGTCAGGGTGAATCAATTCCTGGTTGGTTTTCTGAAGGCGTTCCTCTAATGTGTAACCTAATAATTGTTCGTTGGAAGGGGCATAGTAAACAATTCTTTTCTGGGCATCCAGGAGGATGAATGCGATCGAACTATGTTCAATGAGTGCTCGAAAGCGCAACTCATTGCTCCGCAACGCCTCTTCCACCTGTTTACGTTCGGTGATATTGCGAACGATGGCTTGATAGCTTCCATCCGGAAGCATCCTGGCACTGAGTTCAGCAAAAAATGTAGAGCCATTCTTACGGCGCAATCTGCGTTCAACCAGCAAGTATTTTCCCTCTTGAAGTTCTTTTAGACGCAGAGGATGAGCAGCCAGTTCGTCAGGATCAATTGCATCCCGAAGATTGAGCGTCAGCAATTCTTCACGCGTATAGCCAAGCATCGCGCAGCCACTAGAATTCACCTCCGTGTATCTCCCCTGAGGGTCGGCGATGAAAATGCCGTCAGATGCCTGTTCAATCAGGCTGCGGTAGCGTTCCTCGCTCGCGCGCAGTGCTACTTCGGCTCGTTTGTGTTCGGTGAAGTCTTGTACTGCGCCGTATAAGCCCACGATGCGTTGCTGTACCTCATCCCACACCGGATTAGCATAATCCCGCAGCCAGCGCGTCTCGCCACTTTTCGTCGTAACGCGCATTTCCTTTGTATCCGGTTGGCCGGAAAGAATCTTTTCTATATGTTCCAAAAGAATTGGAATATCTTCTGTATGCACTAATCTTTGCCAAAACCCGGGCGCGCGTGTTTCTTCCAACGTATAGCCGGTGATGCGTGTGAATGACTCGGTAAACCATTCGGGTGTGATATTGCCATTTAATTCAACTCGATCTTTGTAGGCATAATCGCTTGTGAGTTCTGAAACGAGGCGATAGCGCTCTTCGGATTCTTGCAACACCTTTTCAGATTGTTTTCGCTCCGAGATATCCTGTGCGGTCACAACACGATGCAACAATTCTCCGTCATCGCCGAGCACACTTACTACATCTATTTCAACCGGGAAAGTGGAACCATCCTTACCCCTGCGGGTCATCTGCGCTTCAAAGCGGGCATGTCCGATCTGGTCTGCTCTTTCGACATTATGCCGTACATGCTCATAGTCTGATGGCGCGTATAGGCTAAGAATGCTTGAACCGACAATCTCCTCCACCCTGCATTTGTGAAGGCTGGCAAAAGCCGGGTTGCAGGCCAGAATGCGGTTCGTAGATGGATCGCCGATTGCAATGCCATGTGCACAGCCTTCAAATGCGTCTGCCCATTGACGGAGTTCCTCTTCAGCTTGTTTTTGTTCCGTCCTATCCTGTGCCATAACGAAGAAGCCTTTCACCCAACCATCTGCGCTAGTATCGGGAACGTAAACCACGTGCATAAAACGTTCACTGTCCTGAAAAGGAATTTCGGTTTCGTAACTTACAGTTTCCCCTCTGAGTGCTTTATCAACATATTTTGAAATCTTTGTGTACGCCGCCTGACCAAGCACTTCCTCGATATGTTTCCCTTGCGCTTCCTCACCAAACCATTCTTTGTAGGCATCGTTGTTGAACTGATAACGCCGGTCTGTATCTACATACGAGATGAACACTGGCATTGCATCAATCACTCGTTGTAGTTGCTCCTCGCCTGCACGCAATATGGAGGTGTGACGTCGAATCAGCCAGTAGAGCAGCACTGCCGTGATAAGCACATATCCCCAGCCTTTATACAAACTGATGGTAGTAAGCATCTCCTGGTTTGGAGCGACTCTGTTAGCCATTTTATCCGAGAACAGAATCCATAACCCTCCAATCAGCAAGTACAATCCGGCGATCTGGATCGCTCCCCTATTTAGACTATTTTTTGCATAGAGGGATTGATTTGTGTTCATAAAAGCCTCTTATTAGACAAAATCTACCATATAAAGCTATTGGCAAAATATACAGAAAAGCAAGGAAAAAAAGATACGATTACTCGTAAAAACATTTTGCTTGCCCTCAAAAGATATGCACATGGGTGGATTCCCTACCCTTACAATACTGGTATTCATCTGCAACACTAAGGGTTTTCCTGACTACATTAAATAAAATAGGGACGACAATCTTGCGTTCAAAGTTGTCGCCATGAATACACCAATTACCCCTCTGCTTATCGGTAAATTTGTCCTGTTGGGGATTGTTTCTGCTTGCGATGTAATTTCACTTTTCCCCTAAACCTCTCTTTTGAGAGCACCTAATGCGTTTTGGGAGTCAAAAACAGTTACTACCTTCCAAAGCTCTTCCCATTCCAAATCACACTGCGGAAATCATTCTTCGTACTATTCTTAACCTCATACATGATCTCATCTGCCATGTTGATGAGTTGTTCTGCCGAATAAGGAGGAGATACACAAGTCACTGCACCTATACTAAAGGTTACGGGCCAATTTCTTCGTCTCATCAGCTCTAAAAGATTAGTGTGAACCTTGGAAATGACCACTTGCGCTTCCGGCTGATGAGTAGAGGGTAGCAACAGAGCGAATTCATCGCCCCCCAGCCGGGCAATGAAATCCGTTTTGCGTAATTGAGATTTCAATTCGTCTGCAATCGAGCGGAGCACTTCGTCCCCAACCGGATGCCCAAATAGATCGTTCACAAGTTTGAAGTTGTCGACGTCTATATAAACCACCGTGATGGGATGCGGATATCTGCGGATGCGGTCAATCTCCATTTGAAGCAATTCATTGAAGTAACGCGCGTTGGCAGCACCCGAGATAAAATCAGTGCGCGCCGCCAGTTGTTCCTCCCTGCGTGATTTTTGTAATTGGGCGACCAAATAGGTAACGATGACATAAAACACAGCCCGGATCAATGTATTCAAGACATAGATTATAGGCTGAGAATAAATCTGGCCCGCTGCAATTTCAGCAGCTAGCAGCGTGAACGCGCTCAGGGAGGACATAAGCAATCCAACATTCTGATTGACAAACCAGGTTACCAATACGATGGGGGCCAAATAGAATAATGAGAAAGTAATTTCATTGCCTGTCAGGGCATCTACAGCGCCGAGCAAGCCGATTGATACAACTCCCCCTATAACCCAAAAAGCTGGGCTTCTATTTTCAAGGAACTCGGATTTTCTAATTATTTTCAATTCTGTATGTTGCTACTGCAAATATGTAGTGAAACGTTCACAAGTACGCTTGTATCATAAATTGCTACACTTTTGGATTTCAGTATGGTTACTATCGGTACTTTGTAAACAAAATGCCCGCTGTCATGGTGAAGAAACTAACCCAGGCAGCGAGCGTAGCATATTTTACACTACTTTATGTTTCCATCTGGAAACATTTATGATTCACTGATTCTGATTTTATCTGCTGCTGACACTTTGCGCCGCCAAAATATTCCCTGTGGGAAGGTCATCCTTCGCCATCCTTCTTCGCGCCAGAACATGTTACCCTGAATTTGGTATAAATGCCCTATCCACCTGGCTAGGTGGAGACTCCCCCAGTGATAGGGGAGTTTTGGCTTCGCAGAGACTATACTCTATAAGATAAAAGCAAACTCAGGAGGCTCCATGACTCAAAGAGCAATTGAAGTCCAGGATTTATGCAAATCTTTTGGTGATTTTCAAGCCGTGCAAGGCGCAACGTTCCATGCAAATACCGGAGAGGCGTTAAGTCTGCTCGGTCCGAACGGCGCGGGCAAAAGCACGATCATTTCCATGCTTTCGGGTCTTCTCACGCCCACAGAGGGTGACGCCTGCATTATGGGGTTTTCTGTTACGCGAGAACCTGAACTTGCAAAAGCCAGCTTGGGTGTTGTGCCACAAGATATCGCCTTGTATCCCGATCTTTCTGCGCGTGAGAACCTAGTCTTCTGGGGCAAGATGTATGGCTTGCGCGGCGCGACGTTGAAACTGCGCGTCGATGAAGTGCTGGAAGTCATTGGGCTGACAGATCGGCAGAAGGATCATGTCGGCAAGTTTTCAGGTGGTATGAAGCGACGCGTCAATATCGGCGCAGCGTTGTTGCATAAGCCGGCGGTCATTATCATGGATGAACCGACGGTAGGCATTGATCCGCAGTCACGCCGTCATATTTTCGATAATGTTATAGAGCTCAACCGACAGGGCATGACCGTGCTTTACACCACGCATTATATGGAAGAAGCTGCCGAGCTTTCGCATCACATTGCTATCATGGACAAGGGCAAGGTCATTGCCTATGGCACACACGCTGACCTCATCAAGATGGTTGGAGAGCAGACGCGCATCGACCTCACGCTCAATGCCGAGGCTGGGAAAGTGCTGAAGGCATGGCGGGCAACTGAAGGCGTCGCGCGAATCGACTCAACAGATGGCAAAGTAACAGCCTTGGTCGATGACTCGAATCGTGTCCTGCCGCGTCTGTTCGAGGTGGCCTCCAAAGCGGGTGTGCGCATCACGTCTGTCGACATCCAGGAGCCAAACCTTGAGACAGTATTTTTACACCTAACAGGAAGAGGGTTAAGAGATTAAATACACACGTAAACAGGTATGCAAGTACTTGTTTACTTTACGGAGATTGTTATGAAAATCTTAGATATTGCTCTCAAAGACCTGACTCGCTCCTTCCGCAGCGCGTTCGCCATCGGAATGATGGTCATTGCGCCGCTGATGCTGACAGGGTTGATCTACTTTGCATTCGGTGGCATGTCCGGTGGAGATGTGAGCATGACTGCCATTAAAGTGGGTGTGGTCAACGCAGATACACTTTCCGCGGATTCTGTGCTCGATACTCCGATTGGCGATAACATCCGCTCGATGTTTTTTGATGAGAGCGTGAAGTCATGGATTACCGCTAACGATTACGCCGACGAAGCTTCCGCGCGCGTAGCGGTGGACAAACAGGAAATTGGTGTAGCAGTGATCATTCCACAAAACTTCACTGAACGTTACTTGAGCGGTGAAAAGGATGTCTCGGTGCTGGTCGTAAGTGATCCAACGTTATCTATCGGACCTGCTGTTGTAGAAGATATGGTTACGATGATGGTGGATGGTGTCGCTGGAGGTGGGATTGCCCTCCAAACCATGATGGAACGCCAACAGGCGAATGGCATTCAGACTGATCCGGCCCAAATCCCATCATGGATTGAGCGTTACGGCAACTGGTACAAAGATTTTCAACGCGACTTATTTCATCATCCCGATAAAGCTGCATTGGTGATCGTCGCGCCATCAGCAGGTGAGACTGAGACTGTCGATCCTATCCAAAAAATGATAGGCTTGACGATGGCTGGGCAGATGATCTTCTTTGCTTTCTTCACGGGCGCATATTCGATGATGTCTATATTACGTGAAGATGAAGAAGGGACGCTGGCGCGCTTGTTCACCACGCCAACAGATCGCACATCCATTCTGACTGGCAAGTTTGTAGCTGTATTCATTACTGTGATCTTGCAGGGACTGGTATTGATGGTGGCAGGTCATTATGCCTTCAGGATCAATTGGGGTGAGCCTGCTGGAGTTGCATTGGCATTGACCGGCCAAGTCATCGCTGCGACAGGTTTGGGTGTCTTGCTCATCGCGTTCGTGAAGAATACGCGTCAGGGTGGACCTGTCCTTGGTGGTGGATTGACTGCTCTCGGTATGCTCGGTGGTTTGTTCACCGCGAATCTACCGAATGCCATGCCTGCCGCGCTGAACCTCATTGGCAACTTTACGCCACAAGGTTGGGTGCTCAAAACTTGGCGTATGGTGATGGATGGTCAACCTGCTATCAATTTGTTCCTCCCGTTTGTGGTGATGGTTGGAATGGGAATTTTCATGTTCATCGTTGGCGCGTTTATGTTTAGGAGGCGGTTCGCGTAGGAGCACAATATGTTGTGTCCCTACAGCCGGAGAAATTCTTATGAGAATTTTAGATCTCGCCCTAAAAGACCTTTCACAGATGTTCCGTGACAAACGCTCACTGTTATTCCTGGTCGTGATGCCGATTGTGTTCACGTTCTTTATGGGGTTTGCGTATAAAGCTGGTAACGATAAAAATGTTGATCAACGAATCCCTTTGGCAGTTGTTGACCCTGAACCGGATGCTGTCCTGGACAAGATGCTCGTCGCACGGTTGGATCTCTCCGAGGGCATTCGCACGATGAGTATGAATGAAGCGGATGCGCTGGCTGCTTTGCATAAAGGCGATGTGGCAGGAGTATTGGTCATCCCTTTGGGGTTCAGCGAACGGGCATGGGTTGGCCGCGAAGCGGAGGCGCAATTAACTCTGATTGCAGAATCAACCTCCGCACAAGGACAATCCCTTTATCAGTTGTTGAGAGTCCCAATATCTCAATTAATGAGCGCGGTGGAGATCAGTCGTGAGACAGCAGATATTGTCGGTAGTGATGCGTTGGCTGAACAAAGCGCGGCTTTTGAATTGGCATGGAGCAAATGGAATGTGAATTCGCGTTTACCACTCGTGCGCGTGGAGCAGGCTGTCGCCAAGGAATCAAATGATTGGACAGGCGGCAATCCATACAACCAATCCTCGCCCGGCATTCTCGTGCAATTTGCAATCTTCGGGTTAATTACCTCTGCACAGATTTTGGTGCAGGAGCGGAAATCACGGACACTACAACGTTTGATTACGACTGCGCTGCGCCCCTGGGGAATCGTTGCTGGACACATGCTGGCAATGTTTGTGATCGTCTTTTTGCAGACCGCGCTGTTAGTGATATTTGGACAATGGGTCTTGAAAGTGAATTACATGCACGAGCCCCTCGGCACATTGCTTGTTGCTATTGCACTGGGCTTATGGGTCGCTGCGATGGGACTCTTGGTTGGCGTGATCGCAAAAGAGGAACAGCAAGTGATCCTCTATGCAATGATTGCCATGTTCCTGTTCTCGGCGCTGGGTGGCACTTGGTTCCCACTCGAAACCGCGGGCGGCGCCTTTGGCACGATTGGTCGACTCATGCCATCTGCCTGGGCAATGAACGGTTTCCAGAACATCCTCATCCGTGGTCTGGGGTTGGAATCGATAAGGATGCCGGTCGTTATCCTTCTGGCTTATGCGGGATTGTTCTTTGGCCTGGCGGTGTGGAGATTTAGAAAGATCGAGATGTAGAAGAAAAGTTCTTTTGTATGAGGCGTCATTATTTTGAATATGTATACTAAACATAGAAATCAAAAGGAGGATTTCGTATGAATATCAATCGATCAGGTTTCTTCTGGGGTATTCTGTTGATCGGCGCGGGCGCGCTCGCGCTGGCAGGTCAGTTAGGATACATTGAACGCTCCTCACCCTGGCTATGGATTGCGGTCTTCGTGATGATCAGTCTGGCGGCGCTCGTCAGTTACGCGTTGAGTGGCTGGAAGCAATGGGGCTGGCTCTTCCCGGCGGGTGTCTTTGCCGGGTTGGCTGTGACGGTCGCGTTGGCTTCGTCCAATATTGACAGCGCCATAGTTGCCTCACCTATCTTTTTTGGCCTCGTCATTCCTTTTGCTGCCGCGTATCTCAAGGATCGCTCGCGTAACTGGTGGGCGTTGATCCCGGGCGGTGTGATGGTCTTCCTGGCATTGACCACGCTGCTGGTCGACTCCACGATAGGAGATGAATGGGTCGGCGCGTTGTTCCTCTTCATGATCGCGCTCAGCTTTTTCATCGTGTACCTGAATAATCGAACACGCCTCCAGGTGGACGAGACGCAGCGTATTACGGTCCGATCTTTCTCTTAGCAGTGGCTCTGGCGTTCTATGTGGTCTATTTTCGCTCCACCACAAACTGGTGGGCGATCATCCCTGCCGGTGCCGTGACGACCATCGCCATCGTTGCCGCGCTTTCGACCTCTGGAATCGTCGCTTTTGCCTGGGAAGAGGCATTCATGACTGCTTTGCTGATGGTTGGACTCTCTGCTACCTTCGCGGTTCTCTGGCTGCGGCATGAGAAACTATGGGCGAAGACTGTGACCCTCATTCTCGCGGCGTTGGCAGTTGCATCCTTTTTCTTCGTCAGCTACTCCCAGATTTTCTGGCCCGTGGCGATTATTTTGGTGGGCGTCTATTTGTTCTATACTGCCCTGCGGCCCAAAATAGCTTAACCTGTCCACTTGACTTGCGAAAAACTCTCCCATTGGTGGGGAGTTTTTTGTTGCTCCTTCATATCCTTGGTATTGGAGAATATAATGAAACTGCTGTAATGAGTGAAGGTCTGTGCCGCGCATGCGTTGTATGATGCGATGGGCTTCACCGAGTTTGACCTGTTGGAACCCTGGATCAAGGAATGGTCTTAGCGAATTGATGTTAAATGGAAGCAACTATATCCTGAGCGAAGGACGGCTTGAAACAGAACGGCTCATCCTTCGTCCAATGCTGGCGACAGACATTGATGCTTTATATCTTATCTTCACAGACCCCAAAGTAATGGCATCGTTTGGCGTTGATTTGTTTAACCGCGAACAAATGGAGCGTTGGCTACAGCGCAATCTGGATCATCAAAATCAAAATGGATATGGTTTGTTCTCAGTCATGCTCAAAGAGTCTGGCGAACTCATCGGCGATTGCGGCTTGGAACAGATGGAAGTGGAAGGTCTTCAAGCAGCAGAACTTGGCTACGATTTTCGCAGCGACTATTGGAATCAAGGTTTTGCAACAGAAGCTGCCCTTGCCGTGCGAGATTACGCATTTGACGTTCTGCAGTTGCCGCAATTGATCAGCCTGATTCGGGTTGGGAACCTCGCTTCGAAGCGCGTGGCTGAAAAAGTGGGAATGACTCTCGCTGAAGAATTCACGCGTTATGGAATCCAATATTGGAAATATTCGATCAAAAGGCCATAGAGTATTTATGGCTGCAATCTATTTGCTTGAATAGCTTTATCGTAGCCAAGTGGATAGGAAGGAAAATTGGATTTGGATGCAGAGGATTTATAATGACTTTCATGCTCCCTGCGTCGCCCCTCGCGGAGCATCCCCGAATGGGGGCGGCGTGAGCAATAAGGAATATCAAAATGAATCTTTATACCATCATGAAGTTATTGCATGTTCTGACTGCCTTCTGGTTCATCAGCGGCGTAGTGGGACGAGATTTCGCCTTTTGGCAGGCTGGACGCGCGACCAATGTTCAAGCGGTGTATGCCCTGTTGCAGGTGAGCGATTTCTTCGAGCGCTATGCAGTCATCCCGGTATCAACGGCTGTCTTCTTATTTGGTTTGATCATCACTTTTTTACAGAGATGGCCGTTATTTGGTTTCCTGCAAGGCTCTCCTACCAATTGGCTATTGGTTTCATTCATCCTCTTCGTGGGTGGGTCGCTAGCCATCATACCGTTGCGGCTGGTCGTCCGCCGTAAGGAGCGGACGCGCGCGGTCGAAC
>WNFZ01006144.1_pt1 | contig 10911 bp, 9 predicted proteins | sample 5400081 | NCBI WGS metagenome assembly WNFZ01 (sample SAMN13153365, study PRJNA577476) | soil metagenome | isolation source: 80 cm soil or saprolite under grassland replicate 1 | place: USA:California | collected 2016-06-15
CCAGCAACAACCGCCACTGACGCTCGTTCAAATGCCGTCGCAACACAGCAAGCTTCTCGGCAAGCGCCTCTTCATCCACCACCCCCACACAATGACCCAGTCCCTACCCAAACGACTGGATTGTTCCCCGGCGCGCCCTAAGCGGACAGTTCGTCCTGCGCTCGGGGCGGGTTGCGGACGAGTACTTCGACAAGTACCAGTTCGAGGCCGATCCGGTCTTGCTGGATGCGCTGGCCGCCGGCATGGTCTCGTTGGTCCCTGAGGGAACCGAGGTGCTGGCCGGGCTGGAGATGGGGGGCATCGCGGTGGTCACGGCGCTGGGACGGCATACCGGTTTGCCATGCGCGTTCGTGCGCAAGGCCGCGAAGCCATATGGCACTGCCCGGCTGGCCGAGGGCGCCCATTTCGCTGGACGCCGGGTTCTGGTGGTCGAGGATGTGGTGACCTCTGGCGGGCAGATCGCCATCTCCACCGGCCAGTTACGAGATTTGGGTGCCCGTATCGACCATGCGTTGTGCGTCATAGACCGGCAGGAAGGCGGTGCAGAGGCCCTGGCGTCGAATGGGATCAGGCTGCGGGCGCTCCTCACACGCGAAGATCTCGATCACGTCTGAGTGCCCTGGCTCCGCTGGTCTGGATCGCCACGAGGCCTGCGGCTGACATCGGCGGCGTAGGCCATCCAGTCACCTGCGGATGCCCGTTGCCAGGCGACGGCGACGGCGATGTGGATGCCGAGCATGCGGGCGAGGAGGGCGGCGGGGAGTTCGGTGGCGAGTTGGAACAGGGCGGTGGAGCGTGCTGTGCCGGGTTGGATGCCGAGGTCTTTGAGTCGTTGCCCGAGGTGGGTGGCGCTGATCGGGCGGCCGGGCTGGCCTCCGGGAAACAGCCAGGGTGAGGGGTGGCCGGCGCCGGTGGTGGCGTGTCCGCGTTTGCCGGTCAGGAGTTGCCGGGTGAGGTCAGCGACGGGTTCGGGTAGGGCGATGGGTGCTGATCCGAGCCGGATCCTCACCGTGGTGTCGTCGGTGGTGACGTGGTCGGTGCTCAGTCTGCTGATCCGGGCGACGGGTTGTGCGTAGAGCAGGACGAGGAGACCGGCGAGGCGGTCTCGGGTGGCGAGGGTGTCGTCGTGCAGGAGATGGCGGGCGGCCTCCCATCGGGCTTGGTCGTCCAGTGCCCGGGTGGGGCCGTGCCAGCGGGTGGCGGGGAAGGACAGCGTGGTGAGGCGCTGGTTGGCGGCCCAGCGCACGAAGTGTCCGGCTTGGTATCGGTGGGAGGCCTCGGTGCCCGATAGCCACCGGTCGAGGTCGCCTTGGCCGCAGGTGGCCAGGGTGAGGTGCTGGCCGGTCAGCCAGTCGAGAAGGACGGTGGCGGCGCGGACGTGTTGGTGCACGACGGCGTACTGCTGGTGTGTGGCGGGTCGGCCGTTGTTGCGGCGCCGCAGCCGGCGCAGCAGGTGCCAGTTGGCGTAGCGGTGCAGGATCTGACGCTGGTCAGGGTCGGTTCGGGTGGCGAGGATGTCGCGGAGAAACCGTTCCAGGCGGGCCATCTGCTCATCACGTGACGGCAGTGTCCCGGTTGCCACCAGTACGCTGCGCAGGTGCGCGAGGATTCCGCTTGGGTGCAGGTCATCCAGTTCGGCGTGGGAGAGTTCGCGGCGGCCCCCGGCGATGTCGGCGAGCACCGTGGCGACGGGCTCCTTGGCGAGCCACCGCAGCGCGGTGCCGGGCGGATCGGTGGCCGTCAACGCCTGCCTCAACGGAAGCAACGCGGGGTGGGTGGCGCCGTCCGGGCCGGTGAACAGTTCCCGCAACCGCAGCTCGAGACGGCAGTCGGGGCATTGGCCCGGTTGCTGGCTGGTCTCGCAGGCGGCGCAGTCGGGAAACGCCGCGACGGTGCAGCTCTGACAGATCGGCTCGGAGAGTGTGCCAGAACGGATCGGTTCGAGGCGTCCGCAGCGGACGCATCGTGCTGACTGTCGCTGACAGGACGGGCACCACTGCAGACCCGTCAGCCGGGACATCCCGCACGGCCGCTGCTGTCCGCAGATCGAGCACACCGACGTCCGCAGCGGCGGGCAGGTTGGGCAGAGCGGCCCGTCCGGGGTGCGGGTGTTGACGACGCGGCGGCGACCACAGTTTATGCAGACCTCAAGATTGGCGGGGGCGCTGACCAGGCAGTTCGGGCAGAGCGCCCGACCGTGCTCGTCGCGGGTGGCGGCTTCACAGACCCGCCCGCAGCCGGAGCAGGGCTCGGCCCGGGACTTGGCCACGCAGGTGCGGCAGAGCCGGACCCCGCCGCGGGGCTTGACCAGCGGGATCACCCGACCGCAGTGCGGGCAGGGCGGCCGGACGACACCGTCGGCACCCGCATCGCAGAGCGCGTCGATCAGTCGCAGCACCGATGGAACAGAGGCTTCAGCGCCTGATCCGGTGAGCAGGTCGGGCCGATCCTGCAACGTCCAGGCCAGCTGATGACGCCGCCCCGCCGCGGGGACCGCCGCCCGCACCGCAGCCGCCACCACCTGCGGCGGTAGGGCCGGATCGATGACGGCGACGATGCCGATCACGATATCCACCGGATCACCGCCGTCCGCAAGCGGGCACTTGTCGCAGCGGGGCCGTCCTTCACGGTCCCGCGAATGCACCGGCTTGGTCCTCGCGCAGCCGGCGCAGGGTTCACGAAGCGGCCCGCAGGCGCCGCAGTACCAGTGCTCACCACGGCGCTGCAGCGTCCGCAGGGCTTTGCCGCACTCAGCGCACAACGGCGGCGAAATCGTCACGGCCCCGGCCTCGACCAACGCGATGAGCAGATCTCCGACGACCCTGGGTGCGGGTGAGCGGCCATCGGCAAGGATCGCCGGCCGCTCGGTCAGGGCCTGGGCGAGGTTGCGGCGTTTGGCCCGCCCGCCGGCGACACGCATCACCACCGCCTCGACCATGCGGCGGTCCATGCCGGACTCGATACCGGCGACCAGATCGACGGTGACACCGATCGGGTCGGCGAGAACCTCGGGGACGGTAGTGCTCACCGCTCAGCCGTCGGCCCGGGTGATCCGGGCCCGCCTCGGCCGCAGATCACCGACTCCGGTGTCGCCGCCGGCCACCCTGGTCTTCTTGACGTCCTGCCCTGCGGCGGGCACGGGCTCGACGAGGTCGGTCATCGTGCAGTCCAGGATGTCCAGCAGCGCTATCAAAATCTTCAAACTGAGCCGTTCCGGCCGGTCGACGACCAACCGGTAGACCTGGCTGGACGACAGCTTGATACCTCGCTGCGACAACGGCACGAGCAGATCAGTGGTGGAGAACATGCCCCGGGTGGCCATGACCTGCCGCAGATGCCACTGGTAGTCCAGCTTCGCGGTCACCGCTGCTCCCTCTGTCCTGTCCGACCACTGTGGATGGTATTAAGGGCCGGGCCGAGAGCCCGACGCAGCGCCGTGTTCATGAAGTCGTCGCTGACGTGGGTATATACCGCCGTGGAACTGTCACTCTCGTGCCCGACCTGGGTTTGGATAAATCTCCGGTCAACCCCGTCTTCGGTCAGGTGCGTGACGTAGGAATGCCTCAAGCTATGGACGACCAGCGCTGCCGGCAGCCCAAGAGCCTCCCGGTAGGTGACGAACCGAGCGTTGATCTCAGCCGGCTTCACCCGCCCACCGCGTTCGGTCACCCACAACGCCGGATGATCCGCACAACCGAACCGGGGCCGTACGTTGTCCACATAGTCGACGACCGCCTCGACCGCCCAGCCCATCACCGCGGCGACGTTGCGCCTGCGCGGCGGCTGCCCCTTCTTCGCCTTGCCGTACCGAACGTTGAGCATCCCGTACCGGCCGAACTCCGGAGCCGCCGGGTTCCGCCCAAAGTCCACCAGATCCAGCTTGGCGGTCTCCGTGCGCCGCAGCCCCCACCCATAGATCACCTTGAACAGGGTCGCGTCCCGATAGGCGGCCAACGCGCCCTTACGCTTGGACTTCACCGCGTGTTCCACCTGCTCGTCGGCGTAGTCCAGGAACCGCTGCACCTCTTCACGAGTGAACGGCCGCGCCTCGGGGTTGCCCTCGTAGTCGTTGAGATGAGCGATCGTATTCCACTCATGAGCGATCGCCACCGGATGCCGCCCCGGACCGAACGCCTGCTCACACGCCACCGCCCAGCCGCACCGACCGTCGATCAGGAACTCGGTGAACAGCCGAAGCGTGCACTGGTAGCTACGGATCGTCGACGACGCCAAATGCTGCTCGGCCGTCAACTGCAACGACCACTCGTCCATGTGACCCGGCGACCACGCCCACGGGTACTCATTCGTGAACTCCAAGAACCGACGGATCAGCCGCTCCCTCGGCACCATCGTGTCCTCTTTCAACCCACGCGCCGTCTGCTGCGCACGCCAGCCCCGCAGCATCGCCTCCACCATCGCGTCCTCCGGACGCAGCTGCACCACACCCGAGACGAGCTCCATGTGGGCCGCACCCGCCAGCTCAGCCCGCCGCAACCAGTCCTCCACCCGTCAAGATCTAGCCCGTTTCAAGGGTAGATCTTGCATCAAGCGGGATCACTCTGGCAAACTCCCAGCTCAGGCAGCCACGCCGCAGACCTCGAAAGACCGAGGAAGCGTCGCCCCCGACCTCGCGGCCAGCGACTTCTCGCCCACCTGATGCAATTCCCGAGAGTTCAGGTAGTGCTGCCTGGTCGTCTCAGGACTGCGGTGACCCAGCATCGTGGCGACCATGTCCCAGGTGTTGCCGAACTGGGCGCGGAAGTCCCGCAGCTCCTCCTCGTCGAGATGGGCGAACCTCCGCTCGTAGGCCAGCCGCCCCACCGCGTACCAGCGCAACGCGCAGCTGTAGCTTCTGCCCGCACTCGCCGTGTGCAGTGGTGTTCGTGTTGCAGTCCGTGCTGGACAGCTTGATCCGCAGAGCCAAGGTCTGTCTGTGGCTTGAAAAGCAGCGACGAGGAGGGATCTGGGTGGGCGGCTATGGCCCGTATGTCCGCTCGCCCAAGGGATCGCAACACGGTCATAAAGCAGAGAGAATGTGTCGCAGCATGTGCGGCGTGCAGGTGAAGCCCGGCAGGTCCATCCTGGCGATCCGCGCGTTCGCGGCGGCGAAGGTGTGCTGCCAGCCGTGCGCAGCCCGCGGCATCCCGTCCTCGTTCAGCCACAGCGCCAGCGGCTCCAACCCGGCCGAGGTCGTCCGGAACAACCGAGCGCGCGCCCGCGGGCCGATCGCGTTCACCGCCGGCGAGGTCTGCCGGCCGTCGGGCTCCTGGATACTCAGCCGGCCGCCGTGCTGACCGATCAGCAGCCGCCGACGCCCGACCCGTTCGTAGCGGCCGGCCTGCTGCGCCTGACGCACCGCCCTGGCCCGGGCACCCTCCACATAGTCGAGGACGCCGAGCAGCGCGGTCCGTGGCAGCCAGTACCGGTGACCGTATCCGCCCTTCGCGCAGGCGTCGGCCAGGTACGAGGTCGTGTAACCGCGTGCCGGGTCGTCCTCCGGCAGCTCGATTAGCAGGACACTGGCCCACTCCGCCAGCCGCAACCCGGACCCGTAGAGCCCGTCGGCGAACGCCACGTCCCGCTGGTCGTTTCGGCCACGCCACCGCGGATCCGGGCGGCCGTCGATGCCATGGCCACGCAACCCGAGGTCGCGCCACCGGCGATAACCCGCCGGATCGAACCACTTGATGTCCCGGTCGCGCACGCCGTGCGGACGCAAATCCAGGTCCTCGGTTCCCGCGACCGGGTCGGCCACTCCATACGCCCGAGCCGCCCACCGATAGAAGCTCCGCAATGCCGCCAGGTCGCCAGCGAACGTCGAGGTCTCCACCGGCCGTGGGTTGGACCGGTCCGTCAGCCGCCACTCCTTGAAGCACTCCGCGTCGTCCTCGCTCGCGGTGTCCCAACTACGGCCCACCGCGAGCAGGAAGTTCAGCCATAGCCCCAACGCATACGCGTACTTCTTCCACGTCAGCGGTGACCGAGCCCGCATCCGGCGCGACGTGAAGAACGCGTTGACCCGCACGTCCGGCCGACCGTCCGGCCCAAGCAGGAACGGCCGGCCCGCGCCCCGGTCTTCCCCACGAAGCCGGTCCAACAAGTCACGGTGTGCTTCCACCACATCATCAGACGGCGGCGAGCTTCCCTCGACGTCGTACCAGAACACGACCCATCGCCCAGGCAGATACGCAAATCGCACCGAGCGACCGTAGGAGTCGCATGCGGATCAACAACAGTTGAGCGGGTAGAGACTGGCGGGGTCCACGCTGTCCAGTGCGGCGGCAGCCATGAACGGTTGGGGTGCGATGCCAAGGAACGACTCGACGCCGCACTTGGCGGAGTCGCCACCACCGACAACCGCAACGCGACGCACACCCCGCAGCGGCCACATGCTGGCCATGCGTGCCATGAACTGCGGGAAGGTAAGGATCGTCGTGCCATTGGCAACGTCCTGGTTGTCCGGATCACCCAGTCCCCGAGCGTCGATGACCCGCCCGGCGAGCAGAGGGTCGCGATCGTCAATCTCGATCTCCAACCCTGTTCCGTCACGAGAGACGGACAGGACCTTTGCGTTGGTCACCACATCGGCGAATTGCGCCAATGCCAACCGGATGACGAACGCCATGTCCGTGTTCGTCTGGTACTCCACCATGGACACGTTCGCTGCCTGGATCGGTGCGCCCGGCAGGTAGTTCAGGCTTGCCCTCTGGTCGCCTGCCAGTCCGGCGCTTCCCGCGCGGTTACGGGAGTTGAGGTAGAACGTCGGCCGGGCGGTCATCGCGAACGTGCCGCCGGCCCGCTCGTTGCGTTCCAACACCAGTGGCTTCGGGTATCCACGGCGGACACGGATTGCTGCGTACACCGCTGCGTGGAATCCGCTGCCGATGATGACCTCGCGGTCGGTGCTGCTGGAGCGCAGCGCGTCTTGCTGACGCTGCTCGTCCGACCAGTAGGCGTCCAAGACCTGGTCAGCGAACTCGCGACCGTACGGGTCCAGGGCAATGCCGGTGAGCTTCGCCGCTACCGGGGTCGGGAACTCGGACTCTCGTTGCATCATCGCCCGCATTCCCTCGGAGGCTGCCTGCCTCAGGGCGACGGCGGTAAGCAGGGACTCGATCTGCGTGGACGGCTCGAAGGGTTCGAACATCGGTGGGTCCTCCCTCGGGAGTTCACCGGGCCACCTCGCCGGGCCGCGTACCCACCCCCGGGCGCCCCGGGGTTGCGGCACGCGGCCGGCGCGGTCCCCGGAAGGGTCAAACGGGTGGGTAGCTGGGTCTGGGGTTACCAGTCCCAGGCGGGCAGATCGCCGACCTGGTCGACGTCGCACAACAGGTATTGTCTTGACCCCGCCGTTATCTCGACGGCTTGGATGGACCCGCTGTCTGGCGGGGTGAGCACGTCGTTTCGGTCGGGATAACTGGCGGATCGGCTGCTGTCGTTGAGCGATGATCGTTCGTTTCCAGGGTGGAGGTGCTCCGGGCGAAGGGTCACTTGTGATGCGACGGTTGGATGGCGCGGGCATCGAGGGCCCGCTGGCGCGCTTCGGCGCGGGGTTTGCCCAGTGGTTGCTCAGTCAGGGCTATACGAGATCGTCAGTCGATCATCATCTGGGGTTGATGGGATGGCTGAGCCGGTGGCTGGTGGGGACTGGGCTCGGCGCTGACGCCGTCTCGGAGGTGGTGGTGCACCGCTTTCGTACTGGCCCGAAAGCGCGCTGGCGATGGGCGGCTGACAGCGGGGCCGGGACCGTTGCTGGCATATCTTCGCCGGCTGGGGGTGGCCGCGTCGCCGGAGTTGGCGACGGACCAGTCGGCGCGGCGAGGTGTGCTGTGGGCATATGAGCGGTACTTGACCGAGGAGCGTGGGCTGCGGCCGACCACGGTCGTGAAGTACCTCCACATTGCAACGATGTTTCTGGCGGCCGTGTCGGATCCGCCCGACCAGGCGCCGCCTGGGCTGTCGGCCGACCAGGTAGTCGGGTTCGTCTGCGCGAAGGGAACCGCGGCCAAGAACATCGCCGGCGGGTTGCGGACATTCCTGCGGTACCTGTACCTGACGGGGAGCGTGGACCGCCAGTTGGCCGGGGCGGTGCCCCCAGTTGCGGGGTGGAGGCTGTCAGGTCTGCCGGCGCGGCTGGACGCCCCGGTCGTGGCCGCTGTCATGGCCACCTGCGACCGCAGGAGCGAGGCCGGGTGTCGGGACTACGCGATCCTGTCACTGGTGGCGCGGCTGGGGCTACGGGCCCACGAGGTCGCCGGGCTGGAGCTGGCGGACATTCGGTGGCGGGCCGGGACGCTGCTGCTGCGACGCAAGGGCGGGCGCAGTGAGGAGTTCCCCCTGCCCGTCGATGTCGGGCAGGCGCTGGTGAACTATCTGCGCCTGCGCCCAGCGGGCAGCGTACGGGCTGTGTTCATGTCCATCACGGCACCCCGGCGCCCGGTGACCAGATCGTCGGTGGCTCACCTGGTCCGACGCCACTGCGCCGCCTCGGGCATAACCTGGGGCGGCACGCATCGCCTGCGCCATACCCTGGCTAGCGACCTGCTGGCCGCCGGTGCCTCACTTGCGCAGATCGGGGTCGTCCTGGGCCACCGCAGCCCATCCGTGACCGCGATCTACGCCAAGATCGACCATGGTGCGTTGGGAGCGCTCGTGCGCCCCTGGCCGCTGACCGAGGCGGGGTGACGGCGATGGGCGCAATGCGCGAGGCCGCGCAGCGCTACCTGCAGATGCGCCGGTCACTGGGGTACCAGCTGCACGGGCCTGGCCGGCTGCTGCTGGACTTCGCTGACCATCTCGACGCGCAGGGCATCACCCGCGTGACCATCGAGGCCGTGGCGGTGTGGGCCACCGCGCCGCAGGCCAGCGCGTACTGGCACTGGTTGCGGCTGGGCGCTGTGCGCGGCTTCCTGCTCCACCTGCACGCCGTCGATCCCGTGCACGAGGTTCCGTCGGCAGATCTGCTGCCACGCCAATACATCCGCCCGGTGCCCTACCTGTTCAGCGACGACGAGGTGGCCGCGTTGATGCGCGCCGCGGGGCGGATGCGCTATGGAGGCGCCGCGCTGACCTACCAGACGCTGATTGGGCTGCTGGCCGTGACCGGCATGCGGCCAGGCGAAGCCTACCGCCTGGACCGGGACCACCTCGATGCGCACAATCGCACCCTCACCGTGGTGCGCGGAAAGTTCGGCAAGTCCCGCCAGCTCCTCCTGGACGCCAGCACCGTGACGGCCTTGCAGGAGTACGGTCATCACCGCGATCGGCTGCACCCGCACCCGGCCGGGCCGAGCATGCTGGTCTCCACCCGCGGCACCCGCCTGAACATCTCGTCCACGGAACGCAGCTTCGTCGACCTCGCCCATGCCATCGGACTACGGCCGCGCTCGGACCGGACCCGTCCGCGGTTGAAGGACCTGCGCCACACCTTCGCCATCAACACACTCATCGGCTGGTACCGCTCCGGTGTCGATGTCCAGGCTCGCTTGCCGGCCCTGTCCACCTGGCTCGGCCACGTCAAACCGGAAGCGACCTACTGGTACCTGCAGGCCAGCCCGGAACTGCTCGCGCTGGCCGCGGAGAAGACCAGCCGCCACTACGATCAGCAGCCGCGCCGATGAGCGATCTGGCCCCCGTCCTGCAGAGCTTCTTCACGGACCGGATGATCACGCAGAAACGCGCCAGCAAGCACACCATCCGCTCCTACCGCGACACCTTCCGGCTGCTGCTCACCTTCACCCAACAGACCACCGGCACCCCGCCCTGGCAGCTGGATGTCGGCCAACTCGACGCCGACCTGATCACGTCGTTCCTGCGCTGGCTCGACACCGACCGCAGCAACAGCCCACGCACCCGCAACACCCGCCTTGCCGCGATCCGCTCGCTGTTCCGCTACGCCGCCCTACGAGCACCCGACAACGCAGCCACCATTCAGCGCGTGCTCGCCATCGAGGGCAGCCGCGTCGACACCACGATCGTCAGCTGGCTGAACGACACCGAAAGCAACGCGCTGCTGGCCGCCCCCGACCGCAGCAGCTGGATCGGCCGCCGCGACTACGCCCTCGTGCTGACCGCGTTACGCACCGGGCTACGCGTCTCCGAACTGACCCAACTCGACCGCCGCGACCTACACCTGGGCACCGGCGCCCACGTGCGCTGCACCGGGAAAGGTCGCAAAGAACGCTGTACACCGATCGATACCCAGACCAGCGCCGCGCTACACGACTGGCTCGCCGAACACCCCGGGCCAGGCCGAGACGACGACCCGCTGTTCACCACCAGCAAGGGCAACCGCATGTCGCGTGACGCCGTCCACGCGCGCCTGGCGAAATACCAGCACATCGCCGCCCGCAGATGCCCATCCCTGGCGGACAAGAACATCACTCCCCACACCCTGCGCCACTCCACCGCAATGCATCTACGCCACGCCGGTGTCGACAACGCGGTCATCGCGTTGTGGCTGGGCCACCACGACATCCGCTCCACCCAGATCTACACCCACGCCGACCTCGCACTGAAGGAACAGCTACTCGACCGCACCACACCACCAGACATTCCGCACGGCCGGTACCAGCCCACTGACCAACTACTCGCCTTCCTCGACGCCTTGTAACGCCAGGCCACGGGGTTGTCTCCCGAGATCGGTACGCACTCCAGAACCCATGGGTAGCGACCACCCTCGATCGAGCCCTTGCATGACTACGGTGAGTGCCGATCGATGGCTGGGCGTGGCCCCACCTCCATACGCTCATAGCGGCATGAGCGCATGTGCCGGCACGGCTAAGGGCGATGCTGTCGGGAAGTCCCAGCCGGGTTGTGAGGGCGCATAGTCTGAGGACAGAGCTACCGGACCTGGTACGGGTAGGGCTTGCCCGGCGGGTCCTCGCCGACCCGGCCGTCCACCGATTCCCG
>WNFZ01013091.1_pt1 | contig 10911 bp, 8 predicted proteins | sample 5400081 | NCBI WGS metagenome assembly WNFZ01 (sample SAMN13153365, study PRJNA577476) | soil metagenome | isolation source: 80 cm soil or saprolite under grassland replicate 1 | place: USA:California | collected 2016-06-15
GACCTGGTGCTGGTCGAGGGTGACCCGCGGGAGCTGGCCACCCTGGACAAGCGGGTGCGGGCGGTGTTCATGGACGGCCGGCCGGTCTCGGGTGCGGTGTAGTGCTGGACCGGGCCGGGATGCTGGCCGAAGTCGGGCGGCTCGCGGCCGGACGACCGCGGGTGCTGGTCGGGCTGACCGGGCCGCCCGGCGCCGGCAAGAGCACGCTGGCCGGGTGGCTGGTGGGCGAGCTGGACGACGCCGGCCTGCCCGCGGCGTACCTGCCGATGGACGGCTTCCACCTGGCCAACGCCGTGCTGACCGCGCTCGGCAGGCGGGACCGCAAGGGCGCCCCGGACACCTTCGACGGGTACGGGTACGTGGCGCTGCTGCGCCGGGTGGCCGCCGAGCTGGATCACCCGGTGTACGCGCCGCGCTTCCACCGCGAGGTCGAGGAGTCGTACGCGGCCGAGATCCCGGTCGGCCCCGAGGTGCGGGTGGTGGTCACGGAAGGTAACTACCTGCTGCTGGACGACCCGCCGTGGCACCTGGTCCGCCCGTGCCTTGACGCGGTCTGGTACGTCACCGTCCCGGAGGAGGTGCGGCTGGGCCGGCTGATCCGGCGGCGCACCGACCTGGGCGAGTCCGCGGCGGACGCCCAGGCCTGGGCCACCGGCTCCGACCAGCGCAACGCCGACCTGGTTGCCGCCACCCGCGCCCGTGCGGACGCCGAGGTCAGCGCGTATTGAGGTCAGCCGGCCGGGGAGGTCAGCGGGTGTTGAGCGGGGCGGGGCGGGCGGCCTCCGGATTCCGGCGGACCTTGACGAGGCTGGCCAGTGTGGTCACCGCGAGCACACCCACTATCACGCTCAGGGACAGCTCGATGCCGATGTGCGGCGCCCAGTCCACCCCGCTGGCGGCCATCGCCTCGAAGATCAGCTTGACCCCGATGAAGCCGAGGACGATCGCCAGGCCCTTGCTCAGGTACACCAGCCGGCTGAGCAGGCCCCCGATCAGGAAGTAGAGCTGCCGCAGCCCCATCAGTGCGAACACGTTGGCGGTGAAGACCAGGTACGGCTCCTTGGTCAGCCCGAAGATCGCCGGGATCGAGTCCAGTGCGAACAGCACGTCGGTGGTCCCGATCGCGATCATCACCACCAGCATCGGCGTGACGTACCGCTTGCCGCCCACCCGCACCACGGTCTTCGCCCCGTGGTACCGCCCGGTCATCGGCAGCACCCGGCGGGCCAGCCGCAGCACGCCGTTCTCCCGGTAGTCCCCGTCGTCCTGGTGGCCGGTGGCCAGCTTGTACGCGGTGTACACCAGGAAGGCACCGAAGAAGTAGAAGACCCATTCGAAGGCGGAGATCGCCGCGGCGCCGGCTGCGATGAACAGCCCGCGCAGGATCAGCGCGGTGAGGATGCCGAACAGCAGCACCTTGTGCTGGTGGATCCGGGGCACCGCGAACGCCCCCATGATGATCACGAAGACGAACAGGTTGTCCACCGACAGGCTGTACTCGGTGATGTACCCGGCGAAGAACTCCTTCGCGTACCGGCCGCCGGCGAAGTGTCCGATCCCGATCCCGAAGCCGACCGCCAGCGCGATGTAGAAGGCCACCCAGCGGGCCGCTTCCCCGACCCCGACCTCGTGCGGCCTGCGGTCGACCACGAACAGGTCGGCGGCGAGCACGGCGAGCATCCCGACCATGGTCAGGGCCCAGACCCAGGTGGCGACTTCCACAATCCTCCTCCGGCGCAGACAGCAACGTCAGGACACCGGAGGTCTCTCCCGCCCGGCGGACACCGGACCGACGGGGCCGGGCAGATGCCGTGATGACGACCCCGCCGCGAAGGGATACTCCCCTCCACGAACCCATCCAGTATCCCCCACGTCCGCTACCCGGCGACACCCCGGGTAGCGGATGTCACCGTCGTGTCGGTGCCGTGGTCTAGCGTCCGGGTCGACGCTCGAGGAGGGATAGAGATGGCGACCGGGTTCCAGGTGACGTTCGACTGCGCCGGGCCGGGCAAGCTGGCCGAATTCTGGGTGGCCGCGCTGGGATACCAGCTCGAGCCGCCGCCGGAAGGCTTCGGGAGCTGGGAGGATTGGGCCCGCCAGGAGGGCATCCCCGAGGAGCGGTGGGACGACCTCGCCGCGGCCGTCGATCCCGCCGGCATCGGCCCCCGGTTGCTGTTCCAGCGGGTGCCCGAGCCGAAGACGGTGAAGAACCGGGTGCACCTGGATGTGAACGTCGGCGGCGGCCGGGGCACTCCCGACGCGGAGCGCCGCGCCCGGGTGACCGCAGCGGAGGAGAGGCTGACCGCGCTCGGTGCCACCCGGCTGCGCGAGGTGGAGGAGGCCACCGGCCACTGGATCGTGATGCAGGACCCGGAGGGCAACGAGTTCTGCCTGCAGTGATCGCGCGCGGCCGGACCACCGGCTGGATCACCAGCTGCCGGGGATCACCGGCGGCTGGTGGCTGGCTCACCGGTGGCTGGCTCACCGGTGGCTGGCTCACCCGCGGCTGGCTCACCCGCGGCTGGATCACCGATGGCTGGCTCACCGGTGGCTGGCTCACCCGCGGCTGGATCACCGATGGCTGGATCACCCGCGGCTAGGGTCAACCCGTGGAGATCAGGCCGGTCGAGGGGGACGAGCTGCTGAGTACCGCGTTCGCGCTGCGGGCGTACGCGTTCGAGCCCTCACCGCGGCCGCGGCACGGGCCGGGCGCCGACACGGACCGGCTGCGGCGCGCGGTTGGCTACCTTGCCGGCAGCCGGGTGCTGGTCGGCTTCGACGGGGACGAGCCGCGGGCCACCGCCACCGCGCTGCCGATGACGCAGAACGTCCGCGGCGCGATCCGGCCGATGTCGGCGATCGCCGCGGTGGCGTCGCACCCGGCCGCCCGCCGGCAGGGCATCGCCCGCGAGCTGGTGAACCGGCTGCTCGCCGAGGGCGCGGAGGCCGGCGACGCGGTGAGCTGCCTGTACCCGTTCCGCGAGTCGTTCTACGGCCGGCTCGGATACGTCGGCCTGCCGCAGCTCCGCATCGCCAGCCTCGACCCGCGCACGCTCGCGTCGCTGCTCCGGGCCGACCTGGGCGGCTCGGTGGAGCTGCTGCCTGTGGCGGACGGGTACCCGGCGTACCGCGAGCTGCTGGCCGGCGCCCAGCCGGGGGTGCACGGGATGGCGCTACGCGGCGAGCCGGCGGCCGGCCGGCTGCGCGAGCAGGACGTGTGGGTGGCGCTGGCGCGCGGCGACGACGGGGCGGTGCTGGCCGGGATGACGTACCGCATCGACGCCTGGCGCGGCGACCTGCACGCGGACGGCGTGTTCGCACTGACCATCCCCGGCCGGTACCTGCTGCTGCAGTGGCTGGCCCGGCACGTCGACCAGGTGCGCACCGCCACGCTCAGCCTGCCGCCCGGCACCCTGGTGGAGAACTGGCTGTACGACCTGGAGGCCATGGTGTCCTCGCGCACCGACTTCGTCACCCCCATGGCGCGCGTGCTGTCGGTGCCTGGGCTGGCTGGGATCGGCTGCGGCACCGGCGAGGTCACGGTACGGGTCACCGACCCGACCTGCCCGTGGAACGACGGCGTCTACACCCTGGCCGCCGACAGTGGCACGCTGGCGGTCGGCTCCGGCGGCACCGCGGACGCCACCCTGACCGTGCAGGGCCTGACCGCGCTGGTGTACGGCGGGTACGACCCAGCCGAGTTCGCCGTCCGCGACTGGGGTGACCTCGGGCCGGCCGTGCAGCAGCGGCTGCGCGCGCTGTTCCCGCCGCCCAGCCTGCCGTACCTGTTCGAGGAGTTCTGACCGGCCCAGCTCACCGCAGCGCGGCGGCCGGCCGAGTCTCCCAGACCACGGTGGGCGACGGTCGGCCCTGGTCGATGCGTGCCGATCAGCCGACCCGGATCAGCCCACCCCGGACGAGCCCCACCCCGGATCGGCCGGTCCCGGATCGGCCGGCCCCGCATCGGCCGGCCCCGGATCAGCCCACCCCCATTGGCCGGCCCCGGATCAGTGGATGCCGGCGGCGTCCATGCCGCGCATCTCCCTCCCGCGCGCGGCATCCCGGCCAGGTCCTTGGCGTGCGCACCCACGCCGACAACGCCTGCCGACCTGCCCCGCGAGGACGTGCCCGGCACCGGGGACTTGCCGCGGGACTGCTGGCGGCCGGACCCGCCCACCAGCTCGGTGTCGTCGGCCTCCCGGTAGATGTCGTCCAGGATGTCGGCGATCTTCTTCCGCAACGGCTGCGGGTCCAGGCCGTTCGCGGTGTTGTACGCGACCTGCTTCGCCCGCCGCCGGGTCGTCTCCTCGATCGCGTTGCGCATCGACGGGGTGATCGTGTCCGCGTACATGTGCACCTGACCGGACACGTTGCGGGCGGCCCGGCCGATGGTCTGGATCAGCGAGGTGCCGGAGCGCAGGAAGCCCTCCTTGTCGGCGTCCAGGATGGAGACCAGCGACACCTCCGGCAGGTCCAGGCCCTCGCGCAGCAGGTTGATGCCGACCAGCACGTCGTAGTCGCCCTTGCGCAGCTCGCGCAGCAGCTCGATCCGGCGCAGCGTGTCCACCTCCGAGTGCAGGTACCGCACCCGGATGCCCATCTCGAGCAGGTAGTCGGTGAGGTCCTCGGACATCTTCTTGGTGAGCGTGGTGACCAGCACCCGCTCGTCCTTCTCGGCCCGGATCCGGATCTCGTGGATCAGGTCGTCGATCTGGCCCTTCGTCGGCCTGACCACCACCTCGGGGTCTACCAGGCCGGTCGGCCGGATGATCTGCTCGACCACCCCGTCGGACCGGCCCAGCTCGTACGAGCCCGGGGTGGCCGACAGGTACACCGTCTGCTCGACGCGCTCGACGAACTCGTCCCACCGCAGCGGCCGGTTGTCCGCGGCGGAGGGCAGCCGGAAGCCGTGATCGATCAGCATCCGCTTGCGCGAGGCGTCGCCCTCGTACATGCCGCCGATCTGCGGCACCGTCACGTGCGACTCGTCGATGACCAGCAGGAAGTCCTCCGGGAAGTAGTCGAGCAGGGTGTACGACGGCTGGCCGTGGGTGCGGCCGTCGATGTGCATCGAGTAGTTCTCGATGCCGGAGCAGGTGCCGATCTGGCGCATCATCTCGACGTCGTAAGTGGTGCGCATGCGCAGCCGCTGGGCCTCCAGCAGCTTGCCCTGCCGCTCGAACTCGGCCAGCCGCTCGACCAGCTCCGCCTCGATGCCGCGGATCGCCCGCTCCATCCGCTCCGGGCCGGCCACGTAGTGGGTGGCCGGGAAGACGAAGACCTCCTCGGTCTCCCGCACCACCTCGCCGGTCAGCGGATGCAGGTAGTACAGCCGCTCGATCTCGTCGCCGAACATCTCCACCCGGACGGCCAGCTCCTCGTACACCGGGAAGATCTCGAGCGTGTCCCCGCGCACCCGGAACGTGCCGCGGCTGAACGACAGGTCGTTCCGGGTGTACTGCTCCCCGACCAGGTCGCGCAGGATCCGGTCCCGGTCGACGGTGTCGCCCAGCCGCAGCCGCACCGCCCGCTCGACGTACTCCGACGGGGTGCCCAGGCCGTAGATGCAGGACACGGTGCTGACCACCACCACGTCCCGCCGGGTGAGCAGGCTCATGGTGGCCGAGTGCCGCAGCCGCTCCACCTCCTCGTTGATCGAGGAGTCCTTCTCGATGTAGGTGTCCGTCTGCGGGACGTACGCCTCCGGCTGGTAGTAGTCGTAGTAGCTGACGAAGTACTCCACCGCGTTGTCCGGCAGCATCTCGCGCAGCTCGTTGGCGATCTGCGCGGCGAGGGTCTTGTTCGGCTCGATGAGCAGGGTCGGGCGCTGCACCCGCTCGATCAGCCAGGCAGTGGTGGCCGACTTGCCGGTGCCGGTGGCACCGAGCAGCACCACGTCGCGTTCGCCGGCGCGGATCCGCCGCTCCAGGTCGCCGATGGCCTGCGGCTGGTCCCCGGACGGCCGGAACTCGCTGACCACCTCGAAGCGGCCGGTGGTGGGCACGATCTCGCTACTGGTTCGCACGCCGTCCACGGTACGAGGTGGGTACGACGAAATCCCGCCGGCATCCACAGGGCCGCCAGTTATCCACAATCCGCGACGTGCCGGGGACAGGATCGGCCGCAGGCCGCTAGCGTTCGGGCGTCTGATTGCCGCGCCACCCCTCGGAGGCCTGCAATGGAGCTGAGCCGTCGTAACCTGCTGCGGACCGGTGTGCTCGGGGCGGCCGCCGTCGCCGCCGGCGGCATCGAGGCCTTCCCGGCCCGCCGCGCGGGCGCCACCGCGTACCGGGGCATCCCGTACCCGGGCATCCCGCATCCGGCCGGCACCACGCTGCAGCGCACCCTGCTGCTCGGCGCGCCGGGCGCCGGTGGGTACCGGCCGATCGTGGCCGGCCCGGGCGAGCCGCACCTGCTTCGCGCGGAGTTGGCCGGCGCCGCCGCGGCGCAGCGCCGGCACGTGCACCGCCGGGCACTGCTGGCATTCTCCCAGCTCACCGACATCCACGTGATGGACACCCAGTCGCCGGCCCGGGTTGAGTACCTGGACCGCTACGACGACCCGGACAACCCGTTCGCCAGCCTGCTGCCGTTCGAGTCGTCCTACCGCTCCCAGGAGCTGATGTCCGCGCAGGTGTCCGACGCGATGGTGCGCGCGGTGAACCAGATCCGCGGCGGGCCGGCGACCGGGCTGCCGCTGTCGTTCGCGGTGGCAACCGGGGACAACACCGACAACCTGCAGTTCAACGAGCTGCGCTGGTACATCGACCTGCTGGACGGCGAGCCGGTGCGCCCCGACTCCGGCGACCTGTCCCGGTACGAGGGGGTGATGGACCAGGTCGCGTACGACACCCGGTACTGGCACCCCGAGGGCACCCCGCCCGGGCAGTTCGACGACCTGCCGCGGTCCGTGTTCGGGTACCCCACCGTGCCGGGCCTGCTGGACGCGGTGCGCCGGCCATTCCACGCGGCCGGGCTGGACATCCCGTGGGTCACCGCCTACGGCAACCACGACGGGCTGATCCAGGGCAACCTACCGCCGCTGGACCTGCTGCAGGCGATCGCCGTCGGCAGTACCAAGATCGTCGGCATCCGGCCCGAGGTGAACATCATCGACCTGGCGCTGATGCTGCAGGCGCTGGACCCGCGGGCCCTGCAGATCCTGATGAGCGGCCCGAGCCGGCAGGTCACCGCGGACCCGCTGCGCCGGTTCGTGACCCGGCTGGAGACGATCCAGCAGCACTTCAACACCTCCGGCACGCCGCGCGGGCACGGGTTCACCGGGTGGAACCTGCGCACCGGCAACGCGTACTACGCCTTCAACCGCGGCCGGGTGCGCTGCCTGGTGCTGGACACGGTCAACCCGAACGGCGGCGCGGACGGCTCGGTGGACGGCGCGCAGCTGGCCTGGATCGAGCGGCAGTTGGCCGCCGGCAGCAGCCGACACCTGGACGCCGCCGGAAACGTGGTGCGGACCGGGGCGGAGGACCGGCTGTTCGTGCTGTTCAGCCACCACACCATCGGCACGATGACCAACCTGACCGCTCCGCCCGGCAGCGCCGCCCGGTACGGCGGCGGCACCGTGCGCGACCTGCTGCTGCGGTTCCCCAACGTGGTGCTCTGGGTGAACGGGCACACTCACCGAAACAAGGTCACGCCGTACCGCCGGCCGGCGGGGAGCCCGGTGGCCGGTGGGTTCTGGGAGGTCAACACCGCGGCGCACATCGACTGGCCGGAGCAGTCCCGGATCGTGGAGCTGGTGGACAACGGGGACGGCACGCTGTCCATCTTCGGCACCGTCGTGGACTCGGCGGCCCCGGAGTCCAACCAGGGGCGGCTGGACAGCACGCTGGCGCTGGCCGCGCTCTCCCGCGAGCTGGCCGGCAACGACTGGCAGTCCCGCGCCCGGCCGGTCCCCGGCGAGGACGGCCGGCGCGGCGCGGTGCAGGACCGCAACGTGGAGCTGCTGGTGCCGGCGCCGTTCCCGATCTTCGGTGGGCAGGCGGCACAGCGGATCCCCGCGGCGGCTGGGATCCCGCAGGTGTGACCTCGGCACGGCGGGCGGCATGACGGGCGGCACGGCGGGCGGCGCGTCCGACGGGCGCACGGTCGCCCTGTCGCGCCGCCGCGCCGTAGTGCGCACACTCGGAGGGTGATCTGCCAGGCATGCCGCGACCGGCGGCACGAGGAGTGCATCGCCATCTCGCGCGACCCGTCCTGGTGCGACTGCCAGCACCGCACGGACCTGCCGTCGGAGCCCGTGACCGGTCCACCCGGCGAGTGATCTCGCCCACTTGGGGTTTGAGGGCCACGCCTGGGGCTGCACTAGGTTCGGGGGAAACGAGAGGAGCGGCATGCAGGTCTGGCCGGGTTCGGCATACCCGCTCGGTGCGGTCTACGACGGCATGGGCACCAACTTCTCTGTCTTCTCGGAGGTGGCCGAAGCGGTCGACCTGTGCCTGTTCAACGAGGCGGGCACTGAGATCCGGGTCCGGCTGCCCGAGGTGGACGCGTTCGTCTGGCACGGGTACCTGCCCGGGTTGCAGCCGGGGCAGCGGTACGGGTTCCGGGTGCACGGGCGGTACGACCCGAAGGCCGGCCTGCACTGCAACCCGAACAAGCTGCTGATCGACCCGTACACCAAGGCGGTCGAGGGCGAGCTCGACTGGCACGAGTCGCTGTTCGGGTACCAGCTCCAGTACCCCGACGACATGTCCGAGCAGGACTCCGCACCCCACATGCCCAAGTGCGTGGTGACCAACCCGTACTTCGACTGGGGCGACGACCGGCCGCCGCGCCGCGCCTACAACGAGACGGTGATCTACGAGGCGCATCTGCGCGGGCTGACCAAGCGGCAGGCCGGCATCCCGCCCGAGCTGCGCGGCACCTACGCCGGGCTGACCCACCCGGCGACGATCGAGCACCTGACCACGCTGGGGGTCACCGCGGTCGAACTGCTGCCGGTGCACCAGTTCGTGCACGACCACGCGCTGGTCGAGCGGGGGCTGCGCAACTACTGGGGCTACAACACCATCGGCTTCTTCGCACCGCACAACGGGTACGCGGCGTCCGGCCAGACCGGGCAGCAGGTCGGCGAGTTCAAGGCGATGGTCAAGGCGCTGCACGAGGCGGGCATCGAGGTCATCCTCGACGTGGTGTACAACCACACCGCGGAGGGCAACCACCGCGGCCCCACGCTGTCCTTCCGCGGCATCGACAACCACGCCTACTACCGGCTGGTGGACGACCAGCCGGAGTACTACATGGACTACACCGGCACCGGGAACAGCCTGAACGTCCGGCACCCGCACTCGCTGCAGCTGATCATGGACTCGCTGCGGTACTGGATCCTGGAGATGCACGTCGACGGGTTCCGGTTCGACCTGGCGGCCACGCTGGCCCGTGAGTTCTACGACGTGGACCGGCTGGCCACGTTCTTCGACCTGGTGCAACAGGACCCGTTCGTCAGCCAGGCGAAGCTCATCGCCGAGCCGTGGGACGTCGGCCCGGGCGGCTACCAGGTGGGCAACTTCCCCCCGCTGTGGACGGAGTGGAACGGCAAGTACCGGGACACCGTGCGCGACTTCTGGCGGGGCGAGCCGGCGACGCTGGGCGAGTTCGCGGCGCGGATCACCGGATCGGCTGACCTGTACGAGCAGACCGGACGCCGGCCGGTCGCGTCGGTGAACTTCGTGACCTGCCACGACGGCTTCACCCTCACCGACCTGGTCTCGTACAACGAGAAGCACAACGAGGCCAACGGCGAGGGCAACCGGGACGGCGAGTCGCACAACCGCTCGTGGAACTGCGGGGTCGAGGGGCCGACCGACGACCCGGAGGTGCTGGCCCTGCGGGCCAACCAGCGGCGCAACTTCCTGGCCACCCTGCTGCTGTCCCAGGGCGTGCCGATGATCGGGCACGGCGACGAGCTGGGGCGGACCCAGCGCGGCAACAACAACGGCTACTGCCAGGACAACGAGATCACCTGGGTGGACTGGGAGAACGTGGACGAGCACCTGCTGGAGTTCACCAGGGCGGTGACCGCGCTGCGGCGCGCGCACCCGGTGTTCCGGCGGCGGCGGTTCTTCGACGGCCGGCCGGTCCGCCGGGTGGCCGGCACCCGGATCCGGGACATCGCCTGGTTCAGCCCGGACGGCACCGAGATGTCGGAGGAGGCCTGGGAGGTCAGCTTCGGCAGGTGCGTCGCGATGTTCCTCAACGGCGACGGGATCCCGGACACCGACTCCCGTGGCGAGCGGATCACCGACGACTCGTTCCTGCTGTGCTTCAACGGCCACCACGGGCCGGTCCGGTTCGGCGTGCCGCCGACCGAGTACGCCGAGAAGTGGCAGGTGGTGCTGGACACCGCGGACGGCCACCCGCCGCAGGAGCAGCCCACCGCGGACGCCGGCGGCCTGATCACCGTCTCGGCCCGCTCGCTGCTGGTGCTGATCAGGGTCGTATGAGGTGACGCCGCGCGCCACCTACCGGGTGCAGGTCCGGCCGGACTTCGACCTGGCCGCCACCGCGGACCTGGCCGACTACCTGGCCGCGCTCGGGGCGTCCCACCTGTACTCGGCGCCGCTGCTGCAGGCCACCCCGGGGTCCGCGCACGGGTACGACGTGGTCGACCACTCCAGGGTGAACGCGGAACTGGGCGGCGAGCCCGGCCGGCTGGGGCTGGTGGCGGCGCTGCGCAGGAACGACCTCGGCCTGGTGGTGGACATCGTGCCGAACCACGCCGGCATCGCCGTTCCCGCCGCCAACCCGCCGTGGTGGGACGTGCTGCGGCTCGGCCGCGGGTCGCGGTACGCGGGCTGGTTCGACATCGACTGGGAGCGCGCGCCGATCCTGGTGCCGGTGCTCGACGACAGTCCGCAGGCCACCGACGACCTGCGGATCCAGGACGGC
>WNFZ01018563.1_pt1 | contig 10911 bp, 7 predicted proteins | sample 5400081 | NCBI WGS metagenome assembly WNFZ01 (sample SAMN13153365, study PRJNA577476) | soil metagenome | isolation source: 80 cm soil or saprolite under grassland replicate 1 | place: USA:California | collected 2016-06-15
TCGATGCGCTCTACGCGAGCAAGCCGGTCCCGCGCACGCACGGCCTTCTTACGCCGGTACGCGAGTTCGGACTCCGCCGCGAGGATTTCCACGCCATCATCGATGGAATGGAAATGGACGTGATCGAGGACATACGGGCGCCCGACGAGGCAACGCTCGACGTTTATTGCAATCGGGTCGCGAGCGCGGTTGGTCGTCTATCGGTCCGCGTCTTCGGAATGGAAGAGCAGGATGGAATTGCGCTTGCCCACCATCTGGGGCGGGCGCTGCAGCTCACCAATATTCTGCGCGACCTCGACGAGGATGCGGCGCTTGGACGTCTCTATCTGCCGGCGCAAGCTTTGCGGGCGGCCGGCATCAGCAGCACCGAGCCTGCCGCCGTGCTTGCGAGTCCGATGCTCGCAAAGGTATGCGCGAACATGGTCGAGCGTGCGCGCGGGCACTTTGCGCAGGCAGACAAGATCATGGCACGCAACCCGCGCCGCTGCGTGCGCGCCCCGCGGATCATGAGCGATGCGTATCGGCTGATCATCGACAGCCTCGTCGCCCGCGGTTGGTCGCCTCCGCGTCGCCCAATCCGCCTGCCGCGCACGCGGCTGTTGTGGATCATCATGCGCCACGCCTTCATCTGATGCCGCGCACGGTTCACGTCATCGGCGCGGGGCTCGCCGGGCTTTCCGCCGCTGTGCGTCTTGCGGGGCGCGGGGTCAGTGTCATCGTGCACGAGGCCGCCGGCGTGGCCGGAGGCCGCTGCCGGTCATACCATGACCCGCTGCTTGACATGGTGATCGACAACGGGAACCACCTGTTGCTCTCCGGCAATCATGCCGCGCTGTCCTACCTGGAGACGATTGGCTCCCGGCGCGGACTGGTCGGTCCCGCAGCGGCCGAGTTCGCGTTCATAGACCTCGCAAGCGGCGAGCGATGGACCTTGCGTATCAACGCTGGGCGCCTGCCATGGTGGATCTTTGATCGCAGGCGGCGCGTGCCGGACACGACCGCGAGGGATTATCTTTCCTTTGCTCGTCTGCTGTATGCTTCCGACGCAAAGACGATCTGCGCAGCGGTAAAATGCGAAGGGCCTCTCTACGAACGCCTTGCGCGGCCGCTCTGGCTCGCGGCGCTCAACACCGAGCCTAAGGAGGCAAGCGCAGCCCTCGCTGGCGCCATTGTCCGCGAAACATTGGCCGCGGGCGGAGAAGCCTGCCGACCGCTCATCGCCCGCAATGGGCTTGGGCAGGTTTTCGTCGAGCCGGCGCTGCGCTTTCTCGGCAAGCACAAGGCGAAGGTCGTATTCGGGCATCGGCTGCGCGCGCTTGGCTTCGCGCACGACAAGGTGGTGACCCTCGACTTCGGCGACGATAAGGTGGCGATCGGCGATGATGACGTGATCCTCGCCGTGCCGCCGATCGTGGCGGCGGGTCTCGTTCCCGAGCTGAAGACCCCCTCGCAGTTCCGCGCCATCGTCAACGCGCATTTCCGGCTCGAGCCGCCGGCGGGGCTTGCGCCGATTATCGGAGTCGTGAACGGGACCATGGAGTGGCTCTTTACCTTCCCCGATCGATTGTCGGTCACGATCAGTGCAGCCGATCGCTTGCTCGATGTTCCGCGCGAGACCTTGGCCCAAAACCTGTGGCAGGAAGTCGTGGCTGTTGCCGGTCTTTCCACGGCGCTGCCACGATGGCAGATCGTGCGTGAGCGCCGCGCGACCTTTGCCGCGACGCCCGGCGAGAATGCCAAGCGTCCGGATGCGAAGACCGCGTGGCGCAATTTGTGGATCGCCGGCGATTGGACCAAGACCGGCCTGCCGGCGACCATCGAGGGCGCAATCCGCTCCGGCAATCGGGCGGCCGATCTCGTCGCTCGATCGTGATTGAGGCTAAGTCATGAACCGCGTGTCGCCTGAGCTCGATTCTTCGCCATCTGCCCTCGACCAGAGCATCGAGGCGGCGACGCGCGCGCTGCTTGCTCTGCAGCAGCGCGATGGACACTGGGTGTTCGAGCTGGAGGCGGACGCGACCATTCCGGCGGAATACGTCTTGCTGCGGCACTATCTGGACGAACCCGTCGATACGGTTCTCGAAGCCAAGATCGCGGCCTACCTACGCCGCATCCAGGGGGATCACGGCGGCTGGCCGCTATTCCACGAAGGCGCCTTCGACATGAGCGCGAGCGTGAAAGCCTATTTCGCGCTCAAGATGATCGGTGACGGCGTCGATGCGCCGCACATGGTCCGTGCGCGGGCGGCGATCCGCGCACGCGGCGGCGCGTCGCGCTCGAACGTGTTCACGCGGGTGATGCTGGCGCTGTTCGGATTCATCCCCTGGCGCGCCGTTCCGGTGATGCCCCTCGAAATCATGCTGCTGCCGGAATGGTTTCCCTTCCATCTCGACAAGGTTTCGTATTGGAGCCGTACCGTTATCGTGCCGCTATTGGTGCTGATGGCGTTGCAGCCCAGAGCTCGCAACCCGAAGGGGGTCACGATCGAAGAGCTCTTCCTCGAGCCGCCGCAGGCTATCGGCCTCGCGCCGAAGGCGCCGCAGCAGAAGGCGACGTGGTTTTGGTTGTTCCGCGGCGTCGATGCCGTCCTTCGCTTTATCGTGCCCATGTTCCCGAGCCGCTTGCGGCAACGCGCGACCGACCGCGCGGCCGCGTGGGTAACGGAGCGTCTCAACGGCGAGGATGGTCTGGGCGCGATTTTCCCGGCGATAGCCAACAGCGTGATGATGTTCGACGCTCTTGGCTATCCGGAGCATCATCCCCAGCGCGCGATCGCGCGCAAATCCATCGAGAAGCTTCTCGTCGTGCACGAGCACGAGGCCTATTGCCAGCCCTGCGTTTCGCCGATTTGGGATACGGCGCTCACCTGTTACAGCCTGCTCGAGGCCGGCGGCGATCAGGCCGTAGCGCAAGTGCGCAAAGGTCTGGAGTGGCTGGCGCCGAAGCAGATCCTCGATGTCAAAGGCGATTGGAGCTTGGGGCGCGTTCGATGCGGATAACGAATACTATTATCTCAACAATATCCCGTTTGCCGATCACGGCGCCTTGCTCGACCCTCCGACGGAGGACGTGACCGCGCGCTGTGTTTCGATGCTGGCTCAGATCGGCGAGACGGCGCCGAAGAGCGCGGCTGTAACACGCGCAATCGACTATTTGCGCCGCACGCAGATGGACGAAGGAAGTTGGTATGGCCGCTGGGGCATGAATTACATCTACGGCACCTGGTCGGTGCTGTGTGCTCTCAACGCTGCCGGCGCCGATCATGCCTCACCCGAATTCCGCAGGGCCGTGGCGTGGCTCGCCAAGATCCAAAATTCCGACGGCGGCTGGGGCGAGGACGGCACGAGCTACAAGCTCGATTACCGCGGGCAAGAAGGCGCGCCGAGCACGGCCTCGCAAACGGCTTGGGCGCTGCTCGGCTTGATGGCGGCAGACGAGACCGACCATCCCGCCGTCAAGCGCGGGGTCGACTATCTGTTACGGACCCAGGGCAAGGATGGCTTTTGGAACGAGCCGCGCTACACCGCGACCGGCTTCCCGCGCGTGTTCTATCTGCGTTACCATGGGTACGCGAAGTTCTTTCCGCTGTGGGCGCTGGCGCGCTATCGCAACCTCGAGAACAGCAATGCTCGCTCGGTGGCGTATGGGATGTAACGCGTCGTCCCGGGGCGCGGGCACGCCCTCGTCATTCCGGGGCGCCGCGAAGCGGCAAACCCGGAATCCATAACCACAGGGCACTCGATGGTTCGCCAGTTCTATGTTTACATTCTTGCGAGTCGAAAGCACGGTACGCTCTACATAGGCATCACCAACGACATCATTGGGCGCGTCCACGAGCATAAGCTCAAGCTCGTGCCAGGTTTCTCGGCCAAATACCCGGTCGACAAGCTCGTCTATTTCGAGATTTTCGATGACCCCACCGCGGCAATCGCGCGAGAGAAGGAATTGAAGAAATGGCGCCGCGATTGGAAAATCGAATTGATCGAAAGCAAGAACCCCGATTGGGTCGATCTATCGTCGACGCTCACCAGAGGGTTCCGTGGTTATGGATTCCGGGTTCGCGGGCTTCGCCCGCGCCCCGGAATGACGGCTCAAGGATTTATGTTACTCCGCCGCCTGCAGCGGGACCCGCTTCTCGGTCTCTCTAATGGCTGCAAGCTCCTGCTCGACATGGCGCGAGAACACGAATTCGGCCGGACGCTGGCCGTCGAGCGGAATTTCCGGCGCCATGGGTCCTTGCGTGCGCGGGCCGAACATGGCGACCTTGAGCGCCTGCCAGGGCTGCGACATCGTCGCTTCCGCCGCGGTCGGCTCGTAGCCGCAGTGCGCCATGCAGTTTGCGCACTTTTCGTACCTGCCGGTGCCGTAGGAATCCCAGTCGGTGGTCTCCATCAATTCACGGAAGGTCTTGGCGTAGCCTTCGCCCAGGAGATAACAAGGCTTCTGCCAACCGAAAATGTTGCGCGTGGGCATGCCCCATGGCGTGCAGTGATAGGTCTGGTTGCCGGCAAGAAAATCGAGAAAGAGATTTGAGTGAATGAAATTCCACTTCTTGCCCTTGCCCATTCTGAAGACCTGGCGGAACAGCTCCTTGGTCTTTCTGCGGCTGAGAAAATGTTCCTGGTCCGGCGCGCGCTCGTACGCGTAACCGGGCGAGATCGATATGCCGACACCGAGCTCCGTGCAGTAATCGAGGAAGGCCGCGACGTCTTCGGCCGGATGGCCGTCGAAGATCGTGGCGTTGACGTTGACGGTGAAGCCCTTGGCCTTGGCGGCCTTGATCGCGGACACCGCGCGGTCGAATACGCCCGGCTGGCAGACCGACTTGTCGTGATGCTCGCGCAGTCCGTCGAGGTGGACGGAGAAGAAGAGATAAGGCGAAGGCTCGAACAGATGCAGCTTCTTCTCGAGCAGAAGCGCGTTCGTGCAGAGCGAGACGAACTTCTTCTTGGCGACCAGGCCTTTCACGATCTCGCCGATCTCACGGTGGATCAGCGGCTCGCCGCCAGGAATGGCTACCATCGGCGCACCGCACTCGTCGGCGGCGTCGAGGCACTCCTTGACCGTCAGACGGCGGTTGAGGATCGGATCGGGATAGTCAATCTTGCCGCAGCCAACGCAAGCGAGGTTGCAACGAAACAGCGGCTCCAGCATGAGCACGAGCGGGTAGCGTTTTCGCCCCAAGAGTTTCTGCTTGAGGATGTAGGCGCCAATGCGCATTTCCTTGAAAAACGGGACTCGCATTCTGTCTGTTTCCTGTTCGCCGCTTCAGGCCTTCAAATCAACGTCTCAGCTCGTCGCCAGTTCGCGGGGTAATCGGAACTCAATATGCTCTTGCCGGCCGGGCAGAGTCGAGACTTCGACCTCCCCCAGCGTCCGCAACGTGTTGATGACGTCCTCGACCAGCACCTCCGGCGCGGAGGCGCCAGCGGCACTCCGCCGCAAGCTCGCTGCCATCGGCGATGAGATAGCTCGGAATGCCGGCCTCGGCGCCGATTTCCCGCAGCCGATTGGAGTTGGAACTGTTCTTCGCACCGACCACGAGAATCACATCAACGTGATGACTGAGTTCCCGCACCGCCGACTGCCGGTTTTGGGTGGCGTAGCAGATGTCTCTGATCTCGGGTCCGACGATGTTGTGATATCGCCGTTCAAGCGCGGCAATGATGCCGCGAGTGTCGTCGACGCTCAGCGTAGTCTGCGTCACATAGGCGACAGGCGTGTCGGGCGGAATATCGAGCGCCTCGACGTCCTGTTCGCTCTGCACCAGGACTACGGGACCGTCGATCTGGCCGAGCGTGCCCTCGACCTCCGGATGGCCGGCGTGGCCGACGAGAATGAGCACGCGTCCTTGGGCGACGTAGCGCTTGCCCTGGTTATGGACCTTGGTAACGAGCGGACAGGTCGCATCGAGTACCGGCAGCTGACGTCCGGCCGCCTCGTTCACCACGCTTTTGGCGACGCCGTGCGCGCTGAAGATGGTCACCGCGCCCTGCGGCACCTCGGAGAGCTCCTCGACGAAAATGGCGCCTTTGGCCTTGAGGCTGTCGACGACGAACTTGTTGTGAACGATCTCGTGGCGCACGTAGACCGGCGGGCCGTATTTCTCGAGCGCGCGCTCGACAATTTCGATGGCGCGTACCACACCGGCGCAGAAACCCCGAGGTTGCGCGAGAATGACCTTGATCGCCCTGCGCGGCTGCTTTTCCCCCGCAGGCATGACCGGCGGCCCTTTCCGAGCGGCTCGGGGCTCGGTGCGGACGGCCTCAGGGCTTACGCCCGCACGGTTACGGTCATGAACCGCTTGCGGGGAACGCATCTGCGCGGCAGGGGGAATCGGCGGGGTCGGCATGATTCAAACATTTTCCCACATAGACTCGCGCAGGCACAGCCCAAAATCTTATGAAATTTGCGGTTGCGTGACTTCTCGCCGCCCCCGCGAACTCGATGCCGCTTTGGGGGGTTATTCGACTTGATTGACGTTCCGGCAGTGTTCCCATGCAACCTTTAGTCGTTGTCAATGCACTGAATTGCCTGTTATGCCGCCGGCCACACCGGCCCCCATTGCTTCTGATCGGACCCCGATCGCATAGCTCCCAGGACTAGGCATGCTGCAGCAGGCGATCGTCAATATCGTCGATTATTGCACCCGCTACGCGGCGCAAGTCATAGGCATTGCGGCGCTTTTGGGCCTTGCCACGGCCATCTATGCTGCCGGCCATTTCGCCATCGACGCCGACGTCAACAAGCTCATTTCCAAGGAACTGCCATGGCGCCAACGCGAGGTGGCGTTCGAAAAGTCATTCCCTCCCAAAGAAGAGACCATGCTGGCGGTCATCGATGCTCCGACGTCGGAATTGGTCACCCAAGCGACGACGGCCCTGATCGAGAAGTTGGCCGTCCAGAAGGACCTTTTCCGCTCCATTCTCGAGGCAGGGGGAGGGCCCTTCTTCCAGAAGAATGGACTCCTGTTCTTGCCCACCGAAGAGGTGGTCGGGCTTACCAAGAAGCTCGCGGAAGCCAAGCCGCTCATCCAGACGCTGGCGCAGGATTCCAGCCTGCGCGGCCTGACCACCGCGCTCAATTACGGACTGATCGGCGCGCGGATGAACCAATACACGCTCGACGATTTCTCCGGCACGTTGAACATGGTCTCGGACACGCTGGATGAGGCCATCGCGGGGCGTTTCGCGAGCTTCTCCTGGCGCGCCATGCTCAACGGTCGGCCACCGAAACCGGACGAGCGGCGCCGCTTCGTCGAGATCCGGCCGGTGCTCGACTATGCCGCGCTCATGCCGGGCAAGGCGGCGACCGATGCCATTCACCGGTCGGCGGCCGATTTGGATATCGGCACGAAGTATGGCGCCACAGTACGGCTCACCGGTCCGGTCGCGATCGCCGACGAGGAATATGCCACGTTGGAGGAGGGCGCATACGTCAATACCGCGGTGACGATCGTCGTGGTGCTAACCATCCTTTGGCTCGCCTTGCGCTCGTTTGGGATCATTCTGGCGGTTGCCATTAGCCTATTGGTTGGCTTGTTCATTACCGCTGCGATCGGCTTGGCCATCGTGGGCGCGGTCAACCTGATTTCGATTGCCTTTGCGGTCCTGTTCATTGGACTCGGGGTCGACTTCGGCATTCAGTTCAGCGTGCGCTACCGTGCCGAACGTCACGACGTCGACAATCTCCATGACGCGTTGATCAACACTGCGAGCCATGTCGGTGCGCCGCTGACGCTTGCCGCGGCGGCAACCGCGGCGGGCTTTCTGTCGTTCCTTCCGACCGACTACAAGGGATTGTCCGAGCTCGGCCTGCTCGCAGGGCTCGGGATGATCATCGCATTTCTGACCAGCATTACGCTCATTCCCGCGCTGCTGACGGTCTTGCGGCCGCCCGGTGAACTGAAAGAACTGGGTTTCAAAAGCTTGGCGCCGGTCGACCGCTTTATGGAGCGGCGTCGAATCCCCATTATTGTCGGTACGGGCCTCGTCGTCGCCGCCGGTCTCCCCCTGTTGTATTGGCTGCAGTTCGACTTCAATCCGCTCAACCTGAGAAGTCCCCAGGCCCAATCAGTTGCCACCTTCCTGGAGCTGCGAAGCGATCCCGCCATCGGCGCGAGTTCGATTTTTGTGCTGGCGCCGAACAAGGAAGCGGCCCAAGCCGACGTGGAGAAGCTTTCCAAGGTACCCGAGGTGTCGAGCGTAAAGACCATTGAGAATTTCATTCCCGATGATCAGCAGCCCAAGCTTGCGGCCATCCGCCAGCTCGCGACCGTGCTCGATCCCGTGCTGCGGCCCGACCCTAACAAGAAGCCGCCGACCGATTCCGATAACGTCGCCGCGCTCAAATCCGCGGTCGACGCTTTGAAGCAATCGGCTGGGAACCAAACCGGGCGTGGCGCCGTCGCGGCCAAGCGCCTGGCGGATGATCTCGCCAAGCTCGCCAGCGGTGATGAAGCGCTGCGGGCTCGCGCGCAGGCAGCCATGATCCCTTCGCTCAATACGGCACTCGACGAGTTGCGAAACTACCTGCAGGCGCAGCCTGTCACGCTTGAAACCTTGCCCACCGAAATCGCGGACGAGTGGGTCACGCGAGACGGGCGCTACAAGGTAGAAATCCTGCCCAAAGGCGATCCGACCGACAACGAAACGTTGCGCCAGTTCGCCCGCGCAGTGCAGGCGGTCGAACCGAATGCCACCGGCGGCCCGATTGCGATTCTGGAATCCGGCCGTACCGTGGTCCGGGCATTCTATGAAGCCGGCTTTTGGGCGCTTGCTTCGATCATGATTCTGCTCTGGATCGTGTTGCGCCGCTTCGGCGACGTGCTGCTCACCATCATTCCATTGCTGATGGCAGGCGTCGTGACCATGGAGCTGATGGTCCTCTTCGGCATGAAGCTCAATTTCGCCAACATCATCGCGCTGCCGTTGCTGCTCGGCGTCGGCGTGGCCTTCAAGATCTACTACATCATGGCGTGGCGAGCCGGCCAAACCGACCTTCTGCAGTCGAGCCTGACCCGCGCCGTGATGTTCAGCGCGCTCACCACCGCCACCGCGTTCGGGAGCCTGTGGCTCTCGAGCCATCCCGGCACCTCGAGCATGGGCAAGTTGATGGCGCTGGCGCTCGTCACCACCATGGCGGCGGCGGTGCTGTTCCAGCCGGTTCTAATGGGGCCGCCGCGCGAGCCGAAGCCAAAGAGGTTCAAGCGCCGTATCGGCGCGGGCGCCGCTGCGGCTCGTTCTCATGAGGCAGTCGCTGCCGGCGCCGACAAGTCGACATAGACCTGCCCGTCCTTCACCTCGGTCCGGAACGTCTTGAGGTCGGTGCAGCAGGGCGGTTGCACGACTTTCCCGCTAGGCACGTGGAACGCGCCGAAGTGCAGGCTGCACTCGATGACATCGCCTTCCAGAATGCCGTCCCCGAGATCGGCCATGGCGTGGGTGCAATACGCCTCGGTGGCGTAGAACGTTCCGTCGATGTTGTAGACGGCAATGCGCTCGTCCCCAACCTCGAAGCTCTTGACGCTGCCGGGCGCAAGATCGGCGGCCGCGCAGACTGGAACGGGATTTTCTGCCATGGCTCGACACGCGCGAAGGAGACAAGTGCTTTAGCGGGCTTCGTGAAAAGTTCAATAGGGAGATCGTTGACTCGGGTCGCGAGGCCATGCAGGCCGAATTGACCCCGTTTTGCGCCGACATGTACGGTGATGGGAGGCGAGAAGCCCCAGCCTGTTGAGGAAAAACCCATGGCCCAGCTGGACCACCTGATCGAAGAGCTCGTCACGGCAAACCGCATTCTCGCCCGCGAGGGTGTGGTGGATTCCTTCGGCCATGTCAGCGTGCGCCATCCGGATAATCCGCAACGCTATCTGCTGTCGCGTTCACGCGCGCCCGACTGCATCGAGAAGGGCGATATCATGGAGTTCACCCTCGACGGCACGCCGGTCGATCCTCGCGGCCGCGCGCCGTATCTTGAGCGATTCATCCACGGCGCTCTATACGAGGCGCGGCCCGACATCATGTCGGTCGTGCACAATCACAGCGAAAGCGTCATCCCGTTCGGGGTGACCGGCAAGAAGATCAGGCCGATTTTCCACATGGGCGCATCGATCGGCCACGACGTGCCGGTCTGGGATTCCCATGACCGTTTCGGGGATACCGCCTTGCTGGTCGAGAACATGGACATGGGCCGCGACCTGGCAAAGCACATCGGCGCGGGTGCCACTGCGCTGATGCGCGGCCACGGGGCGACCGTGGCAGGCAAGACCATCCGGCAAGCGGTCTATATTTCGGTCTATCTCGAGGTCAATGCGCGGCTGCAAAAGCAGGCCATGGACATGGGCGAGGTCAAATTCCTGACCGCCGGCGAGGTGGACAAGGTTGCCGAGCGCACGGGGCCCTACGGCATCAACCGGGCCTGGGAGAACTGGTGCCGGCGGGCCGGCCGGCCGTTCCAGGCGGACCAGGGCTGAGGCGCAGCGCCGCACCGAACACAGCGCGGGCATCATCGGCAGCGTGTGAGGGTAACGGTGTGCTAATAGGCGGGAAGCGGGCCGGGCAAACGGGTCAACCGTGCCGGGCAAAGGTGCAGCGCCGAAGGGGAACGACCAATGGCCGCCGTGCCGGTTGAGCGAATTGACGCGGCTGCGCCAAGGGCCGCCATTCTGGTCGTCGACGACATCGTCAAGCGCTTCGAGACTCCGGACGGTGTTCTTACCGCACTCGACCACGTCTCGCTCGGCGTCGCGCCGGGCGAATTTGTCGGCGTGATCGGCCCCTCCGGCTGCGGCAAATCGACCTTGTTCAACGTCATCGGGGGCCTGCTCGACGGCTACGAGGGCACGGTCAAGGTCGCGGGCGAACGGGTGCGCGGACCTCACCCCGCGATCGGCATGATCTTCCAGGAGGA
>WNFZ01006145.1_pt1 | contig 10910 bp, 16 predicted proteins | sample 5400081 | NCBI WGS metagenome assembly WNFZ01 (sample SAMN13153365, study PRJNA577476) | soil metagenome | isolation source: 80 cm soil or saprolite under grassland replicate 1 | place: USA:California | collected 2016-06-15
ACAAGCGATCCTTGCAAGTGGTGGAACTAATCCAACAGCCGGTTCTAAGGTTAAAGTTTCACGGCAGGGTGCTGACGGCAAACTGACAACAGAGGAATTCAACCTGCCGAACATCCAGACCGGAAAACTTGCCGATCCAATATTACAAAAAGGGGATCGCATCGAAGTTAGTAACGCGAACTAATATTTTTTCCAGATCGAATCGGCAAGGGCAGCTTTCGAAGCCGCCCTTTTATTTTTGTAAGGCAAACTGTTAGTTTGCGGTCCAGTTGGAAGTCGCATTACGTGGAAGACATGCATACCAGCTCGCCCGAAAACTAACAGTTTGCATTACAAGAAGCGGAATCCGTTTATAATGGCGCGCTGCGAAATCGAATGAAGATTCCATCTACACGATTGGTTCATGTTCTAATCGCCAAGTCGATCCTTGAAACTCTCCTCGTCGGCACGCTCGCAGTCTTCGCGTTCATTACGATTCTACCTCCCTACTTCCATGGCTGGGGTGAAGTGACCGACACCGGAATTTCAGGCTGGGTAGTTAACGATGCGGCTCCATGGGATCGCGTCGAGGTACAGCTTTTCCTCGACGGTGAGTTTCTATTAACCATGCGGGCCAATGAACCCCGGCCGGATGTTTCTATGGCGGGCTGGGCAAAAGATCAATGGCACGGCTATTCATTTCGCCTCATGAGGTTGAGCACTGGTTCGCATGAAGCCCGTGTCTATGCCCTGCACGAGAGCGGAGGCGGCATTCGGAAATCGCTGCAGCTTGTTGGCGATCCGATCCCTCTCTTTGTCGATCGGGACGGAAAACTACTGACACCTCCGTCGAAATTAAGGCAATAGCAATGTTGTCAGAACCACAAAATCTGAAAGTATCTTCTCGCAACGAACAAGCCGACCGGCTCGCGCTTTGGGAGATTGTTTCAGTCGTTACCTCCTGCCTGATCGCCGAGTGGGTGGTACTTGCGTTTGCCGGCCACGCCAGGCTGACAACAGCGATCCCCGTGCTGTTCGCCGTGGGTCTGATGGCGTTCTCGCATCGTGAGCGTGGCGAAACACTCCTTGATATCGGATTTCGTACGGACAACTTTCTCGCTTCATGTCGTCTGCTTTTGTTGCCAACGGCAGTTGCGGTGGCCCTGATCGTAGCGACAGGCTGGTTTGCTAGCCACGCGATATTTGCTGGGCACTTTCGCGCCCGATACACTTCGCTACTACTTTGGGCGTTGTTTCAGCAATATACCCTTAACGGTTTTATCAATCGTCGCGCCCAGCTTGCGCTTGGAAAAGGGATAAAGAGCATTACCCTGGTTGCCGTCGTTTTCGCGCTGCTGCATCTTCCGAATCCGCTTCTGGCGTCGTTGACGTTTATCGGCGGTCTGATCTGGGCGGCCGTCTACCAATGGCAGCCTAATCTATTTGCTTTGGCTTTGTCTCATACGGTGCTCTCAATGACCCTCGCCTTAACCATTTCTCCAAATCTGCTCAACAGTCTGCGAGTGGGATTCAAATACTTCGGTTGAGAAAGCACTCTAATGAATGGCCATCTGCCGCTAAAGCGGGTCGGCTGCACGTTAAAGAGTGACTATGCATCAGCTGTACGTGTTGAACACCGCTTGGTATAATTATCAAGCCTAGCAAGTGAACAGGTCGGGCGGTCGCTGCTGGATTGATTAGACTCAAATCCTTTATTTTCGGAATTACTTCTGAAATTATCAGGCTTGAGTTGAGTCCAGGAGAGGAAAGTCCGAACACTGCAGGGCAGCGAGCCCGCTAACGGCGGGGCGCCCGATACTCTCAGATCTGAGATTTCAAATTGAAATTTGAGATCTGAGATTCTCGGGCTACGACAAGTGCAACAGAAAACAGACCAGCCGCGGGTTTTTGAGACCCACTTGTGGGCCTTAGAATAGGATTTCAGATTGAAGATCTGAGATTTGCAACTGTGGTGATGGGTGAAATGGTGCGGCCCGCGAGGGCTTAAAGTAAGAGCGCACCGGCGCGTGTGGTGACACATGCGGCCAGGCAAACTCCTCGCAGTGCAAGATCAAATAGGGAGGCGTCAACAGGGCTGCCCGCCCGAAGTAGTTTTCAAAGCTACTACGACCTCCGGGTAGATCGCTTGATCCAATCTGGCAACAGTTGGACTAGATGAATGATCGCCACTCCGATTTGAAATCTGAGCGCTCAAATTTTAGATTCGATTCAGATGTCGAATCTGAGTTAAGAGCTTAGATTTCAAATCGGAGCACAGAATTCGGCTTATAGACCTGTTCACAACGCTCGGCATAACATTCCAGAGCTTCACAAGCTGTACATTAGATGGTGAAAGAGAGGCTGGCGAGAGATGGCGAATCGTAAGGGAGTTTTCATCGGGGCATATGTGCCCAACCACTTGAAAGAGTCTTTGCGCCGGCGCGCCGCGGCGGAGCATCGCACTCTCTCGCAGGAAATCACGCGCATTCTCGAGGAAGCGGTTCACGGCAAGGGCCTGCCGCCGGGGAGTGTGGACCGCCGCAATCGCGAGTCAACGCCACGCCGCAGGGCGACCGATCCCGTACCGCGTCGTCGGAATGTTGACGTCGCATATGCGCCTGACGGCGGCAGATCGGGTGACGAAAACAGTTGATCCGTAATTTGAGATCTCAAATCTCAAAAGTCTGCAATCTGAATTCTCAGCTTTTGCCGATGGAGGCTTCTGAAATTCCAACCCGGAAATAGTCTTGAAATTTCTTGTCATTGCTGCGCTGTTTGCTCTCCTAATGCTACTTCTGTATTCCCGGATATATCCTTATATTCAGGTCTTGAAGAAAATTCTGGGTACCGCGAAGACTATCGCCGACTCGCCGCCAAGTCCGGCTGAAGCGTTCAGGGGTCCGGCTGCGAAGCCAGACAGGAAGTTGGTACGATGTGTAAATTGTGGAACCTGGATACCTGCCGAGCGCGCTATTGGAATGGGCGATGGGCTATCCGTTTATTGCTCTCGCGAATGCAGAGAAGGATCGTCAAACGGCAGGGACCGAAAAATCGCCGGGTGATGATTCGACAAAGGAAGTTTCTATCAAATGCCGCAGTTAGCTTGATCCGTGTGGCTCTCTGAAGGCTCAGGCCCGAAGGGCCGGTAGTAAATAGCCACGTCCGTTAGGGCGTGGAAGTGAAGATCCGGGTCGCCTGAGGTCCGCAGGACCGACACTCTCGAGCCTTCCATTAATCACGAGCTAGTGCCGCACCTTCGGCGCTCATTATCCTTTGAGGCACTTTGATCCACGCCCTCACGGACGTGGCTATTTACTACCGGCCCTTCGGGCCTGCCTTCCGAAAAACTCTTTTCAACCGCGAAGCAATTCCCCAATTTGTTCAGGCTCCCTTAAGTTTGTCGTTATTCAACGACCGTCCAAGGCAAATCTACAAACTGGGTGGTTTGTCGGACACCTCACTTCGCCGTTGCAGCTTCTTCCGGCAAAAGATTGCCTGCCTCGTGAATCGCCTTATCGGTATCAGTAAAATAGAGAGCAGTGGTGCCGACCACAAAGAAAATGATGAGAGACAGCAGGGCTTGCCGGTAGGAATTCGTCGCGGCGACTACAGCGCCAAAAACGAGTGGCCCCAGCCAGGAAGTGCCGCGCTCCGAAACCTCATAGATCCCAAAGAACGAAGCCTCCCTGCCCGCGGGAATCATCCGCGAGAAAAGCGATCGCGACAATGCCTGTGAGCCGCCTAACACAATCGCAATGATCGCGCCCATAATCCAGGCTTCGTTAGTGGTATGAAGGAAGCCATAACCGTAAACGACCACGCCCGCCCACAGAACCAGGGAAATCAGGATAGCGCTCTTTGTTCCAATTGCGTTCGCGACTCGTTCAAACAACAAAGCACCAAAGATTGCTACAAACTGGACCATCAGGAAGATGCCCAGCAGAAACGACTGGTCTGTCTTGAGTCCCCGCGAAATAAAAAGCTCCTGCGCCATGAAAACGGAAGCCATGCTGATGACTGTTTGAATGCCATCATTGAAGAATAAATACGCCACCAGATACTTCAGCGTAAATCGTAGGCGCGCCAGCTCACGAAAAGTGCGGCCAAGTTCGGAAAAGCCGACGGTCAGATAAGTCTTACCCCGCGGCAATGTTTTCTCCGCTGCGCGTGTTTTCAAAGTGGCGAATGTTACCAGCGCAAAACCTCCCCACCAGACCCCGGCTGACAATAAAGAAATGCGAACCGCAAGGTAGGGATCCAAACCCAATCTCGGGGCGCTCTTCACCAGCAGAAAATTAAGGGCTAATAAGAGCCCGCCGCCGAGGTAACCGTAAGCAAAACCCCGGCTGGACACTTTATCGCGCTGATCTTCGGTAGTTACTTCATTAAGAAAGCCATTGTAGAACACTACGGCTGCGCCAAAGCCGAGATTGGCGACAATGAAAAGAATACCTCCGAGCCAGAAGAGCTTGCCGTCCACGAAAAACATCAGGCAGGTGGCGGCGACGGCAATATAACAAAACACTGCCATCATTTTTTTCTTCAGGTGTGAGTAGTCGGCTATGCCTCCGAGAATTGGCAAGAGGAATATTTGCAGGAACACTCCGATGGAGACGCAAGTGGGGAAGAACGACTTGGAAGTGATGGCGCCCAGCGGACCAAGACTCACCAACACTCCGTTTTCGCCGACGACTCGCTGAGTTATCTCTGTAAGGTATGGTCCGTAAAGCGCTCCGACGATAGTTGTCGAGAAGGCCGAATTGGCCCAGTCGTACATCTTCCAACCAAAAACTTCACGGGGATTGTTTTTGTCGCCGCCATGGGTGTGCACAGGCTTCGCAGAACGGCGTCCGGAGGTCGTGGCAGCAGTCATTTGCGCGCGGCAGCTTTCTCAGTCAGAGCTTCGACTATTGCTGGTGTAATGTCTGCGAGATTCTCAATCTGGTTGGCAATCCGTTCTTTGTTAGCCCCCCAGACGATGGTGGGGACCGGATTCAGAGTGTGATTGCGCGATGAAAGATCTTCGATGTTGCCGTGATCGCTCGTGAGTATAACGGAAGTGTGATGCAAATCAATTCTCGCCAGGACTTCTCTGATTAGCCTTGCAAGATTACTGAGGACCATTCTGGCGGACGGCATATCCTGGGCATGTCCGACTTTGTCGGTGATGAAGTACTCGTAAAGCGTAAAGCGATTCTCGCCGACGATACGCGCGAGAACGGCTGCCGCTTCGTCAGCGGTGCGCGGCTCCACTTGCTCGCCTCGCGCAATGAGCAATGCGTTCGTAAAGTCCTGGTAAACGGCATGCCCGGCTTTAAGGTCAGTGACAGTTCGAAAACTCAATCCAGCTGCCTCAACGGCGGCCGTCGTTGCCGATACCCAGCGCGGGCGTTCGTCAAAAAACTTTTGCGTGTAGGTGTTCGCAAACGTAATAGACTCGATTCCAGCGCGGGTCAGTTGCAGGAAGATGGAATGCTCGCGAAGGATTTCCAACATCGCCGAATTTGGAAAGCCTTGTTTGTGATAACCAAGGGTGGCGGGGACGTTGATGCCTGTGAGGATCGTGGTTTGTCCCGAGGCACTCTGCGGCCGGCCTTCAATTCCGAGGCAGGCGTCGGTTGGAATAACTATTCCCTCGAGCGGGGTTCTTGGAATTTCGTCTCGAAAGATCGCGAGAGGTTCGGCATCGTCGAGATTGTCCAACGGGTTCTGGGGTCCACGTGAGCCAATTCCGAGCCCGTCAATGAAGAAAAGTAGGACTGACATTGGCAGTGATGAATATCATCCGCAATGTTTGCGTGCAAGTACTCACTCCGGATAATCCCACCGAATCCGTACTTGTGCCGCAGATCCGCCGTATAATACGTATTGGATTGCTTCATTTGATGTAGGGCAACTTTAGCGACGAGCAATTCGTAGTCTCTGAAAAGGGAGATGCTCAATGCACTGTCCGCAATGTGGTCAAGGACAAATATTCGGCGAAATGCGGTTCTGTAAAGGTTGTGGCTTTCCGCTGGATGGTGTAAGGGAATTGCTCGCAACGGGCAATATTTCGCCAACTCTTGACACAGAAGGTCGTAAGCCTCGCGAATCTCCGCGCCGTAAAGGTGTGCGTCAGGGAGTCATGCTGTTATTTATTTTTATGGTGTCGGTGCCTTTGTATGGGCTTATTGGTAAGCCGGTCTTCGCCTTGCCCCCCTTGTTTTTAATGGCTGGGCTAATGCGAATACTCTACGCAGTTATCTTTCAGGAAGGCGCGCCCCGAAAGAAGAAGCAAGATAGCTCGCTGCCTTACGTTGCCCCTATCACAACGGACCAACAAGGTACAGAAGGAAGGGGCTCTGCATTGCCCCCATCGCACAGCATGCCTGTTCCCGTATTTAGCGCTCGTCGATTGGATACCGCGGAGATGGTAAGTCCACCAAGCGTTACGGAGCACACGACGAAATTGCTCGACGAATCGCAAGACTCAGAATAGCTTGGCGCGTTTGCTTACGCGGCATAACAAATTGATGCCGGGCGTTGGATTGCTCAGCTTGGTTAAGAATGTCGTGGAACTATCGAGTAATGAAGAAGGACGGACAACTCGCCGTTTATTCCGTCTATTATGACGAACGCGGAAACATTCGCGGTTGGAGCGATATACCGTCCTCGCCTGAAGCTGATAGTCTGGGGGAGTTGAGAACCACCTTGGAACTCATGCGCTATGCTTTGAAAAAAGACATAGTTGAGTACGAAGCGGCTCCTGAACCTAGTTGATGAGAGAGCCTTTTTCAATCGGCTGCGCAATCCTATAAGCGCTTGCAGCGGACTCGCCGGTAAGCATCTTCTTTGTTAAGTTGCCTTGGCGAGCCGCCGAAGCGCAACGTTAGCCGCTTAGTAGGAGACCCGGAGTGCGCACCAATTTCGTTCTGATTGATTCAGAGAACGTTAAGCCTGAGTACATTGAAAGGCTCAAGCATGAGCATTTTCGAGTCGTCATATTTGTCGGAGCGAATCTGAAACGGCTCACCTTCTCGATAGTCAATGCGGTACAGTCGCTTGGTTCCAATGGTAGTTATGTCCAAATCAGTAGCCATGGACCAAGCGCCCTGGACTTCCACATTGCCTATTACATAGGGAAGTTATCCGCAGCCAATCCGGGCGCATACTTCCACATCATCTCTAAAGACAAGGGCTTCGACCCCCTAATAAAGCATCTAAAGGAGCAGAAGATATTTTGTTCCCGCTCGGCATCTGTATTGGAGATTCCGTTGGTTAAATCGACGTAAAAGCTACCTCCGAGGCAGCGGGCCGCAGATTTCTACGAGAGGCGCATTGCATCAGCCAAGGCTCGACCTGCCACGGTTACGTCCCTGCAGAGTGCAATCCTTTCCTACTTCCACAAGGTGCTCTCGGGGGAAGAGGTCTCTGAGGTGCTAGAGGCGCTTACGGCAGCCGGCCACGTTGTGGTAAATGGAAAGAAGGTCGCGTATCCGGACCGCGGCTAACAAGCGCTTCCAGCGGACTCGCCGGTAAATGGCTTCTTTGTTAAGTTGCGTGGGCGAGCCTCTGAAGCGCATCAGCGTTGGGCCACAAGCATGGACGACTCTGGCCGCCAACGATGGCTCAGCACAGCGATACTCGTCGGCGTGCTCTATCTCGCCGTTGGTATCACATCCCCCGCACTTGCCGGGGCGGCTGCGTCCAATCAGATGCGATTCTTTTGGCGGTTGTCCGCCTTCATCATCAGTGCTGTGGTGTTCGCGGCCCACATAGCCTATGAGCACTTTCGACTTCGTAACACAGTGCGGCCAACGGCATGGCACGCGTCCGTGGCCGTCGCTTTCGGTGCCTTCACGCTCGCACTCGCGGCCAACATTCATGATCTGGGATCAGCCTCGGGTTATCGACCCCGAATGCTCATCGCCTTGGTAGCCTGGCCCCTTCTGACCGCAGTGCCAGCTTTCATTGTCGCCCTAGTGGTGGCCTTTGGCGTGAAGCGGCTGGGCGTTTAGGCGAGCAAACCCTGGCTGAACGGTCGGCGAGATAGGTCACAAAAAAGTCCGAGTTGATGGGTTACAGTTTTAGTTTTTTCTTATGGCGCCAAAGGCTGCCGTAAGCATCTTCGATACGCATGTGTTGTTCGCTGAGACGACCGAGTTTCAGCGGCCGAAAATACACATTCCAAATTCCGTTGTCGATCACATTCGACGCCGATGACCGACTGGCAGGCGAGCGGATCCACTATGACCGCGGAGCGCTGTTGGGCCAAATCGGCCTCTTCCACGAGCCCGTGCGAGGCTTGGGGCGGGTCATTACTGCGCTTACTTATCCGATCACGATCTCGCGTGTTTATCTGCGCCGCTCCCCTCGCGCTGCAATCGAGTCCGGGCCGCCACACGTCCCCTAGCTGAATGCCTGCGCTCGGCGGACGGGGAGCCATCAGTGACGGAAGACAACAGCTGAAAGAAAGTCGTTCAAGCTGTGCGAGACAATCGTGCTCCACAGTGAACCTGAGTACCGGAAGATAACGACCATTAAGATCCCAAAGAAAAACACAAACACAATGGTTTCAGGGCTGAGAAGGTGCAGCGAAATCCAGCCCGGCAGGTGAATGGCTAAGAAGAGCAGCGATGAGATGAGATTCGCGACCCAGAAGCTAAACCTCTCGCGAAACTTTTGAAAGATGAAACCGCGGTAGGGAATTTCTTCGACGAAGCCGATGAGCAGCGATGTGCCAAGGATACTATTCCAAGTGATGGCGGGGGCGCTCGGATGTGGCACGCCGAAACGTGTCAGCGAAAGCAGAAAGTTGATGCCTGTGAATCCCAGACCAACTAACATGCCGCGCCTCCAGTTTTGGTTTAGCTTTAGGTATTCGAATGGATCTACACCATCGACATAGCGAAGATAGCAGAAGACCGGCAGGACCCACACGAGCAATCGAATACTGTTGTTTGCCATAGCATAAACCAGCGTGGCTTCGCCTAGAGTCTTCATGGCTGGGAAGAGGAAATAGACCCAACCCGCCCAAGCCGCATGAAAGAAAACCAGATACGCAATAAACGGAGCAAGCGGCGTCTTATCTGTGATATCGGTTTCGGTTGCCATGATTTAGATTAGCGCTCGACCTCTCGATTACACCATAATTCAATCTCGGTCGAAGGAAAGCTACATCTTGCATTCGCATAGGCTGGTCAGCTACTACTGGATAGAGGTCCCAACATTAACGCAGAAGATAGTGAAGAATATACGGTGCTAATAAACGCGTCGTTTACTAATAGCCCAGATATTGTGAAATAAAACGCAATCCTCTCACTCAAGCCCTTGAAGAAAGGAATACCACTTCACGCTGCCTTGGGGCATTCGCCTTGCCATTTCCATCAACTGCGGCGATGGTTCTCCATAGACCGGCACTGCGTGATCGTCGGCGAAAGCGCAAGCGCAGGCATAGATGGTTTTCAGGCAGACCTGATAGACCGGAATACGTACTGCCGCTAGAATCTGCCCTATCTCTTTCCGGCTCAGCACCACCGGCAACTTCCACTCCCGTGGGGGCCGCACAAAACGCAGCGTGGGCCAGGGCTGCTTCTGTGTTTGTTCATAGAAGAACTTGATGCCGCAGAGGGCGATGGTGGCCGTGGACCGGGCAATCTTCTTCTGGTTGGCCAAATAGAGAAAGTACTGGCGCAGGTCTTCATCGCTGAGTCGGTCAGGCTGGCGCTGGTAATGTTGGGCCAGTTTGCCAGACGGCGCGCGCGTAAGCCTCCTGAGTTCTTGCCGAGAGTCCTCGCAATTGCATATCCTCAAGCATCCGTTGCTGTAACGGTGACATAGCAGTAGCTCCTTCCGGCGAGGGGAAAAATGGTGACTCTTTTCCGTAGCGACACCATGGTCCTCCCTGGAAGGAATACTGCCGTTATTATCGGGTTGAGGGAAACGAAATGCGTGAATGATCAACCGTTGCTTTCATCTATCCGCCCGCAGGCGGATTTAGTTCAACAATGGCTTGCAGCGGACGCAGCGAGAGCACGCTCTTAATGCTGCCTCCTGCGATCGAGCTTGAGTTAGTTCGCGCTGCGCCGCTGAAGCCTAGCGTTAGACAGCTTCATGGTTGATAAGAAGTGCAATCGCCATGTGAGCCCTCTTGCAGACCGCGCAGGCATGGATAAGAATTAGCCTCGTAGATGTGATTTAGTCTCAAGGAGGATCTGAAAATGGCTGTTCAATGGAACAAAGACGTTGATGCGGCACTCACTCAAGCAAAGGCTGACAAGAAGCCGTTGCTGCTCGACTTCAGCGCTGCTCCGGCTTGAGGCGCGTGCGTTCGGCTGGAGGCCGAATCCTATGCCGACGATGAAGTCTCGACCTTCATCAATGAGAATTTCCTTCCTGTCGAAGCGCACATCAAGGAACACCCCGTCTACTTCCATCGCTTTGACGCTGTCTGGACGCCGACAGTGCTCATCATGGACTCAAGCGGAGAGGAGAGGTGGCGCATTGAGGGTTACCTGCCGAAGAACGAATTTCGCTCTCAGTTGGAGATGGGGTTAGCGAGGCTCTCCTTCATGGATAAGCAGTGGGCTGATGCCGAGCAGAGGTATGCTCAGGTCATGGCGCGATACTCGGAGACAGCAGCCGCACCGGAAGCCGTGTATTGGAGGGGAGTAAGCCGATACAAGAGGACGAATGATCACATGGTGCTGGGCGGAGTGGCCGAAGAACTCGGAGAGAAATATCCGGAGAGTGTCTGGGCACAGAAGGCGTCAGTGTGGTCACACTAAGGGCTGAAGGTTGTGTAGGGCGCTGTCTAACGTATTAAGAATTCGTGTGGCGCGGTGAGATGAGACGAGCTTGATAACTGAGAACGAGCCGCCACACAATTCTGTGTTGAACTAAGCCGGGCGTGGGGTTTACGGGCTACTTGGAGTTTGAATGATGAAGTTGAG
>WNFZ01017097.1_pt1 | contig 10909 bp, 11 predicted proteins | sample 5400081 | NCBI WGS metagenome assembly WNFZ01 (sample SAMN13153365, study PRJNA577476) | soil metagenome | isolation source: 80 cm soil or saprolite under grassland replicate 1 | place: USA:California | collected 2016-06-15
CTCGGAGTCCTCGTGACTGGGATACTTGCGTCCTCGGCTAGCGCGCGCGACCTTCACATTAATATCTCCAAGCGCTCGGATGCCACCCCTGTCCAGAAACTCAATCGCGACGGCGTAAAGGAAATACAAAAGCACCATCTCGCAAGAGCAGAACGAATCTTCTACAAGGCCTATCTTCTGGATCCAGACGATCCGTTCACGCTCAACAACCTCGGCTACATCTCCGAGTTGCAGGGCAAAGTCGAGCGCGCGCAGCGCTATTACGAACTGGCGGCCAAGGAAAACAATTCCGAAACAGTGATCGCTGAGGCGACCGAGCGCAGACTCCAGGGCAAGAAACTGAGCGAGGTTACGGGCTCTTATGCAAATCTCGATCTGCAAATTAATCGTGGCAACATCCAGGCAATGGCATTACTGCAGCAAGGTCGCATCCAGGAGGCAGAAGACATCCTCCGCAATACTCTGAAGCTGAACCCGAAGAACCCGTTCACGTTGAATAATCTTGGTTATGCAATGGAATCGCAAGGAGATTTGGAGGCGGCACTCCAGTATTACAACCAGGCCTCCATCGGCCACTCGAATGAGCCGATAATCGTCGCTATCGACTCCCGTTGGCGCGGCAAGGCGATCAGCGACATCGCATTCCGCAACGAGCAGGCAGTCCGCCAGACCCTTCAGTCTCAGGGCAGTCAACAAGCTAGAGCGGCGCGTTTCAGTCTTGAAGGAGTGTCGGCGCTGAACCACAACAATCCGCAAAGAGCGGAAGACTATTTTCGGCAAGCCTACCAACTCGATCCTCAGAATGCGTTTTCCTTGAACAATATGGGCTTTCTTGCTGAAGCTCTGGGTGACCCGGAGACTGCCGCAGACTTCTACAGCCGTGCGCGCCAGGGAGAGCAGGCTGGGACCGCCGTGAGCGTTGCTAGTCGCCACGAAATGGTCGGGGAAGCGGTAGGACAGGTCGCGGGAACGAATACCCAGGCCGCTGAAGCCGTTCTCCAGGCTTCAGCAGAGGCTAAGCGCCGGAATCGGACCCCGGTCGTCCTGCGACATCGCGACAACACTCCGGTTACGGCCCCCTCCACCAACAGCGCTCAGCCGAACGGCAATCCAGCTGTTCCTCGGCCGCCCATCGACAACGCGCCGGTGGAGAACACTGCTCCCCCACAGCAGTAACTCAGAACCGGCTTACACGGAAGCAGGGGAGAACTGTTACTTTCGGGCTTCCACCTAAGGTGTTTCGCTTATTGTTCCTACAGGCTTTCCCGTCTACCTTCCCGATATTGCGATTTCATTTTAGGTTCTGAGTCGATAACCACGTTGGGTGCTGCTCAGACCATTCGCGGAGGGTTCATGCGGAAGCGCTTTACTCTGGCATACGTGTGTCTCGCGGCTGCACTTCTATTCTCGCTGGCAGCAAACCTGGCGCAGGCAGAAACAACCATCGCCTGTCCTGCTGAAACCTACGACATGCTGGATTGGATGACGCTCGATTCCAGTTTGCGCGGCAACTATCACATGACCGGCAATGCCAACCCCCTGTATACGAACATGGCATCCGGCAAGTTCTACTGGACAAAAGGCGCCAATGGAACACCTTGGGACATTCAGCTCTACGACAAGAACTACATCTATCTCTGGATCACAGAGCTCGATTGGAATAATCCGCAGACGTTCAAAAAATTCACCAACAACACCAATATGCCTCTGGTGCCACGCTGCGCCAAAGCCGGATTCCCGGGATCGGCGATTCACGTTCCTAACACCTCCTATCAGACGTATTCTGATTGCACGCACTACATCACCCAGAACTTGAAACAGGGAATTAATCAGGTTTGGGGGCCGTACTGGATCAGTCTGGGAGGGGGACTACCTTCCAACCTGAAGGTGCTCGTTGCCAGCTATCGTTACAACTGCGACGTCAACTACGCAAACTGCAGCGACAAGGAAGAGTACTATCTCGCCCAAAAATATGGGCTGGTGCAGTGGGTGCACTATTCGTTAGTGAAGGGGGCGTTTCAGATGCAGCAGAAGACAGTTTTCAACAACCTGACTGCTGGATCAACGACTCCGAATTTCCCCTGCTTTTAGTTTTGGATGGATGGCACAAGCCGGGCGGAGCGAGCCGGCATTTATATTCCGTCGCTTCCCGTCTTCCCAGCCGGAACCACGGCGGACGCAGCATTGGCCATGTACACGACTTCCGCGTCTTGTGTCGCGGTCGGGGCGAATGAATGAGACTGACCCATTGTCCGTCGCAGCACCTTGCTGGTTCTGCGCCGTACGAGCGTTTCGCGAAGTGGAAACCATCGCGGCAACCTGCGAAGCATAGAGATGGCTCTGAGGTCTTCGATTCCCTGACGCAGTTCGAATGTACGCAAGTACTCTCGAATGATTTCCGGCATGCTCATACGCAGAGCGGCCGAAACGTTCTGCAGGGCCATCTCCACTTGTCTCTCTTTGCTGCTCAGCAGGTCGGCGAGGTGCCCGCCCAAGGCCTGGACATCACCGGTAGGAAAGAAGTCAATCGCCAGTCCTTCTTCGTCTGCCAGACGCCGGAAATCAGGAATATCTGAGGCAACAATCGGGACGCCGTATGTGCACGCCAAGTGCGCAATGCCACTCGATCCCGCCGACGAGGTGTATGGCAAAACCGCAACACTGGAACCCTGCAACAGCTCGGGTATCGCATCTTCTGCCACATATCCGATGAAACTTATTTCCTTGCGATGGCGATGCTGTTTTTGGAGATTCGCCAGATAGCCTGGTGTTTTCGGGTGATCGGTACCGGCGATCACCAGGCGCGCTTCGGGACAGCGTTCCACGACGTCTTCAAATGCGGCCAGCAAGGGTTCCAATCGCTTATAGGTGCCCCACTTGCCGAAGGCCAGGATGCGCTGTTCTGGGTTCCCACGTTTCGAAAAGTCCGGATACTCCGGACGCGCCGAAAAGATTCCATGGCGGCGAACGTAGACTGCACCGCGGCGATACTTCTCTACCAGCACATTTCGGTAGGCGGGCAGCATTACCGATATAGAGTTAGCGAAGAGAACGATCTGCGTGGCGAGAAATCCACCGATCTTGTAGGCCAAGGGAAAACGTACGCCCGCGTCCTTCAGATCAACAGTCTCCATCAACTGATGAAGGGTCACGTGCGTATAAGACCCGGTCATCCGAGCAAAACAGGGTATTGCGATTCCAAAGAAGGCCGGCAGCGCTCTTCCGCCGAAACTCGCAAAGCCCAAGTTGAACCACACCACGTCCGGGCGCTCGCGCCTGATTGCCTTGAGCACTCGCCAGGGATTGCTCAGGCTGTTGAACTTCCAGCAACGCAAGACGGAAAATCCATCCAGCTCCGGCTCCACAGGTGAGTATTCGTCTGCAAGGACGGTGAGTGAAATGCCGGGAAACTGGCGCAACTCCGCCGCTATATGAAAGCCGTATTCGTTCAACGCGTCGCGGCTCGGTGGGAAAGACGTGACCAGGCAAATCTTCATTGATGCTGTCCCGAACTTGACCCGAAGAGCGCGTATCGCGAGAGTTTGCCGAGCAGACTAAAGTACTGCAAAGCCACTTTGACATCAGCCTTGCTCTTGCCAGAGTGACGATTTCCGAAACGGTAGGGAACTTCGACTGCTTTGGTGATCCTCCCCTTTACCAGGATCTCAAGAAGAATTTTGAAACCTTCTGGTTGCAGACCGAGTCCGTCAATGCATTCGCGACGAACCACGAAGAACCCTGCCAGGGGATCTTTCACTTTTAACCCATTGCGCTGCAAAGGCGCGGTGGCGAGCGTGCCGCAACGCGACACAAAAAGCCGGAACCTGTTCCACTCTCCCACTCCATTGCCGGTCACGTAGCGGCTCGCAATGGCAATGTCAGCATCGTTGAGCACTGGATGCAGCAGTGACGGCAACACCTCCGGAGGGTGCTGCAAATCGGCATCAATCACGCCCAGCAGATCCGCGTTGGTGTGCTCCCACCCGTGAATGACCGCGCCGGCCAGGCCGCGTTGTCCCTTACGAACGAACACACGCACTCGGGAATCGCGCTCAGCATATTCATTCGCCACGTCAGCGGTGCCGTCTGTGCTGTCGTCGTCGACGATGATGAGTTCGTAATCAAGGGGCATCGACTCAAGAGCCGCGTGGATTCGATCGAGAAGTACCGGAATGTTTCCGGATTCGTTGAGAGTGGGAATGACAAGACCAAATTTGCGGCTGGAGTGAGTCATATTCGCGAGGTCCCTGACCGGTAGCGCAGTTCTTGGATGTATGTGAGCACAAACGTGTTGTAGCTTCGAGGTAATCAAAAAGCTGCTTACAGAATGTTGTGTAGTGGGCCTTAGAACATCGGGACGAGCTAGGCGACGACCGCGGATGGCATGCGCGAATCGTTTTGCTTCTCGAGCACGCAGGTACTGAAGGTATCGACGATTGCCTGATGCACTTCGTCCACACTGCCCGGGCTGATGAGCTTCAAATTGGCCAGGCGACATAGCTCTAAATACGAGCTGCGGTATTTGCGCATGAATTCGATTGGATATTCTGGCTTACGGGCGCGGGCAGCCTCCGGATCGGCGTCCAGGATGTAGGAAAGATCCGTCTTCGGAGCGACTCGAAGCAGGAGGCGAGCGAACGTTCGTGCCCACCACGACTGCATTGGCAAGGCTGCGAGTTGATCATAGATGTAACGATCAAAAATCACGACTCCGCTGTTCTGTGACTTCGCCTTGCGAACGATACGGCGTAGATTTACCACGTCGAAAAAGTGAAGAATGGAACGGCCGAAAAGGAGTGGCGCGTTCTGCGTGTTCTTATCGCGGCGTTCTGCCGGACGTTCCGGCGTCCCAATATTCCCGTCGCTTTGTAGCACACGGCGGCTGAAACCAGCCCGCAGGCGCGGGAACATTACGACATTGTCCCAAAAGGTCAGGTCTGTAACAGGAATCCCGCTCGCCGAAAAATATTCACGGAGCTTCTGAATTTGCGTGCTCTTACCCGCCCCATCGATTCCAGAAAAAGAGATAATCAGTGCGCTCAAAGATGTTGTTCCCCAGGAAAAGTTTGGAAAAAAGTTTCAGTGCCCCGGACTACTTGGTGTTGGGCTGTTTGGCACATGACTTGGAGTGGCTGCCGAGAGTCCTACAACCGTCCCTACCGCAATTCCCGCTCCGGCAAGGAAACCAAGTTTGATTAGCAATGAACGGATCTGCCGCTGCTTCGGCGGCGCGATTGCCACTCCTGCCGGCTTCGACGCAGCACCTCCGCTGGTCTGGATCGGAGGCGCCACCGCGGTTCCATTCGGTTCCGTCTTCGGCTGAGACGATTGAGCCGGGATGGTCGCAGGCTGCTGAGGAACGTTGCTTCGTCCAGGGTTCTCAGGGAGTTCAACCGGCGGCTGATGGCTCGAAGGCGTCGTGCTGCCCTGAGGTTCGGTTTGTGTGGGCGCTTGGTTTTGCGACCCCGGGGACTGAGTCTGGTCCGTTGGAGTCTGCTGCGCCTGCGCGCAGACCAGCGGTGCAGTCGTGAAACTTACAATGAAGACCACGCTGATTGCTACGGCTCGCGCCAGAGGTCGATTCATCAGAAACTCCTTTAGCGCCGAATCTAGGCTGCGACAGTTACCTGAACTGGACCTTCAGCCGGTGTTCCTTCAGTCGCAGGTTCGGCGGCCATGTCAAACTGCGGAGCTTCGACCGTGAATGCTGCAAACCCTTGCATGACTTTGTCCATGCGCGTCAATTCCATAAGAGTCGCAACTTCGGCTGAAACGCCGGAAAGCTGTATAGCACCGTCTTGCTTCGCCACCTGGTCCACACACGCCAACAAACCCTCAAGTCCGGAAAGGTCAATGTCTTTGACCCGCGAAAAATCGATGACCACACACCGACATTCCGCGCTAATTCTGCTCTTCAATTCGCGCCCAAGCTTACCAGTGGCAATGCGTACCTTCTTTACAGATGCAGAATGTTAACTGCAGGTTTACATTTTGTGAACTCCTCAGTCTCCCGCTGGTGCTTCGCTCCTGAGAAACGACGTCAGCCCAGCGAACAGCCCAACGGGCTTAGCGCGGCGACGTATCAATCGTGCGTCGGAAATGCTTACCTCGACGTTGCGCTCCAGATTAAAGAGCTTTTCGTCGCCGACAATGGCCCCCCGTACGTCGAGCGCAACGCCGACATACGTGCCTTGCAGAACCAGAGACCCATCGATCAAGGTTGCACAATCGATATGGCAGTCGCGTTCAATGGAACACGGCCCGGCAATCGTGCACCCTTCTGCAACCCGTGAGCCTGTACCCACAAATACCGAGCCCTTGATCTTCACCGTGGGATGGATTTCGACGCCATCTCCGACCCAGACCCCGGGCAGAATCTCTTCGCCCAGAGGACGCAAGCCGCAGCGTCCCTCCAGGCCGTCCTGGATCAATCGGTGGAGGTCCTGCGGACGGCGTAACCGGTTCACATGACCGCTGTAGGGGAAACGACGCTGCTGGGGTATGAGGTGACTCACTACGCGACGAACCAGATCATCACAGTCTCGCAGTAAAGTGGCATCCACCACCGCAACATCTAGGGAACCATCAGCGCCATAAACCTGCGTCAACGGACTTTTGTTGCCAGCATGGAACCTCAGCACCTCTGCATAATCCACATCTTCATACGCGCCAACGCGAACCAGAATGAGCAGGTCTGCGCCTTCGTTGATGTAACCCGACACTGCGTTCTCCCATGCGTCCATAAAAACGCTGGAACGTGACGAGTGTGATGGAAGTACCTGACTGAAGACGTTCCCGTCGGCCAAGACTGTCGGTGGAAGAGTCCCAACCTGCTTCAGCTTGGCCTTGGTTCGGTCAACCAGGTTGGCGCCGAGAAGGTCGAGGCTCGAGTAAGGACGGATACATGGCTGGGATCCTCCCCCGCTGCTGTCCTCCGCCGGTACCGTCAGAATGGCCGCTATTTGCACTGCACAATCCCCGCCTTGAATCTCACGTGACTTCACGCAACGTTGAGAGACTTGTGGTGAAAACCCCGCGACTAGGCGGTGGTTGCTGTGAATTGCTCCATTTCAGAAAACGCAGTACGCACGGGAACCGAAACGGCTAAGGACTCTCTGTCCCAACGCGATCCGGCCTTTCGCGCCACGCGTGCAGTTGTTTTGGACTCGTTCTCCTGGCGAGCGCGCCCGAGCAGTTCGCGGATGCGAAGTTTTGCCTTATGTAGCTGCGATTTGGAATTCCCTACGGAGCAGTCGAGTAATTCTGCGATTTCCTGGTGCTCATAACCTTCCACTTCATGTAGAAGGAAGATCGTACGGTAGCCATCAGGCAGCTCCTTAATGGCACGTGCGAGCGCGATGCGATCGACCGATCCAGTTAAACGGTCGTCGCGACTTCCGTACTCCCGTCGCACTTGTTTCGCGTCCTGGTTCATCGGCTCGTCGAGCGAAATCTGGCGGAGCGACTTCTTGCGGAAATGCATAAGGACGGTATTCACCGCAATTCGGTAAAGCCAGGTCGAGAGTGCCGAGTCGCCACGGAAGGTTGCCAGTTTGCGGAATACTTGCAGGAATGCGTCCTGGGTCAGGTCTTCCGCCTCTGCGGTGTTGTTGGTCATGCGCAGGCAGACCGAATAGATTCTCGCTTTGTGATTATGAAACAGGGAAGCGAATGCATCGGCGTCGCCCTCTTGCGCGCGCTTCACCAGGTCAAGATCTGAATCAAAACGAACGGTGGTGTCGGTGGTCACTGGAAGCTCCTTTCGAATCGCCCGTCTGGTGCGCCCTTCCGCGGGTTGCTGCGTTATCTCGATCACAGTACCGAGAGTAGAGTTAAGTGTTGCGATTGGTCTATCCGGTGAGGTCTGTATGCACTGGGTGATGTTGCTGTACCGCGTTGATCTGCAATGACCTGCAGCAAAATCCCGTGCTGGGACGCAACAATGACGCTAATTGCAGCTCAATGACGCGGAGATGCAGCTCAATGCGAACCAGTTAAGATCAGGGATTCCCTGATGTCCTTGCGAGTGTGTGAACTCAGCTACAAAATCATTGGAGGGGTGTTGTGCTCATGTACGCCGCCGGTGGCATTAGAAATATCTGGAGAATATCGACGGTTGCGCGGTGGTGGGCGTCTGTCACATCAGCGGCGAACCGCTAAATCTGCTGCATCTCAGTCCTTCTAGTTTTCTCGATACAGAGATTCCTTAGGCAAAGTACAGAGTCAGCAGGATTGTTGAACATGCCCCGAGGGGCTTATCTTCGGCTCATGTGATTTTGCCCTCAACTGACCCACCTCTCGAGCAGGGGCCGGTAAAGAGTTTGCTACCGGCACCTGCTTCTCGCCTTTTAGGGGGCCTTTAACGCTGCAGAATGATGCATCTGCTCTCGAATTGCTGGACAGAACCGCGTTCCACCCGCATCCAAGCAATCCAAATTTATTTCGGAGGATTGCAGTGGAAATCAATTCGTTGCGCGAACTCTACATTGACCAGCTCCGCGATCTATATGACGCGGAGAACCAACTCATCAAAGCTCTGCCGAAAATGGCCAAAGGCGCCACTTCGGACGAGCTCCGCGAAGGCATTGAAGAGCATTTGGAACAGACTAAGAACCAGGCGCAGCGCCTCGAACAGATATTCGAGCGCTTTGGAGAAAAGCCCAAAGGCGAAAAATGCAAGGGAATGGAAGGCGTTATCAAGGAGGGAAGCGAAACCCTTGAGAAGGACATGGACGACGCCACCAAAGATGCAGCGATCATTGCGGCGGCCCAGCGTGTCGAGCACTATGAGATAGCCGGATATGGTACGGCCCGTACCTACGCCACCCTCCTTGGCGAGAGCGAGGCTGCAGAACTGCTCGAGGAAACGCTAGACGAAGAAAAGAAGACCGATCAGAAACTTACGCAGCTTGCCGAACAAATCAATGTAGAAGCGGTTGAGGGATCGGACGGAGAAGAAGGTCGAGAAGAGGAGGCGCCTCCGTCACGCGCTCGCAGCGCTTCCGGTTCGCGCAAGAAACGAGCGGCATAGTTCGGCGGTGTCATTGGAACGGCAGCCCGACAAGGCTGCCGTTCTTATTTTTATTCAAAATCTACTCAATGCCGGCCTGCACTACGTGCACAATGTTGTTGCGAACCGCGTAGAGAACGAGATCGCTGACGGAATGCAGCTGGAGTTTGCGCATGATGTTGGAGCGATGCGTTTCCGCCGTCTTTACGCTGAGTCCCAGAGCTACCGCAACTTCCTTGGTACTCTTTCCCTCCGCGAGCAACTGAACGATTTCGCGTTCGCGCGGCGTGAGGCGATTGCGCCCGGGTGTAATCGCAGCCCCCGGCGTTCCACCCTTGAGGTAGCCATCGAGCACCATCGCCGCAACTTTAGAGGTGAAATAGGTCTTGTCGTGACGCAGAGCGTCCACCGCAGCCACCAGATCTCGGGCAGCATCGGACTTCAACAGGAATCCTCGGGCGCCAGCGTTTAAAACCTCGCGCACCACCTGGTCCGAATCGTGCAGAGTCAAAATCAAGACCCGCGCGTTCGGAATCGTCTTTAGAATTTGACGGGTCGCCTCAAGCCCATTAAGACTCGGCATACCGATGTCCATGATAAGGATGTCCGGCTTGAGTTGGATGGCCTTCTCGACCGCTTCACGGCCATCACCGGCTTCGCCGCAGACTTGCCACTCCGGTTGTGCCTGCAGCAGGGAAACGAGCCCTTTGCGGACTACCTCATGGTCATCCGCGACCATGATTCGTAACACACCCATACACACCTCCCACGAGAATCAATCTGCGAACAGAACAACGCTAAAGAAAACTGGGAAACAACGAGGCTGCACCAGCATTGCCAAACCCCAAAACCCTGTACGATCAACAGCAAACGCTCACCCGTACGCCAGGACGAGTGTAATTCTTGCGGAGACCTGAGTCACACCTTCCAAGCTACAAAGATCTCATGTAAATGCGTCAATGCGCGAATCAACACCTTTTCGCCTGAAACAGGTCGGGAGCCGTAACCACATGCTCGGCCCCGGCGGAACGTGCCTCGTCGACTGAAACCAGCTTCAGCCCTCGCGCTGGCTCCAGAACCAGGGTGAATGTTCCCGCACAACTGCCGCAAAGCCAAAAATGAACGGTCTCCCGCTGCGGTTTTTCGTCAAAAGGTGCGGAGTTCTCGTCACTGGCCGCCAAAGAAATAGAAACGACCTCGAACTGGAACAGACGTCCTTCAGAAAACGAATGCAGCGGCCGATTGCAACTTTCATTAACGCATCGAGCCAGCATCTCAGACTCCGACTTGGCGACCTTACATGGAAACGCTTACCCATCCAATACAGTAGGAACTGTATTTTTAGGTGAGTTGATCGCGAGTTTTAGATACGTGATTTGATGCTGGCAGCTTTGTAGAAGAAGGTGAGGAAAACTTGACTGAATACGGCACATCTTAAGCGCATGGCGAGCAGCAAGGATCACTTTCCAACCGCTGCGGCGTTCCTTCCCCCGGGCATAAGTTTGCCCGAATTGAGAGATGCCGCGAGTCGCTGTCGAGGGTGCGACCTGTACAAACGCGCAACCCAGACCGTTTTCGGTGAAGGTACAAGAAAGGCTTCGGTCATGTTGATCGGCGAACAGCCGGGAGACAAAGAGGACATCGCGGGTCGTCCTTTCGTGGGTCCAGCAGGCAGGCTTCTCGACGAAGCACTTGAGGAAGCTGACATTCACCGTTCTGACGTGTACGTCACCAATGCAGTCAAACATTTCAGTTGGGAGCCGGACGAACGGGGCAAGCGTCGAATTCACAAGAAGCCCCGCTACTCCGACATTGAGGCATGCAGGCCCTGGCTGGATGCTGAGATCGCCGCTGTGCGTCCGCACGTCGTGATTTGCATGGGAGCGACAGCCGCCCAGG
>WNFZ01011927.1_pt1 | contig 10906 bp, 15 predicted proteins | sample 5400081 | NCBI WGS metagenome assembly WNFZ01 (sample SAMN13153365, study PRJNA577476) | soil metagenome | isolation source: 80 cm soil or saprolite under grassland replicate 1 | place: USA:California | collected 2016-06-15
CTTTTGGTGCCTTGAAATACAAAACCACCAGGGCAATTGTTGCCAAATAGACTCACGGAACATAATATACTACCGGGCTTATGACTGAAGTGAACCCTTTCCAAAATAACATTCTTCCCGCAGACACATCCAAAAGTTTTGGCCCATAAACAACTCCTTCGTACAGTATGCCGAAAAAACCAAGAGCAATACCGAAAAGAGAAAACAATACCAGGTTGTTAAATAATTTTTTTTTCATTTGTTTTTATTCTTTGAACACTTGTTTTGAGAACTTCTGCCAAAAAAAACTCTTTTAATAAGCAACTTCAACAGTTTTTTTAATTATCGCTTCGTTGCTTAAATTCTTAATCATAAAATGGGCAACATCAGCCCGTGAAATTGTAAACCCCTTGCTTATAAATTTATCAAGAGCCATTCGGTAGTTGCCGGTTTCGGGTTTATCCAAAAGTTTTGGTGGTCGCATTATTGTCCAATCAATGTTACTTTCTTTTACAATTTTTTCCATTTCCCATAAATCTGCATACATATTATGCAAGAGTGTTTGCAAAATATTTTTAGTTGCAAATTTCACTAACCAGGAATGAGTAGGATTTACTTCAAGACCGGAAGCTGAAATGAAAAATGCCCGATTTGTTCCTGCTCTTTTCATTGCTTCAATAAGGTTTTTGTTTCCCTGCGAATAAAGAGTTGTTTTCTTTAATGAATTTTTGCCTATTGCAGAAATTACAACATCGTTGTTTTTCAAATATTTTTCTAAAGTTTCGGGGTTCATGATATTGCCCTGAACGATTTGTAAATTGGGATGTGTAATTTCTAACTTGCTTGGTGTTCTTAAAATAGCAGTTACCTTATAACCTGCTTTTAATGCTGATTGCACTGCATGTTTACCAATGCCACCATTAGCTCCTAAAACAACAACATTGTAAATTGGTTTATTTTTATTTTGTTCCATATTCTGTAATTCTTGAGTGAATGTTTATTTGAAATATTTAAATTCTCTGATTGACAGTTTTATTAACATAGGACAGACTGCAGTTTGTTTTTGTGACAAGATGGAAAAAATAAAGCCCTGCATTTGCCGGGCTTTATAGAAATTAACGAGAACCGATGTTTATTTGACCTAAATATTTTTTATTTTATCGGGATTAGTCTGAACGTAGATGTTAGAGATCTTGTCATCTGTAATTTCGAGAGACATTAAGCAGACAGGCACATCATTTGAAGAGGTAAGTACCGAAGGCACTCCGTTTGCATACACAATTTTATTGGATACATTGGGAACATTGTTGTTAACTTTTTCTGTAATACTTAAAATAAATTTGGAAACATTTTTTTGACCAGTAATAGGATTACGGCTTGCGGAGAATTTCTGCCTGCCAAAAGTTGATGATTTTCCACCGCCATCTGCAACAAGTTCTATGTCGTCCTTGAGAAGCGAGAGCAATCCTTCCATGTTGCCTTTGTTTACTGCACCAAGAAACTTTTGAAGTAATTTTTCGTGCACTTTAATGTCCACCTTAAATCGTTTTTCTTTTCCGCCTAAATGTTTTTTTGCACGATTGAAAATCTGACGGCAGTTGTCCTCGGCCTTTTCTATGATGTCGGAAATTTCGGTGTAGTCGTAAGAGAACACTTCTTTGAGAAGAAATACTGCCCGTTCGGATGACGTAAGTTTTTCAAGCAATACCATCATGCCGATTGAGAGTGAATAGTAGAGGTCAACGGAGGTGGAAGAATCCAACACTTTTTCTTTCATCAGGGGTTCGGGCAGCCAAGGCCCGATATAATTTTCTCTTGCCCTCCGGGCACTGTTGAGTTGATTTATGGAAAGATTGGTAATTATTTTTACAAGAAACGCTTTTGGGGTTTTTATTTCCTCAATATTAAGGGCACTCCATTTGATGAAAGTTTCCTGCACCAGATCCTCTGCATCTTCAACCACACCCACCATATTATAGGCAATGGAAAAAAGAAGGTTACGGTATTCGGAAAAAATTTCTTCGTGGGTCATATTGCTGATTTGATTGATTCGCAAGTTGAAATATTTTTTGTGAATTAATTTTTTGAATGTAACCCCACACGGTTTCCTTCTGTGTCCTGAAAATAAGCAATGAAACCGTTGCCTCTATTAATTGGAGTTTTAGGCAAAAGAATTTTTCCTCCTGCTTCTTCAATTTTTGATAGAGCAACGGAAAGGTCATCACCTGCATTAAGCAACACGGTAGTGCCATTGAGGTTGGGAACAAAACCACTGCCGCAATAAAGGGCTCCTCCAACTGTCCCTGTTTCACGGTATTGAGGAAATAGAGCAACCTGAGTGCCCATTGCCTGTGTTTGCGTAAGTTCTACAGAAAGTATTTCACTGTAAAATCTTACTGCCCTCTCAAAATTTGTTACAGGGATCTGGAACCAGGAGATTGCATTTTCCATTTTGCTTGTCATAACTTTTTTGAGCTTACTATTTTATATTTCAGAACATAAGACAGGATGGTGTTTGGATTTGTGACAGGGGTTAAGAAAAAAATTGAAGCATATATTTTAAAACGGAAGAAATCAAGGGTTGGTAATAGGATTGTTTTTTGTTTTGTATCAAATTTTACGGGTGGGCTTTTTAGGTTTGGATAATATAGGTGTGTTCGACAGGAGCACTTCATTACCATCAAACGGTTATATCGAGCAGGCAGATGCCACAAGCTGGATGGCAATGTTTTCGCTAAATATGATGCGTATAGCGCTGGAGTTATCCCGCAGTAATCCTGTATACCAGGATATGGCTACAAAATTCTTTGAACACTTTTTATACATTGCCGGCGCCATGTCAAGTATGGGCCCTGCATCATCTGGTTTATGGGATGATGAGGATGAATTTTATTATGATATGCTGAAATTACCAAATGATGGGATGCTAAATTAAAAGTGCGCAGTATGGTCGGCTTGATTCCATTGTTTGCGGTGGAAGTTTTAGATCATCAATTATTAGAAGAAGCGCCTGAATTTGCTCAACGGTTAAGATGGTTTTTGAAATACAGGCCCGATCTTGCAAGCCTTGTATCCCGGTGGCAGGATAAGAACGAAGGTGAGAAACATTTGCTGAGCTTGTTGCGTGGCCATCGCATGAAGAAGATACTCGAACGCATGCTTGATGGTAATGAATTCTTAAGTGAATATGGTATCCGGTCTCTTTCCAAAGAGTATGAAAAAGACCCTTACCAATTCAATCTGGACGGCGCTGATTTTACTGTTGATTATTCGCCTGGGGAATCAACGATTGGAATGTTTGGGGGAAACAGCAACTGGCGAGGCCCTGTGTGGATGCCCCTCAACTATCTCATTATAGAAAGTCTTCAGCGTTTTCATTATTATTATGGTGATGATTTTAAAATAGAATGCCCCAAAGGAAGTGGACAATATATTTCTTTGAATGAAGTGGCCTGCTATCTTACAAAACGTTTGTCGAATATATATTTAAAAGATGATGCAGGCCGGAGGCCCTTCAATGGCAACTATGAAAAGCTGCAGCATGATCCCAACTTCTCCAACTATATTTTATTTTACGAACATTTTCATGGTGATAACGGCCGGGGTATTGGAGCATCTCATCAAACCGGGTGGACCGGGCTTATTGCTAAATTTTTACAGCCAAGAAAATAATGAAGAAGTCATTCCGGAAAATCTTCAGTGATTTTTTATAAACTGTTTTATGGTCTATAAATTCCTTCAAACAAATGCTGATTATATTACTCTTTTCTTAAGGCTTATTGCGGGGATAACAGGAACAATTATTTCCACCCACCTCCTAAAGAACGATATAATTCCACAATAGCACTTAACTGCTGGCGCTGTATAGATGCAAGATTCAATTCAGCCTGCAAAGCATTTTCCTGTGCTGTTATAACCTCAAGATAATTCGCCAGATTACTCCTGAATAATAAGTTTCTGTTCATTTCCGTTCGTATTATTGAGTTGTTCGTTAAATTGAGTAAGCCTACCCTGGATTTGATTAACTTAGTTTCAGGATTCATGATCTGGCATTTTGGGGTTAACAATTAAAGTGTTGCTACTTAAAGTAATCCCAAAATGTCAGATCAAGTTCTAACTTCTACCACTTACAGCATGACCACAAAATCTCACTAGCTGCTTGTTTTGGTAATAAACTTTTCTATGCTTGTCAAGGCATCTTTTGCTGCATCAGATTTAATGTCAATCAGGGGCCAACCATGGACTTGATTTTCATACTCTTTCATTTGTGTATCAGGCTGCAGTGGTTTAATTTTTTCATAGAATAATTTTGAGTCATCAAAAAGTATTTCATTACTGCCAACCAAAATGAGCAAAGGGGGGAAGCTATTAAAGGTAAATTGACCTGAATCTGCCTCACTCCAATTATTCGCAACGTAATAACCTGCATATTGCATTAATTTATCTTTTGTTAGTATTGGGTCAATTTTTTTCCTGGTTTCATATGATTCATTGTTTCCCCTAAGATATAACCAGGGTGAAAGAAAAATTACGCCGGATGGCATTTGTAGTTTTTCTTCAGAAGCCATTTTTATCAAAGTTGCAGCAAGCCCACCACCGGCACTATCTCCCATTAAAGTGATTTTTGCATCAGGATATCTGCGAACAAGTTGCCGATACACTTTTAAAATATCATTTATTCCATTGGGAAATGGTTTCTCAGGTGCCAGAGCGTATTCAATAAATAAAATTTTGGTAGAAAAAGCCGATGCAAAATGACTGATCATTGCTCTGTATGTTTCTATTGATCCTAAAACAAACATTCCACCGTGCAGGTAAATAACTATTTTGTTTTTATCAAAACTATCGGGTACAAACCAGTAGCAGGTAACACCTTCAATCGGCTCACCCGATATTTCAACGCTGCCATCGGCGGGATAAATATGGCCTAAACCATTAAAGACGGTTCTGTCTGCATTTACATCGTTTAAAACACTGTCCATATTGTTATTTTTTATTTGAGTTAATAATGCCACTGATACACAAAATGACAATGCTAATGTTGTCTTCTTTTCATTTTTTTAATATTTGAGTTGTTTTTCTGTTTATAAATTGAAAACCTCTTTCAAACCTTCTTTAAGTGAGGCTGGTTTTCTTCCGAGTAATTTTTCAAGGTGTTTGGTTACAATTTCGAATTGATGGTTTTTGATGTCTGCTGAAAAACCTGTAACGAGCAAGACCACTATTTCAGGAAGCCCAAATTCTTTTAGCTGTATCGGAAATGTCGTAGGGTCCGCATCTGCATAGTTTACAGTTCTTCCTGATAAAGCAGAAAGTGCATTGGCAACATCTCCGTATGAATACAGGTCATTACCCGTAATTTCATAGGTTTGGTTTTCGTGTCCATTTTGAAGAAGTGTGTTTGCTGCCGCTTCGCCCATTTCCCTACGAAGTGCAAATGGGACTTTGCCGTTTCCCGTAGGCAGATGAATACCCGTTTTAATAACTTTTTCGCCTGCAAACAGTGGTGTTCCACCCAGGTAAAGCGTATTGCGAAGCACGGTGTGCATTAACCCGCTTTCTTTGATGTAATCTTCTGCCTGGTACAGGTCTTCCATAAGAGGCCTGATAGCTGACGTTTTCATATCTTTCAGCGCAATACTTGTGAAGGTAATATGCTTTATACCCGCTTTTTTTGCAGCGGCTATTACATTTTTGTGCTGTTGCAGTCGATTCGGACCATTGCCGGAGATCAGCAACACTTTGTCAATGCCTTGCATGGCCAGGTCTAGTGACGAAATATCGTCATATGTTCCGATGCGGACTTCAATGCCTTTTCCCTTCAAATGGTTTGCTTTGTTTTCATCTCTGGCGAATGCCACGATATTGTTGGCTGCTGTATTTTTCAGCAAATGTGATACGGCTGCTGAACCCAAATGTCCCGTTGCTCCTGTTAATAAAATCATATTTTTTGTTTTTTGGAATGAATAAATAGTTCTACGCTTTTTGGTTGTATCCGACGCTTAGTCCTACAATGTTGCCGGTTCCGGCTAATACGCCAAGCATCCCCGGGACTGTTTCTCCCCTGGCCCAATCCCGTTGAATTTCGCATATCAAGCTCATAATGCTTGTAGGTTGTGCTCCGGCCTTCTCCATTCTTCTGAGCGCCGCATCATGAGCAATAATAGAAGTCCCCCCTACAGCATCTACTACTGGGTAGACTTCATATCCTTCTTTCATAGCATCCAATGCAGGAAATAGCAAACAGGCTTCAGTCCAAAGTGCTGCAATAATTAATTTTTTGCGCATAGTGGCTTTTACAGCCTCCAGAAATTCTTTATCCTCCCAGGCATTGATTGTAGTTCTGTCATATGATGGTAGGTCCTTTACTTCATTCGCAATCTGGGGAATTGTGGGTCCATTTATTCCGGTTTTTACATTTACCGTCGAAACAATAATGGGCATCTTAAATACCTTGGCTAATTTCACCAGGCCGATGGTATTCTGAACCATCCGGTATTTATCCGTAGATTCAATAGACCCAACCTGGGTGGCCTGGTAGTCAATGATAATTACGGCGGAATTTTCCGGAGTAAGAAGATGGTCTGCCTTTTGGTCTCTGATCTTTAGGCTGCTCATAATTTTGATTTTTTTAGTTGAATGATTAAGTAATATTTAAAAACTGTCATAAAATAATTGAGTAGCGCTTGCTAGTCTATGACTACCTATTTCTATCCAATCCACCAATAGCTTGCGCTCGGCAAAAAGCCATTCTCCGTTTTGCTTTACAAAGCTGTCATGATATTTAATATTGGCAATCATCAGCTTTTGAGCTCCGTCCTTGATGTTTTGATGATGAGCAATGCAGTACGTAATACCTGTTGCGGTGTCATCGTTCAGTTGCAGCATCTTACTTTGTCCGTTGAAATGCATCGTGGCGCGATAAGTGTTAAGGTTATCAAAGACGGGAAAAAGGTCTGCTCTTTTATTGATGACTTGCATTGGTTCAGATAATTTAGCATCCATGAAAACAACGAAATGGGTGTCTTCAGTAAAAAGAGCCATTTGTCCTTGCGCATCACGGGTATCCGCACAATAAGCGTACTGATCGATCAGTTCACGTATAGCGATTCGGTCTTCTAACTGTTGTAATCTTTCTTCGATATTCATTGACTTTTTTTTTTAATTTTATTTGCTGTACAGTCCAAAAAAACCGCGGACATTTCGTTCGGGTTAAGAATCTGCAGGTATTTGAAATATCACCAACGGCGATTCTCTCCCCATCTGAACCGTGCTTTATCGTCCCCTGTGTAGTCGGGGTCAAGATATATATGCAGACTGATTATGCGTTCGTTTCGAAATTTAAACACGTTGCAGAAACGTCCGCCAGGAGTTTTACCTCCTGCAAAATCATAGTATCGCAATCGTGCTGAATATTTTCCAGAATGCCTTCGAATCCTTTAACCATTTCGAAAAAAGATTGTCGTCCAAATCCAAATCCGAATTTGGGGAAATAGATTTCAGCATCCTCGTTGAATAGATCCAGAATATCTACACGCCTCTGGTCTGCTCTTATGAAATATTCCCGGGCAACCTTTATTTTATCTTGCTCGCTGAAGCTCATTTTTTCGATTTTTAATTAGCCAATTCGATATTGACCGCCGTCTACGACAATTGCCTGTCCCGTAATAAATGCAGCATCATCGCTTGTTAAAAAAAGAATTGCACCTGTAATATCTTCAGGTTCTCCAAGTCGCTTGATGGCTTGTTGCTCCCAGGTGGCACGTTTCATTTCATCCGGCTGAGATGCAGTTGCTAAAGTATTGGTGAGACCAGGTAAAACAGAGTTAGCCGTAATACCATGATTGGCTACATCATTTGCCAGGCCCCTCATGAATCCAATAATAGCCATCTTTGAAGTGATGTAGTGGCTCATACCGGGTATTGCCAAGCCAACCATATTGGATGATATTGCTACAAACCGTCCCCATCTTTTCTTTCTCATCGAAGGCAAGAAATTTTTCACGCTCAAAAAATGGGAATCTAAATTTGTGGCCATAGTTTTTCGCCAGGTTACCAGGTCCAGCTCATCAATTATGCGATTGGGAAAATATCCTGCATTATTCACCACGATATCTACACCACCCAATTCCTGGCCCTTAAGGGATACTGAATGCCAGTCTTCTTCCTTTGTCACGTCAAGTTGAAATCCATGTGCAGTAGAACCAGTCATATTTAAGGTTTCTTGCGGCATGTTGAGATCGGTCGCAATAACTTGCGCTCCCCGCTCAGCTAACGCAATTGCAATCGCCCGTCCGATTCCCTGAGCAGCGCCGGTTATTAACGCAACCCGCCCTTCATGTGTTCTAAATGTAGTTTTCATTGTAGTTACTTTTTGATAGCTGCACTGAGGTTTGCTAATACGCCTATCTGGGCAAGTAAAATTGTACCTGCCGTGTAACAATGAAACGCTTTTACCTTTCCATTTTCCAAATAAAACACATCACAGCAAGGCGCACTGATCGCACTATTGCTTGCCGGGATAGTTCCGGCCGGTAAAGCAAGCGGGCCTTTATGGGTACCGTTTAGCGTGAGTTCCACGATGACTACATTTTCATCATCCTTGACAAAAAGCTCTAAAAGCTCACGATGCATATCTGGAAACGCTTCAGCATAAATATCGACGGTCTTACCAATATCATTTCCGTAATATTTTACTCCGGCAGAAACATCCCAGAAGTAGCCGTCTTCTGTGAACAGCGAAACAAATGCTTTGGTATCCTTAACTTCTGCCGTGCGATATAGTTCACGGATCACCTTTTCATTTTGCGATTTTGAGTTTGATGTTGCTTTCATATGATTTAATTGATATTTTTTTTGATGCATTAGTTATACCCTGTTACCAAGGCAATCATAGAATTAATTTTCATTGGTATATTGAATTGAATCGCGGGAAAAGCTTAAGAGCATTACCACCTAACACCTGTTTTTTTTCTCCTTCTAATAGTTCTGGACTGTCATATATTCATCTCATCCACTATTGCAAACCTTCCCGCCAGATATGGGACTGTTCCTCCGGCATGCGAGAATATATATTGGATATTCGGTGTAGCAGAAAAAGTTCCTCTATAATGCAATTGAGCGATTGCCCTGGTTGTGTCGACGGGAAAGTCAATCAGGTTATCAGTAAGACCGAGACTATGTGCAACCGGATCAGGAGAAGCATTGGGGTGTACATAAACTACCACCTCGCGTCGCCCAAGTTCATCGAACAAGGGCTTCATAATCTTATCACCAAGATAAACACCTCTTGAGTTAGTGAATAACACAACGCCATCTAATTTGAGCACGTCAAGTGCATAAATCATTTCATCAAATGCATCATTTATATCTGACATCGGGACGCTTGCAAAGGCACCGAAACGTTTGGGATGTTTGGAAATAAGAGTAGCAGCAAGTTCGTTACACTTTCTTGCAAGTTCGCGGGCCGCATGCTTTTCCGGCAATTGTATACCTGGTGTACTGATCGAAAGTATAGCGACATCAATACCGGCTTCATCCATAAATGCAAGCGAACCTTCAGGTGTCCATATCTGTGGTTTAAGTCCGCCAACAGGACTTTCTTTTTCGTTAGTTGCCTCAAAGAAAAAATCAGGCAACATGTGATGATGGGTATCAATGGTTAAAGCCATAACTGTTAGATTAAAAAGGATATTGTCTTTGAGTGCTTCGCGAGTTGATCCATATCAGATCGGTGAAATCCTCGAGGCTATGCGGGCCCGTGCGCCCCCAACCACTATCTTTCACGCCACCCATAGGTGCATGGGTTTCTTCGTTTACAGTAGGAGAGTTAACGTTTACTACGCCATGTAGAATCTTTGGGGCTAGTTCAAAACCCTTATAAGTGTCATTCGTATAGATGGACGATACCAACCCATAGGAAACACGATTGGCCACTGCGACAGCCTCTTCCGCAGTATCTACCGCTTCAACAATCACAACCGGGCCGAATGTTTCTTCGTTCGATACAATGGCATCGTAAGGAACATCAATGAGAATAGTCGGGTGGAAAATTGGCCCTTCATGAGTGCCACCAGCTACTATCTCTGCCCCCTTGCTGACAGCATCTTTTATCCGTTGCTCTACCATTTGGATGGCGGCTTCGTTGATGAGTGGGCCGATAATAGTTTTATGATCTTGAGGATCACCAAATGGTAGTGAATTGGTCCTGACAATAAATTTCTCCAGGAACTGATTGTAAATCTTTCGTTGTATGATGATCTTTCTTGTATTCATGCAGATCTGGCCCTAGTGAAAGAAAGAACCAAAAGTTGCAGCCCGGACAGCGTCATCAATATCAACATCATCCAATATGATCATCGGATTATACCCCCCCAATTCCAGCACTGTTCTTTTTAAAGTTTTACCGGCACGCTCAGCAAGGTATTTGGCCGTTTTTACTCCGCCGATCAGGTTTATTACACGCACGTTTGGATTTTCGAATATCTCGTCGGACATCTGACCCGCGTCGCCTGGTGCATGTGTTACTACGTTTATCAGCCGACGGACTCCTATTGAGAATGATCCCGGCACATTTGATTGCAAAACTTCTCCTTTGATTTCATACGCCCATCCGGCTCCCATCTCAAGAATTCCAGCAAGCAAATCCTGCTGAAATGTTGCAAATGAAATAGTGCTTCCGGTTTCTTTCGCCAGGATTTCGGCAATTTCAGATCGTCTTCTTTTTATTATGGCCGCTGCCTTAAATAACAGCTCAGCTCTTTGTGCCGGCGTGGTAGCGGACCAGGCAGGAAATGCTTCCGCTGCTGCAGTAAGCGCAATGTTCATGTCTTTTCTGCTGGCTGCTGCAACCTTCGCAAAAATCTTTCCACTGTAAGGCTCCAGGTCATCGAATGTGCGACCGTTTTCGGCATCCCGCCAAACACCG
>WNFZ01006151.1_pt1 | contig 10905 bp, 7 predicted proteins | sample 5400081 | NCBI WGS metagenome assembly WNFZ01 (sample SAMN13153365, study PRJNA577476) | soil metagenome | isolation source: 80 cm soil or saprolite under grassland replicate 1 | place: USA:California | collected 2016-06-15
AGTTGGCGGCGGATTTGATCAAGCAGGATTTGATCGTTGGCGTTCAATGGGCACAGAGACGCGAGTTTTGGAGCGGCGAAGAGATCGAAGTCCTTCAGCTCAACGTCGCCGACACCTCGTACACGCTGAAGCTGCGTGAAATAGCCTCGAAGCTCGACCGCGAGATCAGTTTTTACGATCTCGATATTCCGGCGTCGCAGCATTACCTCTACCTGAGAAAACTGTTTCCACTCTGCCGCCTTGAAGCCGGCCTTGATATGTACGGTAACGTGGTCGAGATCGCCGCGAAGAATTCAGCGTGGGATCTTGATCATCCGACGCCGCCGCTGCGAGTGATGCGGATGCGCTGCGAACGGATGCGTCCGCTCAATCCGTCAAGCCGCATCATCATCGCCACTGACAACGAAGAGACATCGCTTTACCCCGCCGATGGCGCAAAAGCGATCAACACGTTCAACGACCTGCTCAGGCGATACGATCCCGATCTGATCTTAAGCGAGCGCGGTGATTCCGTGTTGTTCCCCGCGCTGCTGAAGATCGCCAAGAGCGAAAAGCTGCATTTGCTGCTTGACCGTGATCGTGTGATTACCCAACGAAAGATCGAGACCGAAGGCCGTACCTATTTCAGTTACGGCAATATCGTCTACAAACCGCCGAGCTACCCGCTCTTCGGCCGCTGGCACATTGACCGCGAAAATTCCTTCGCGCATCACGAAACCGGAATGGAGGGCTTGCTTGAACAGGCGCGGCTCAGTCGCGTACCACTGCAGCGAATGGGGCGCCGCTCGGCAGGGCTCGCGATGACATCTCTACAAATGGATCGCGCCATCAACGACGGCATTCTCATCCCCTGGCGCAAGAACGAGCCGGAAAGGCCGAAGACCGCATTGCAATTGCTTACTGTGGACAAAGGCGGGCTGACGTATCAACCGGTGATCGGCGAGTATGAAGACATCGCCGAAATAGACTTTGCGAGTATGTACCCGACATTGATGGTCACGCGCAACATCTCGCCGGAAACCGTTCTCTGTTCGTGTTGCCAAAACGAAGCCGTCCCGGAAGCCGGATACAACATATGCGAGAAACGCCGCGGCCTGATCCCGCTTGCGCTTGAACCCTTGATAGAACGTCGCAAAATTTATAAGCGATTGATGAAGAAAGTTGATGAACGGACGCGCGAGATCTACGGCGCCAGGCGCGCGGCGATCAAATGGATGTTAGTCACGTGTTTTGGGTACATGGGTTATAGGGGCGCGCGGTTCGGCCTCATAGAAGCTCACGAGAGTGTGACAGCTTGGGGCCGAGAGACGCTGCTACGCGCGAAAGAGATCGCCGAAGACGCCGGTTTCGAGATGCTGCATGCGCTGACCGACAGCCTGTGGATCAGGAAGGATGGCGCAACAGGAGAAGAGCTATCGAGGCTCTGCGAAACGATCACGCGCGAAACCAGAATCGAGATGAGTCTCGAAGGCGTCTATCGCTGGCTGGTCTTTCTGCCGTCGAAGATCAAATCCACGCGCCCTGTGGCGGCGAGATTTTATGGAGTGTTCGCCGACGGCGCCATGAAGATTCGCGGCCTGGCCTGCCGGCGACACGACACGCCGCAATTCATCAAAGAGGCGCAGGAAGAGATGCTCGGCGTGTTATCGAAGGCTCAAAACATCGATGAGCTGCGCCATCGCCGGCAGGATGCGTGCCGAATCTACGAAGCGCGCCTCGCCGAGATCGAAAGCGGGCGGGTCGATCCGCGTTTGCTGATCATCGAGCAGGTCTTGAGCCGCGAGGTCGAAGAATACGACGTCGAGACGCGCGCCGCGCTTGCCGCCCGGCAATTGATCGACGACAGCGTCAATATACATCCCGGCGAAAAGATCGGATATGTGATCACGAATGCGCGGGCGAAGAACAAAGCCGACCGGGTCAGCACATCTAACCGCAATGGCTTGGTTCAATATGACCGGCAGGAGTATGCCGCTCAGCTCAAGGTCGCCGCCAAAGAGGTCGGCGTCATCGACGATGATGATTTGTCCGATGAGCGAGGCGGCGCCGGCGCTAATCGCCTGCCGCTGTTTCCAGATTGACCTCCATTTCAGACAGGCGCGCCATCGCGATCTGCCTAAACCGTGGGTTGAGGCGATTGAGCCATCGCTGGACGCTGATGGATGTGATCGGGAGGTTACGTATCGCGGCGTCGTCGATACCTTTGACCCGGGCGTCCCACGAGGCTATGCGAGTCGTCGCGAGCGTCCTTTCACGCCGCATCCGCCTGGCGACGAGCGAGGCCAGATGAAAGCAGACCGTCTCATTTGAATAATGGTCTTGATCGAACGCGATCCACACAAGTCTGCCGCGTGTGAGTTCGACGAGCGCGCCGTGATTGGCCGTCACGCACGGCGTCGCGACGATATACAACTCAGGACGGAGGGTGGAGAGAACATCTGCTTTGAGCACGCCCTCGACGATCACAATCCAGGCGTCGCGCGGGAGATCGGCGAGACGGAACTTGAAATGGAGCGGGCTGCCCGAGCCGGTTCCGTGCGGCAGATCGGAAGAGGAGAGCCAGAGGTATCGCAGCCCCTTCTTCGCCGTGAATGGCAGTCGCATCTGGCAGGCTTGAATGCGCCCCGAGCCGTCGCGCACGGGAATGAGCAGCCTCGGCAGGAGATAGTCTTTCGGCTTCCAGAGATGGGCGCCTCGGCCGTCCTCCCAAAATCCGGGAACGCCGCGCAGAGAACCAGTGATTGGGAAGTGGTCATTCATCTCCTGCCGGAGCAGCCGCGCGATGCGGTCTCGTTGTCTCGAACCTGCGGGCAACCCGCCGTAATCGCCGAAGTGGCGTTCGCTCAGCCCGCGCGCTAGAAGCCCCTTCTCGCCGACGATGAGTGCGCCAGGATAGAGCATGGCCGGACTGAGATCTATCAGTCTGCCATAAACGAAGTCGCGGATTTCGATGGGAGCGATCGGCGATTGCGGGATGTCGGGAGAGACACGAACGCCAATTCCCTTCTCTTGGCGCCAATCATCGTGAATGAAGATCGCGCCGCCTTGGGAATTGATCTTACGCGCCCCATCGCTCACGCGCATACAAATCGAAATGCGTTCGCCTTCGCAGCGGACGTAGGAGCACCAGTCGGGCTTTCCGCAAATCCGGCAGGGCCTGCGCCGGTTGACGCGACCGAAGACGTTTGAAGTCGATGTCGGCATGACGCGCTGCTGCCAGCCGCTTTTTTTTCGATCGGGTTGTCGTTCTCAGGAACAAACATCGATAATTATTTCTTCTTCTTACGCCGCTCCCTCTGCTTGCCTGAGGTGTGAGACTGGCAGATCAAATTGGTTTTGATCACCGACGGCGGTTCGTGATCTGTAATGCCGATATACCACTCAAGCGTCTCTCTAGCCTCATCAACACCCTGGACGGTGACGGCGCAATATCCCTCCACTGAAACGCCACAGAGAAATTCTTTCTGCTCTTTTGTAGCAACTCCCTCTTCCGATTTCATTTCAAGATAGAGTCCGTGATATCCGCGCCGTGCGGCTGGGAGACATAAATCGGCCACGCCGGCCAGTACGCCTTCGGCCTTGAGTTTTCGAGCCACACGGAGGTTCCGGTCTCCGCCATTGGGTACGGCGTATAGTAGTTTGAGAACCGGATGGGCGTCTTTGACTGTTCTCACCCATTTAATCAGGGCGACCTGGTGCGGACGCTCAAGCTCGCGCGGCTTGGCTCGCCGCTTGACGCCTAACTTCGCCAAGAGCTCCTCGTCGGATAATTGAGAGACGTGAACGCGTATCGGCATACTGTTTCCCCTGGAAAGGAGGAAGGCATTGGAAGCCCTCTCACCATGCAAGTTGGCAAATGGTGGACATACGAACTGGATCGTCGATGCCCACTCCATTGCGAACCGCTTCTGTTTTTGCTCTGAGGGGAAGCGTAACGGTCTCGGTCAGCCACGACATCGTGGCCTGTTGAAGACAAAGGCTGAGGCGATTGAGCCAGTACTGGACGCCGATGGAGGTGATCGGAAGGTTGCGGACCATGGCGTCGTCGATCTCATTTGGAATGGCGTCCCATGAAGCGATGTGAGCCATTGAGAGCGTCTTTTCGCGCTGCATCCGCCAGGATTGTTGTCAGAGGCCAGGTTATTTACGGCCTAAATTTTGCGGATATACGTGAGTTTGTACAGACGATCGGTCGGCAGCTTCTTGCAGATGAGAAAGAATTCTTTCTCGATTTGACAGGCTGGGCAGGCGCTGATGTGTTGTTCTAGTCGTTTGGCTTTACGGACGGAGAACCAGCCCAAGACGAGAGAATGAATCCATGATCGTAATTCCGATTGCGTGCAGGTATCTTTGCGCATTTCTATATATAAGGTCGGCACCACACCCCATGGTTCACTTTGAGCCCGGCTCCCTCATCATCTTTTTCTTGACTTCTTCCCTGGCTCTCCTGGCTGCACAGATCCCCAGACTTTCAAGCTCCGCCAATTGAAGCTCCTTCTTTGTGGGAAAGAACAAGAAAAAGATCAAAGGGGGGTCGGATAGGGGGGAGGCGGAAACACGGGGTGCGTGTAAGTCTTTGCGAAAGATACAAAAATTGCGTATCCTGCGTGTTCGCATACTGATCAGAAGGATGCAAGAGGATCACCCGCTTGAATCCAAGATGAACCCCTTTGATCCTGAAAAGCTCTTTCTCAATTCATCGGCAAGAGCGTCAGCGAGTAGAACTCTAAAACAGATTTCTGTTTTTCGCAAGCTCTTTCTTTCAGACCGGGAGATCGGATGGGAGTAAGGGCTAGGAAGAGACAGAAAAGGCTGGCAGGAAAGCTCAAGACGATCAGGGAGAGTCTTGGCCTGACTCAGACAGAGCTCCTTAAATCATTTAAGATTGATTGGTTGCATCAGAGCAATATTTCATCCTACGAACTTGGAGCGACTGAGCCACCGCTATACGTGATTGAGAAATATGCGGAGGCGGTTAATGTATGTATGGACGTTTTGATCTCGGATAAACATTCTCTGCCGGATGAATTGCCCGCGAAGACTTTTTATTATCCGCATTAACAAGCTCATCAATATAGGACGACAATATACTTTCTACTGAACACGAGAGTTGAGACTGTTGTAGGTGGCGATATGCTAAGGCAAAATGTTGGTGGTGGATTTGATCAAGCTGAATTTGATCGCCAGCGCTCAATGGGCGCAGAGATGCGAGTTTTGGTTCGGCGAATAGATCGAAGTTCTTCAACTCAACGTCGCGGACACGTCGTACACGCTGAAGCTGCGTGAAATCGCCGCAAAGCTCGACCGCGAGATCAGTTTTACGATCTCGATATTCCGGCGTCGCAGCATTACCTCTACCTGAGAAAACAGTTCCGCTCTGCCGTCTTGAAGCCGGCGTTGATACGTATGGCTTCGTGATCGAGATCACTGCGATGAATTCGGCGTGGGATCTCGATCATCCGATGCCGCCGCTGCGAGTGATGCGGATGCGCGGGGAACGGTTGCGCCCGTTCAAGCCGTCAAGCCGCATCATCATCGTCACATGGGAGGCAACAATCCCTGTATCACCCTGTCCTTCGGCCTTAAAGAGATGTCCTACTTTGAAGAGCATTACGAAAATGTTCGCTTCCCGATAGCTATGGACGGCCACGATGGGCTACGCATAGCACAGGTGGGCGCAGTCTTTGCCGTCGTTTCGCACTTCACCCGTCGAAACGAGTCTGCAATTGTCGCGATGCCAACAGGTTCGGGGAAGACCGCGGTTCTGATGCAGACTGCATTCCTTTTGCGGGCTAAGCGTATACTAGTCGTTACGCCAAGCCGTCTTGTACGGAATCAGATCGCAGAAGAGCTCAAAACTCTATCGACTTTGAGGCGCGTCGGTGCCCTTACCGGGGATGAAACCGGTCCCTCTGTGCATGAGATTGAGCACAAAGTCGGCTCGGATGAGGAATGGAATGACCTCCGAGCCTATGACGCAATTGTGGCAACTCCGAATAGCATCAGTCCGGGGCTGGAAGGAATTCCACCGCCGCCTGAGGATCTGTTTGACCTACTGCTTGTCGACGAAGCGCATCACAGCCCGGCGCATACATAGAATACGCTCTTAGCAGGGTTTCCCGGCGCAAAAAGGGCTCTTTTTACCGCAACCCCATACCGGCGAGATAGACGAGAGATAAACGGACGGATCGTTTATGACTACCCAGTCAGAGAGGCCCATCAGGACGGGGTTTTCGGTAATATCGAATTCGTCGCCGTGGACCCCGGTGACGAAGACTTCGATGTTGCCATTGCTCGCGAAGCGGAGCGAGTATTGAGAGAAGATCGTAAAAACGGACTGAGCCACTTCCTAATGGTGCGAACAGACCAGAAGAAGCGTGCCGATCATCTCAAGACCGTTTACAGCGCAAGTACGAGCCTCAATCTTCAGGTCGTTCACAGCGGTCTAACTTACGGCACCATCAAACGAGTGATTGCAAACCTCAAGGATAAAAAGCTTGATGGAATCATTTGCGTGGCGATGTTGGGAGAGGGCTTCGACTTTCCGAACCTCAAAATAGCCGCCATCCATTCTCCTCACAAATCGCTCGGTGTAACGCTTCAATTCATCGGCCGATTTGCCCGTACGAATGCGCCCGATGTCGGCACGGCAAAGTTTCTTGCCGTGCCCTCGGAGATCGAAATCGAAAGAGCTCGATTGTATGAAGAAGGCGCGATTTGGCAGGAGATAGTGGCCAATCTCGGCGAGGCGCGAGTGGCGGAAGAAGTAGAAATCCGCGAAGCCTTCGACAAATTTGAGTCGCCCACGAACTTTGAGATTGAAACTGAGGATCTATCTCTTTATTCCTTAAAGCCTTACAACCACGTCAAGGTTTATCAGATGTCGGAAGAAGTCGATGTCGAGGTTGATCTTGAATTTCCCGCGCCGTTGGAAATCGTCTATCGACGAGTGAGCCCGGAACTATCGACGGCGATTTACATCACGAAAGAGATTCATAAGCCGCGCTGGACGACTTTGGACATGTTTGCTGGCTCCGAGTACGAACTTTTCATCATCTACTTCGACCTCGATGCAATGCTGCTGTTCATTAACGCCTCTTGCCGTAATGATCAGCTTTATGAGCACATTGCGGAGAGGCTTACGGGCACAAAGCCGCGAATTCTCTCACTCAACAAAATAAATAAGGTTCTTCTGGATTTGCAGAACGCGGAATTCTTTCAAATAGGTATGAGAAATCGTGTTGTCGGCAACCGCACGGAGTCGTACCGGACGACTATGGGCGCCAAGGCAAGCCGAAGCCTCAATAAAAGCGACGGCCGCTTGTACCACCAGGGCCATGTTTTTGGTCGAGCAGAGGAGAACGGGAACTCGATGACAATCGGCTACAGTAGTTCTTCTAAAGTATGGAGTAACACGAACTCCATCATTCCGAAGCTTGTCGCATGGTGTAAGAAGTTAGCGGGCCGTCTCGCCAGCAGCCGAAGCGTGCTGACCGGGTCGGGCCTGGATTACATACCCGTCGGTGAGGAGGTAATAGAAATTCCGGACGGTCTTCTCGCGGCGGATTGGGACGTTGACGCTTTTAGGAACCCCTCCGAAGTCGTTTACAAGTGTGGCGATGGCACCGAAATCGCCTGTCAACTTCTCGATTTGGAGTTGAAAGTCTTTCGAGAGAAGTCTGGTAAGGATAACATCCTGTTTGCGGTACTAGGTGACGGGCTGGAATATTTAATCAACTATTCACTGACGGCTGCCACGTTGTTCTTGCCTGCGGCGGATGGGCAGCAGGAGGTGAAAATCATCAGGGGAAACCAACAAGTCTCGCTGGTCAATTATTTCAATAGTCGGCCTTTAAATTTCTATTTTGCCGATTTCTCCGTGGTGCATGGCTTCAACCTCATCCGCTTCGCAGGCGACAAGTTCATCTCCTTCGACTCCAAACACATAAGCGTCGTCGATTGGGATGCAGCTAATGTTGATATAACAATCGAATACGGGCAGGTCCCGAACGGAAAAACGTGCATCCAGGACTATATCAAGCAAGAACTAGCAGCTTCGGATGCCGACATCGTGTTTTACGATCACGGTTCAGGGGAGATAGCCGACTTTGTGACATTTAAACGCACATCCGACGAGGTTTTCGTCAGGCTGTATCATTGTAAAGGGGCGGGTGGGTCTTCAACCGGCGAGAGAGTGGATGATGTGTACGAGGTATGTGGCCAAGCCGTGAAATCCATCAACTGGCTGGATAATCAGACTCTACTTGACCGGATCACGTACAGGGAGCGCGCTCGGCGTGGCGCTTCTCGTTTCATCAAAGGCGATAAGACTCTCCTCAAAGACATTATCAACTCTGCTCGCACGCTTCCAACAAAGTATGACGTTGTTGTGGTGCAGCCAGGACTTGCACAATCGAAATTATCGGAAAAAACAGCTTCACTTTTTGCGGCCGCAAACGATTACATCATCAAAGCTCCCTGTGAAGGGCTGAGGGTCATAGCCTCGGCATGAAATTTGTTCTCGTTCAGGAGGGAGAGAGTCCTCACACGCGTGTCATCGCTGTAAATGCCCTCACCATTGGCGGCCAGTCGGAGGAAATAGGCGCAAATTGCGGAATATGGGCAGCGCCACGTTTACTGAGGGCGACGACGACGACCTTATTGCTCGACGCCAGCATCGACATCAAGAAGGTGCAGGACCTGTTAGGTCACAGGCATATCACGCCGACGCAGATCTACGACAAGCGGAGGATCGCCGCCTCGCATAGCGCCTCGCACGACGTCCCGACTAGGGTTTGTTTGAACATGCCCTGAAGAAGTGCTCCGATAGATTTACTAATACAGCAAAAACGAAGTATCTTATTCATTGCCGGAGACAACCGGTACCCTCATCGCCACGCAGCGCCAAGGGACCGTCGAGTGGAATTGATTTCCACCCCTGTTCCCTGACCCAGGACATCGAATGCGAAGACGGTGATACTCTATCAGCTCCAGGTTTAACGCTCGGATGGCCGGTAATCCCACAACGCTTAATTGGAGGAGAAGTGGCTATAAATAATAGCCTTGCGACGCTGCCCCGCAGGACCTGGATTGAGCATGGCGCATTCCCTCTCTCAAAACTCGCGTCCTTAGCAGTTCGTGAGGGACGGCGGCCCCGCGCAATCTATACCGCACACAAGTGGTTCGCCCGACGACTTGGGACGGTTTTCCGTGCGTTGCTAATTGGAGCAGTATCCCCCCCCAAAAATGATTTCTGGCAGGCCTGTTATGGCAAGGCCGACTTGCGCGGTCTGACCGTGCTCGACCCGTTCGTTGGAGGAGGAACATCTGTAGTCGAAGCGGGTCGGCTCGGCGCATCAACAATTGCCGTTGATGTGGACCCGATTGCCTGCTCCGTCACGAATCTGGAACTATTCGCAGCGCAGCTTCCTGACCTTAACGATGCTCTTGCCGAGCTCAACGCTTCAGTGGGTGAAATTTTGCGCCCGCTTCATACTTTTAGGGCACCGAACGGGACGAATTTCCAGGTTCTCCATCACTTCTGGGTACAGGTGGTCACCTGCTATGAATGCGGCGGCGAATTCGATGCACATCCGAATTTCCAGTTAGCGTATGATTTAAATCGCCAGTGGGTGTTCTGCTCTCACTGTGGTCAGATCGAGATACGGCGGGCAAATCACGAGACATTCAAGTGTGGCGCTTGCGGCGATCGGACAACCATAATGGCTGGGCACGTGGATTTTGGACGCGCTATTTGTCCTCATTGCACCCATTCCGAACCTCTCATTGAAGTTGGCCGTCGCACAGGGTGCGCACCTCGTTGGCGCGAGTTCGCGGTTGAGGTTCTCAGCGAGACAGATGGTGGGCGTACTGTGCCAATGGAAAACCGACTATTTTTTTTCGAGTAACCGCGGTACTCAAACGCGCTTTGAGTCAGCCGTCACCGCCTGCCAGGAAAGGCGTCTGGCTTACCCAGAAACGTTCCCTGACCTTGAGATTTCAAACACTGATCGCTTCGATTCTCGGCTTATTGACTACGGCTACCGGCGGTGGACTGATTTGTTCAACCCGCGTCAACTCCTTCATCTCTCACTATTATCAGAGGCGCTTGAAGCCTACGATCAACCGGTTCGAGCGGCCCTGTCAATGGCGTTCAGCGACCACCTGACGACAAACTGCATGCTGACGAGCTACGCCGCCGGATGGAGAAGACTCACGCCCCTCTTCAGTCTTCGAGCGTTCCGCCACATTCCTCGCCCAGTTGAACTCAATCCTTGGGTGGATGGTTCAGGGCGAGGTTCATTCCCGAACACGGTACGGAAGCTGATGCGAGCTGCTGAATATGCGCGTCTTCCTCAAGAGCCTGTCCTTAAAGGGGGCTTTAGGCCGGTTCCGGCGGTTGGCGCTGAACGCCCTCCGGTTGTGAAATGTGGTACGGCACGAGACCTGTCTTTCCTCGATGACGCCTCCGTCGATCTCGTGCTGACAGACCCTCCATACTTCGACAACATCGCTTACTCGGAACTGTCTGAGTTCTTCCTTCCATGGTTGCGCCAGCTCAACGTCGTATCGTCCAACAACAGCGTAGAGCAAGTGCTGCTTGAGAGTCTCGTCGGACGCCGTAAAGACCCAGAGACCATTCAGCGCTATACAACAGGTCTGTCGGACGCGTTCGGTGAAGTAACGCGTGTGCTGAAGCCCGGAGGGGTCGTCATGTTCAGCTATAGGCATACACTGCCCGATGCTTGGCTTGCGCTGGCGAAAGCAATTGCCCCGCATCCCCTAGCAGCAATTCGAGTGTTACCGGCACCCGGGGAGGCCGGTGTCGGTCTTCACGCCCACGAGGGCACTGGGCTATGGGATGCAGTTTTCGTCTTTAGACGCCACCGTACCGAGGTAACCTAT
>WNFZ01018096.1_pt1 | contig 10902 bp, 15 predicted proteins | sample 5400081 | NCBI WGS metagenome assembly WNFZ01 (sample SAMN13153365, study PRJNA577476) | soil metagenome | isolation source: 80 cm soil or saprolite under grassland replicate 1 | place: USA:California | collected 2016-06-15
TGTTCTGGCCCGTCGCGGTCGCGGCTGAGCCGTTTGCGAAGCTGCCCTGGCCGGTCGCGGTCGCGGCTGAGCCGTTTGCGAAGCTGCCCTGGCCGGTCGCGGTCGCGTTGCCACCGTTCGCGACACTTCCCTGACCCGTCGCCGTTGCGTTGCTGCCGTTCGCGAGACTGTTCTGGCCAGTTGCGGTCGCTTGGCCGCCGTTTGCGAAGCTGCCCTGGCCCGTCGCGGTCGCGAAGTTGCCGATCGCGTTGCTGTTCGCGCCGGTCGCGGTCGCGTTGGTGCCGGTCGCGTTGCTCTGAAAGCCCGTCGCGGTCGCGAAGTCGCCGTTCGCGAAGCTGAGCTCGCCGCTCGCGGTGGCGTTGGCACCCGTCGCGTTGCTGAACGCGCCGGTCGCGGTCGCGTTGGTGCCGGTCGCGCGGCTGCGTTGGCCGGTCGCAGTAGCTTCGTCGCCGATCGCAAGACTGTTCTGGCCGGTCGCGGTCGCGTTGAGGCCGATCGCGGTGGCGCCGTTGCCATAAGCGGTGGCGTTAGTCCCCGTCGCATTCGCGTTGAAGCCGACCGCAGTGGAGTTGACGCCGATCGTGGCCGCGGCGGCGCAAGACGTCCCCGCGCCCAAGTCTGTGGGACTAGACTGGCATCCCGCGAATGCAGGCGCGCCGCCGAGGACTGTTACGATCCCGGCCGCAATTGCAAGTCCGCGCAAGGCGCCACCAGTCAGCGCGCTCGCGCCCATCAGCCGGGCGCGACGGCTGCCCGCAATGTCGATCGGTTTACATGTGACCGCGACGTGGTTGACGTGCGGACCAAGTGAAGTCGCGTTGCTTCTCTCCGTGTTCATGTCAGCCCCCCAGCCGTCGCGGTGACATTGGCGTCGCCTGAACTCGAAATTGATCACGTAAAACGCAGCATCGAATGACGTAAACGCAGGATAAACTGTGACCGGTTGCCCATCAGCGGGTGTATTTTTCCGCTCCGTTGCATCTTTGCACGTTGAGTTGCCCCATGTTGATGTCGAGCCCTCCAGTCCTGCGGAACATCGCCGCAGCACGCGGAGCAAGAAGGAAAATTCAGCCCCGCTGCACAATTCCTGCGTGACGCAGCTAAGTGTTCGACCCCCCAACGAACGGGAAAGACCACCCACAGTTAGCGACGTAATTTTTAGGTTCGTTGCGCAATTGCCACATCCCCGGCGGCCTACCGCCAGCCGCAGCGGCACCGGGCTTGGGCTCGCCTCACCCGCAAGTTGGCGCGCATGATGGGCGGCGACGTGACCGTGACGAGCGAACCTGGCAAGGGCTCGGTGTTTACGGTGCGCCTGCCGAGCGGCGCGGACACCTAAAAGCAGAATGAGATAGCTTGACCAACGGACGCTCTCGAGGACCCATGTCTGCACCTGGCAGAACCGGCCCTAACCGATCATCGAACGGTCAGTGTTCGCCTATCGGGCGTTACGGAATATTGGATCGGGTTGCCGCGTCAGTCTGCCTTGATGTTGGCCGCCCGGATCACCTTGCCCCACTTCTCGGTTTCTTCGGCGATAAACCTGCCGAAATCGGCAGGCGAGCCCATCATCACTGTGCCGCCCAGATCGGCAAACCGGGCTTTGAGCTTGGGGTCGGCGAGGCCTGCGTTGATTGCCTCGTTGAGCTTATCGATGATCTGTACCGGCGTGTTCTTGGGCGCGCCGATGCCGAACCAGGCGCTCGCCTCGTAGCCTGGTACAAATTCGCCCACGGTCGGGATGTCAGGCAGCACCTCCGAGCGCGTCGTGGTGGTTACTGCGAGCGCGCGCAGCGCGCCGGATTTGATGTAGTCGATCGATGCGGCAGGTCCGACGAACATCACCTGCACCCGTCCGCCGATTAGGTCGGTCAGCGCGGGCGCCCCGCCGCGATAGGGCTTTTCAGGCTTCCACAGACTTCCACAGGGTTCTACTGAGCTTGCGTTAAGCCCTTGATTGCTGGGCAAATGTGTCCACCTGATTGATCAGGAAGAAGCCCTACAGCGGACCAGCGCTCGCCCGCGGCATCCACCTTTTGTACCGCCGCAACAAAGGCAACGGCACATGGGTGGTCAAGTGCTCCAATGCCCACGGAGGATATTGGACGGCGCGCTTCGGCCAAGCCGATGATTTTGAGGACAGCGACGGCACCCACATCCTGACGTTCCATCAGGCGGGCGAGGCCGCCAAGCAATTGGCCCGCGGCACGACCGATGCGTCAGACAGCAAGCCGATGACGGTCGCGGACGCGATCGCAGCGTACAAGCGCGACCTTAAGAGCAGGGGCGGACAGCAGAGCAACGCCACTCGCGTCGAGAAGCATCTGACCAGCTCGCTTGCCGGCAAACCAGTGGGGCTACTCACCGTCCGCGATCTGCAGGCGTGGCGGGACGGCCTGATCGAGAAGATGGAGCCAGCGAGCGTCAACCGGACACGCACTGGACTGAGGGCGGCACTGGAACTGGCCGCAACCCTCGACCACCGCATCACTAACAGGCACGTATTCCGGCTTGGGCTTCGCGGTCTGCCGGCGGCTACCCGGGCTCGCAGGATCGTGCTGTCCGACGGGCATGTGTTGGGCATCGTCAAGGCGGCCTATGACGTCGACCCCGCTTTCGGGCTGTTAGTCGAGGTTCTAGCAGTGACCGGCGGGAGGATAAGTCAGGTGGCTCGGCTCGTGTGCCGTGATCTGCAGGCGGATCGGCCGGACCCGCGCCTGATGATGCCGACGTCCTTCAAAGGGCGCGGGCGGAAGAAAATCACACACCGACCCGTACCCATGACCGCGACGCTTGCTCTAGCGCTCAAGAAAGCCAAGGGCGATCGGCCAGACGATGCTCCGCTGCTGCTCAAGCGCGATGGCATGGCATGGCAGTCGACCAGCACGATGGATCACCGCGACCTGTTTCGCGCCGCCGTCATGCTGGCGGAGCTCAATCCCGATGAGATTACCTCTTACGCCCTACGGCACAGCTCCATCGTACGGGCGTTGTTGGGTTCCGTCCCAGTCGCGGTGGTGGCGCAGCAACACGACACATCGGTGCGCGAGATCGAAGCGCACTATGCCGCATACATCCTTGACCATTCAGATGCGCTGTCGCGTCGGGTCCTGCTCGACACGTCCACGCCTGTAGCGGCCAAGAACGTGATCACCTTGCCGCGTACGAGCCGCGAGTAGATAAACGAGGAGGCCCCGGTCAGCCGCCAGCCGCCCGGGCCTCGAATGTCCAACCCTCCACCTCCAAGCGAATGGGCATCGACATGCTGAAGATAAAGGGCCGGGTCCCCACTCGGCAAGCTGCAGCTCACCAAACAGCGCGAAGTCGCAGGCGTCGAACATGACGCCGAGGAAGCAGAGCACGTCGATACGGACGGTAGCACGATGTCGGCATCTCACAAGGCTGCCCGCGCCGATGCATTTATGCGAGGAGCTACGAATTCGCCATGGACACCTGCAGCTTTTGCACGAGCTGGTGCCCAACGCCGCTGTCATTGGCGTGCTGCTGAATCCGGCCAATCCATCAGACTGACCCGCGACTGTGATGGGTCGGACGGCCGTGCGATTGGGAAGATCTTGCGCATATACTCGTCAAGCAATTCGCAAAAACCCTTGGCGTAGCGCGGAAGCGCGCGCCGTTGGTTCCACTGCACAGTGATCGGCTCTCGCAGCGGTTTGCGCGATGCGTCACCCACACGATTCGCAACGTATAGCGATCAATTCGTATGACCGACGGAATGATCGCCACCCCGCGTCCGGCCTCGGCGAGCGCCAGCAAAGTGTGCGGCGAGCGGCTCTCGAGCAGAATGTTCGGCTCGAGCCGAGCCAGGCGGCAGGCTGCGTCGAAGGTCCTACGGTTGGAGTAGCCAGATTCCAACAGAAGCAACGGATATGGCGCGAGGCGGGCGATCTCCACCATGCCGCCACGCCCAAGCTGAAGCGAGGATGAACGGCGGCCACAACCTCGATCGGCGGTAGCGGATATTTCCCAATATGGATGTCGTCGGTGTGCATGCGAATGCCAACATGAACCTCGCCCCGTTCCAGCAGGTCCAGTTGGGCGGGGCCAAACGCTTCGAAGAATTTCACTTCCACTTTGGGATAGCGCTCGGCGTATTGGCTCACGAATGTCGAAAGCACGCTTTCGATCATTGCGGCGTGGCTGCCACCTTCAGCACCCCACTGTCTCCGCGCCGGAGAAGCTCCGCCCGCTCGCCGAGCGCTCCGACCTGGCCCAACAGGCTGCGGCAGTCTCCGAGCAACTGCTCTCCTTCTCCGGTCAGGACGAGCCGGCGACCGACACGATCGAAAAGCATGAGGCCGAGCTCATGTTCAAGATCGCTGATTTGCCGGGACAAAGCGGGCTGGCGCGCGGCGCTTTCTCCTCTGCGAAGGCAGCCGCGGATCGGCCTCGATCCGGTAGGCGCTGGCAGTGCTGAACCCGGCCTTCGCGGCGGCGATGGCGGGCGCTTCGGTCTGACGGGACTTCATGTACAACCTCGTCTGGCAGTCGGTGATGTGTCGGCCAGGCAAGCGCAGCCGCACAACCATCCGGCCTCAAGATTTTGGGACGCGCGCGCCTCCGCGCGAGCTACCAAGCTTTCTTAGCGTGACATCGACGACTTAGCGCGGCCGGGATCGGACCTTACGCGTATTGGTGACCACGGCTAAGGCGGCTGCGCCTCGCGTTAGCGTGACATGGCAGCATCCCACCCGCGCGCCCGTGTGCGATCCCCGAGGCTTTGAAGAAAACGCCGGCGAAAAGTCGGACAGCCTTCATCGAGCTCAAGACCGCGCGCTCCAGTTCTGATAGGCATAGTTCTTGCTACGCGCACGCGCGTGCGCGCGCGGCCGCGACCCAATTCGCATCCGCGTCGCTGGGCGCGCGCGGGAGTCCTCATGGTGTCGCTGCGGCAGATGGGTGCCGGCGCCACACACCCGTTGAAACGGGCGGCGTTCGAGCCGTTCGAGGAGGACTTCAAGGCCATTCTGGCGAGCTACCGCGCGCTGCGGCCGGACGTTGAGGCGGTGCTCAACAATCCGACCGGCAGCGACAGCGAGGAGAATCTCCTCACCTCGGTCGATAGCCTGCTCAAGCGCCTCTACGCCACTGCGCGCGACGGCGACGGCAATGTGCGGTCGGGATGGAAGAATGCTCGCCGCGCGGGTCGAACGAAAGAATGGAGTAACAACGCGCGACAAAAATGGCGTGATGCACCCTTGACAAAGAAAGCCCCATACAAGCCGGATAGGTTTTTCATTCGACTCAACAAGTTTTCGGATCGGACTTGCTTTTGTCGGCCGTTTTCTGATGTTGGCGGACGACGACCCTTAGCCCACGTCCAGCCATCATCATTTCGATTGCAAATGTAACCAACGCTATAATCGTGAAGACAAGCGCGCCTCCAAAAAGACCCAACAACACTGCCCTGAACTCCGCATCGCGCAACGCGCCGAGAAACAATACAAGCGCAGCCCACCAACTGGATGCGCGCCATAGCAGAGCAGGGCCTTGTCAAAGGGAAGCGTCGGCTAGGCACGCGGAAGCATCGTCGCTGCGTCAAGCCTCCGATGGATTATTGACAAAAGCGTCAATGCTTCTTCGGCGTCATCCTTATTCACAGCCCAACAGACTTTCGGCGCATGAGCGGTCGGATTACGGAACATTCCAAACGCTCCCTTTATAAGATGAGCGAAGCCACGCTGTTCAGATCTTTCGGACTCGGTAGAGAACGAATTGATTACAAGGATTGGCCGTTCGCCGCCAAGGGTCTGATCTACCAGAACAGCGCCATCGCTTGTTGCGCCGGTCCGCTCACGCAATTTGTCTGCAACACTCTTTGTCGCTTCAAGAACCCCATGAAAGTAATTATCGACTAAGAACTCCTCTCGACAAAACCGAAGAATATCGGAATGGACACGCCTCATTTCCATGTCTGCTCGAAGCTCATTGGCACGCCGTTGAGCCTCGGCAAGTGTTCGTGCAGCTTCAGCAGATCCCAATTTCCCTCCAGCATCTACTACAAGTCCAGCAAACAGTAGCGCTCGGTTTAATTTCGTACGCACCGGCTCAAATCTCTCCGGGGATCGAGCGTACAGTTCTGGTTTCATTGCCTTTCTAATGAAGGCCAGGATCGCAATACGGTCCTGTCGTTTGTTTTGACTTCCGACAAAAGCGTTAAAGAGCCGATGGCGCTTGCTCATTTCAGGTGATGGATCGGGCATTTTGCACGACGCAAGGAGATACCCAATCTCCGAGCCTGTGAGGCCTTCCGATGTATCGCCGAGGGCATCTGCGATTGCCTGGATGTGGCTTGCAGTAAATAACTTTGACATCGGGACAATCCCAAACCTACAATCCGCTGCTTTAATTTAATATCGTATCCGGTTGCCATTCCATTCGAAAATTCCGGCAAGTCGTAACATGGCGTCGTAATTCGGAATAGCGTCCATGCCTACGTTCTCTCGCCATCTTGAACAAACTCTGCATCGCGCATTGGCACTCGCGCGTATTCGGTGCAGCGCGTATTCGGTGCAGCGCGTATAGCGCCACTCTGTGAGCATGGAACCGGCCTCCAATCAAATACAGCCCGATTAGCTTCAAGGAGGCACCGCTATGGTCAAAGGTACGACGAATTTCGCTCGACAAACTACCGAACAAGCTGTGCAGGCAACCGACTGGATGCGCGCAATAGCAGAGCAGAACCTCAACCAGAGCAAGGCCGCTTTTGAGCGCTTACTGACGATAGCAAGGAGCGCCGTCAGTGGCGTTGATCAGCAAGCGGCTTTTATGCGCGACTCCATGTTGTTTGCTGAAGAAACGCTCGAAAATACGTTTGACTTCGCCCAGAAGCTGGTTCGCATGAAAGAGCCGCAGGAATTCCCTCAGATCCAGACCGAGTTCGTCAGTCGGCAACTCAAGTGCTGGCAGGCTCGGGGCAAAGGATCATACAGGACGTAAATGACGTGGCGAAGACCACACTGGAGGAAGCGGCCGAATCATCTCGAGGCCGCATGAGGTGATGAGAGCACCCACTCTTTTCAGTTCGCGAGCACTTGCCCGGGTCATTTCGCGCTCCTGGAACCCACGAAGAATGGAGGACGCGCGTTTCTTTCATCAGCAAGCCAACCGTTGCTACCAACTCGCGTGGCAGTGCTTTGACCTGACCATCGCGCATAAGCTCAATGCGATAGGCAATGCGCATACTGCGAAAGCGCGCGAGTTTCGGCAGGAAAGGCGCTAGAATTTTGCCTAAGGGCACATAATACCGAAGCCCCGTCTCTGCGGCCGGGCTTCGGAGCTCATGCAATACACCTTCCACCAGAGCAGAGAAATGACTCCCGTCGCCTAGACAGTGGATTTTCAGTCCTACTGACAGATGGCCATGCGCAGCGGCGTAAGGTAGCCGGGGGAGCGCTCGTTCAACAAGGCTGCTCGCTAAGCGATAAGTCATCGTGTCCAACCCCAAGATTCGAGGCGTATGTGGTATGCAGGCTGCAATGCTCGAGCGTATGGCTTATTTCGACTTGCCAACTCCGTATGGGAGAGCGTTCGGAGCATAGGAAGGGATGGAAACGATGGCTGTCAAAGGCAGTCCACGCGACATGAAAAAGTGGCTGGAGTTACTCCTCGACCCGAATCGCATAGTGATGGTGCAATCCGGATAGGATTGGCACGGTAACTACAGCTCAGATCGCTGGACAGCGCGGGGTAGAGGCGCATCTTGCGTGCGCATCTCGTTGTAGTCAGCACGTCCGCGGCCTGGACTCGGTACGCCACCAACGAACTTTCAACCGAGGCACTTCGCGCACGTGGGGGTCGTCAACTTTTCGTCGCGGCACGCCGCTTTGCAGCAATCGCCGGGAAGCGTTCGTCGAATTCGTCCTCTCGAATAACGAGCGCGATAAGCTTGTCGGGGAGTTCGTTTTCTTGGATTTCGGTAAATCCCTCAAATGGCGCAAGGAGCTCGCGCTGCGGAACTCCGATGAAAACTTCAAAGTCTTGGTGCGAGAGCGGATGGCTTGAGAGCATCATCAGCTCGTGAGGCGCCCCAAGCTTGAGCTGAAGATCGCCCAACACTTTCATAAAGGGAATCTCCGCGCCGGGGCTACATCTCCTTTTCGCCCAATAGATCATGCATATTCTCCGAGGCCGTTATCGCCATCGCCGCCGCCCCCCCGCAATAGGCGGCCTACGTCCAGTTTAGAGCACAAGTCGCGAGCGCGATATGCTTTGTCCAGCTATACCCTCAGCTAATCGAAAAATCGTTTGCGGCAGTAAAGCGTTCGGGGCTGGGGACTATCGTGCGGGCTGGTATTTGCTCGATGATGACGCAATCGAGCTTGATGATCCAAGGGGATGGGAGCCACTAACCACGACTGAGCCTGGTTTGCAAATGAGCATGAGCGGTTAGCCAAGGCCGCTTACTCTCTTACGGAGTAGGTCGATCTGCGAACGCGTTTAATTTTGAGTCAACGCCAGCCAATCTCCCGTACTCGTTGCAAAACGCGCCCACAGGCATGTCTTCACTTGTCGAGAAGAACCATTATCACCAATCGTCGATAGCACCGCCTTCGCCGCCTCTTCGGTACTCATAAAGCCCGCAGGCGTTGTGTCGCCGGGTGCGAGCAAAGTCCTTGGGGCAGACCTTAATTGTTCTGAATCTTGCTTGGGCAGGCCGCGCCTTGGACCCGGAGGCCCCCGGCGCGAGCGGCCGCCCCCGGCCGCCTGCAGGCGAAGGAGCGACAGGCCCCATCGGAGATCTTCTGATCTGCCGTCAGCAGCCGTCAGGCCAAAAACTTTCTCGTGCGGCCCGGAACCGGGAATAAATGCGACAGCTTCTCGGTCTGATGTCGATTGCGCTCGGACTTGACCGTGCGAACATTGTCCACGCGCCGGATCAAGGTAACAATCTCATTCCGCCGTCGCCGGTAATGGTCCGAATAATCGGTGATTGTTTTCCTCTATGGCGTTGCCCTCGCCGCTAGCAGATCAGTGAGGGCATTCATTTCGACTAGGAAATAGCAGAGTTGATGGCCACCTGCTGTACGCCTCTTGTTACGACTTTTTGCATCTTGCGATTTTGAAACAGAGGCCCGTCTACGTACGACGGAAACTCGTTGAAATCTTAGTGACGAAGTAAATCTTGGCGTGCGATCGAGCGCGCGACCGCATGAAGGCTTACAACCATGCCTCCACTATCCTTGGTCATGATTGTTTTGCGATCATCGGACTAGACATGGCATCGGCCCATACAGACACCTGCAGTGATGAAATTGGGCAGTTAGAGGAGTTGGTGGAGTCGATGGGCAACCCCATGGCTAAGCCTAGTTACCCCAATCGATCGACGCCCAACTCCATTACCAACCAACACGCGAATCAGTTCGGCGGGCCGAGGAAAATGCGCGGCTGCGATTTGCGGCGATCTTGGCGCGTGCCAAAATCCTGAATGCGGAAGGAAAAACGACTGAGTGCATGCAGTCCGTGACCGAGGCGAAGCGGATGCTCGGTCTCAGCTGAACGATATACGAATCCTTGTTCCCTCGAGCCGAATTCAAGGCGCCATCATCGACCCCGGGGCTCCCGTTTGCTAAGTCGCCGAGTTGGCGGACACTAAAGAGAGGTCTGCTTGACCTTATCAACCCTAGGTGCACTATATGCGTGGTCCGGGGTCCGAAATGGCACGAGAAGCACATTGCGTCGGCGGGCCGCGGCCGGCGCCGCGCTCAAGATCAGCAAATATGCAGTAGCGCCTCTCGTCCTTGAGCCGCACGAGGGCGCTCTCGAAATGCTTGTCATACGATGTTTATGATCGATCTCGGCCCTCGCTGACGCTTGCCGTCTCGACTGCACGTTTCTTTTAGAGACGTTGCGGCCCTCTTGTCGGCCCCTTCATGGGCGCGTTAGTTGCTCGCTGGTTTGCGCCGAAACTGCTCACGAGCGACTAAAATCTCGGTAGCCTACGCTTGAGCCTACACTTAGCACTTCAAGCCAGTGACCGTGTTTGTTGAGTAGCAAGGCTTGGCGCAAATTCGCCAGCAATATCAATGCTCAGCTCGTTCGGAACTTCGCTGGAGCTCCGTCGATGCTCGTTCAAAATCGACTCTTGGCCGGCATGGCCCCCGAAACGTTTGATCATCTGCGGCCCTGGCTACAGCCGATCGCATTGGAGCGTAGGGCTATTCTGCAGGAATACGACCGTCGGATCGAGCACATCTACTTCATCGAGCGGGGGGTTAGCGTCGGTCTTCGCTCGGACTAAACGCGACGGGCCGGTGGAAGTCTCTATTGTCGGTCGCTTTGGTTTCGTGGGAGTGGCGGCCGTCCTGGGTATAATGCGCTCGCCCATTCGGTGCTGGATGGAGGTTCCGGGGGAGGCGCTGAGGATTACCTCCAAGGATTTGCGCCGCGTCATGGATGCGATACCCGCGGTACGGCAGCATTTACTGAACTACGTTCACGCGCTGCTCATTCAAAATAGCCTACTGGCCTTATGTAACGTTCGTCATGAACTTGAGGAGCGATTGTGCCGATGGCTGCTCCTGGCCTCGGATCGTTTGGACGAGAAGGCGATCCCGCTCACTCATGATCAACTGTCGATAAGTTTGGGAGTTCGCCGCGCAAGCGTCACCACGACGCTAGCGAATCTCGAGGAGGCGGGTGCCGTGATCAAATCGCGACGCGCGATCGAGATTGCTAGTCGCGCCATACTCGAGAAAAAAACCTGCGAATGCTACCGTATCATCGCCTCTGAATACGCCCGGATTAGCGGCTCCGGTAGGCATATCATTTGAGGCAGTGCCGCTGGCCGGTCATCTGAGCCATCTGGAAAGCGCCAGCCGAACGACCTACTGATTCGGCAACATTCGAGCACAGGCATCCCCCATGTTCTCCTGGGAGTTG
>WNFZ01016394.1_pt1 | contig 10898 bp, 9 predicted proteins | sample 5400081 | NCBI WGS metagenome assembly WNFZ01 (sample SAMN13153365, study PRJNA577476) | soil metagenome | isolation source: 80 cm soil or saprolite under grassland replicate 1 | place: USA:California | collected 2016-06-15
CAACTGGATCAATTCCAGCAGGCGGCGAATGAACAGGATCAGGGCAACAACCAAGTCAAGGGGCAGCTCAACGACGCGCGGAAGAACTTCGCCATCAACAAGCCGTTCCTTTATGATGGATTGCTGGGTTTCCTCGGCGCCAGCGATTCGGGACATACGAGCTGCACATTCCAGAACGCATTTTTATTTATTTTGACCCCCTAGAGTTAAACTAACAGAGAAGACCTTGTGAGACCACAAGGTCTTTTGATTTACTCGGTTACATATTTCATTGCTTCATTCAGTGTGGGTTGTCCATCTGTTCCGCCTGCGCGCTGCGTGGAAAGTGCTCCACAGGCACGCGCCAGTTGCAACGATTTTTTCAGTGACCAGCCATTCAAATATCCATATAGAAAACCCGCGTCGAAGCTGTCCCCTGCGCCAACGGTATCAATTAGGTTCACTGGAATGGAAGGGATTCTGACCGTTTCGCCATCGTGGACTCCCAAAGCGCCATCCGCGCCCAATTTGATCGCCAGCGTCTCCACCCTGGACTTCAATTTGTCCGCCGCTAAATCGATATTTGACTCCCCCGAAAGGGATCGTGCTTCTTTTTCATTTGGCAGAAAAACATTCGTCACTGATAACAACTCATCAAATCCAATCCATGCTTCGGATGGATCGTAATTTGTATCCAGCGAAGTAGTTAATCCAAGGGAACGCGCTCGTTGAAAGAGATTTGGTAAATCAGGCTGGAGATTTGTTTGCAGGAAATAGGAAGCGACATGCAAATGCCGCGCTCTTTGGAGCAACGCATCCGAAATATCGGATGCTCGCAGCGTCGCAATCAAACCAGAGTGAGTCAGGATTGCTCGATCCGCGCCTTGGTTGAGAATTACGCTGAGTCCGGTTTCCCCATCTTTACGAACGATGACATTGGAAACATCCACACTGCGCTTTTGCATTTCATCCAACATGAAGCGACCGAAGATATCGCCGCCGCACACGCCGATAAACCCAACGTTCAAGCCAAGCCTTGCAGCGCCGCAAGCAAAAATTGCTGATGAAGATCCAATCGTCAATGTAGCCGAGTCAACTAATTTCTCTGTTTGATTGAAGGCCGGCATCACATCACCTGTCAAAATCAAAGCTCGTTAGATCGTTACCTGAGGCGCTTTGGTACGCGGCGAAGGTAGTGTAAGTCGCATTTTGCCAGATCCAGGTTCCGTTCGAACCGCCACCCACCGCGTAGAACAGATTGCGGTCAATCACGTTACCCGTCATCACAGAGCTCCAGCTATCGACGAAGAGGCGCGCCTCATTGGCATAGATAATATTATTTTTGATGAGATTGTCCCGGGTGTCATACTGGATATAAATTTCACCACCCCAATCGCGTTGAGTGTAATTATTGTAAAGGGTGTTATTCACAAAGACGCAGTTATCGGTATAACCGCGATGTGTATCATAACCACCCAACGCAATTCCAACTTGTGTGTTGTTATAGATGAAATTGTTTCGAACAGTGATGAAACTGGCATCTTTTCCAGCGTGTTCACTGGCAACTTCCACGCCCAGATTCGTATCATGAATGATGTTGCGTTCGACGATAATGTTGGTCGCACCATCTACATAGACACCATCTGCGCTGCGTTCGTTGCCATATGCCGGGTTGCCATAGGAACTGATGTTATACACGATATTGCCAACGACCGTTCCATCCCGGGCGCGGTCTAAAGCAGGGTTCGGATTTTCCCCTTCGAAGCCAATGAGATCAATGCCAATGTTGTCGTTATCGTGAACAATATTATTCGAGACGGTGAACTTCTCCACATTGGCATTCAGCACCAGAGACTCACTCCAGCCGAACTTGCCGTTATACACTTCGTTCCCATCGATGATGAGGTCATGGATGGACGCATTCGGGTCGCGTCCATAAACGGCGATGCCGTGCGCGCCGCAATGTTTGCAGCTATTCTCGATATCATGCACCTTGTTATTGCGGATCTCAATGAACGCGCCATTGCCTCGCACCGAGATTCCCTGCGGAAACGCGGACGAGACTCCACCCGCTTTCAAGTTGCGGACTTCAAAGCCGATCAGTTTCACATATTGTTTGTTCAGGATACTGACCAGTCCCACTTCCCCGCTGATTGGTAATCCTGTTGCATCGATCACCGGTGTATTGCCGGAATAATTTTGCAGGACAATGTAATTGCCGCTTGTGCCGGAGTTCTTGAAGGTTACATACTCGTTATAGATCCCCGTCAGTACATTCACTGTGCTTCCTGCCACGACTCGATCCATGGCATATTGGATATGCCGAAAAGGTGCGGCAAGTGTGCCGGGATTCGCGTCATTACCGTTGACTGAAACATAATATGTCCCGGGTGGCAGGGGAACCGGAGTGGATGTGGGTGTAGCAGTTGGCTTTGGTGCGGCTTGTGCTGGTGTGAGATTTACCATCCATAGGCTTGCAAACAACACAAGGATAAGCGGAACGCTCAAGAAGATTCTCGTGCGCCGAATCATAGGAACCTCCTATATTCAGGTGAATGCGATATCCACGACACCGCGTTACCGCGTGCCTGACAGGGACATGGATATCGGCGAACGCACCCCGCCACGCGCTAACGATATGGAATCATCAGCAGGGCTTGATAGTAGCGGTACACCTCCTTCTTAAGTTAGTTTCTGTTACAAAAGCCTTGCAAAGGTTTCCTGCAAGTATTGAAGATTCTAAAAACAACCTTCGCACCCCGTTCGCCTCACCAAAAGGCGAACGAAGCGAACGGGGTCGCAAGGCTAAACCTATGCAGTACACTTTTTCGTTATGGACAGGTCACTCGATAAGATGTGAGAATACGATGTTTTTGGATAATGCTGAAGTCGAGTTCCTTCGCTCTCTTGCAGGCAGCCGCGAAATCAACACCAATATCGTCATACTCCGCGGCAAAAACAGGCTTGCCAGCTTTGATAAAGGGCAGCATCTTTTCTTCCATGTGATAGAAGAAATAATCCTCTATGATCGCAAAATCGAAGTGATCAATTAAATCCTTGACCTGGTCAGCCGCGTTCTTAATCCCAATCGCCATGCCGCGTTGATGGGCTTCGTCCGCGAGCCATAATGCAAAGTTCAGCTGGTCTTCATAGCTAATCGGAAACCCGGAGCCGTTGCTATGAATTTCCATGTTGTCAGGTTCGACCGCGTCGAAGCCTTTTGCTTTGCAAATATCCAGCCGGGCGCGCATGATTGGAGCGATCAAATCCAGGCGGCGGATGTCTAGCCACCGTTCACGGGGCCAACCCTCGTAGACATTTCCCAATACCTTAGGCGGGAATTGATCCTTATCCGGACGCCAATCCTCCCACGAACCCACGCTCATGTATCCGATTACCTGGCGTCCTTGGGCATGCAACTCGTCTACGACCGATGCATCATTATCGAAGATATCAATATCATAAACTTCTGCATTGACAGATGTATCCACAGGCGGCTCAGAAAGCTGCCATTGCCAGGAGAGTCCAACAGAGGGTTGCCACCAGCTAGAAGGGGTAAGGGATAAAGGCATAGGGGTTATATCTTTCGTTGAAACGATGTATTCATGCGCTGAGAAAGAAACGGATTCATATCCTATTGATATTGAGGCATCATATCGCCGTGCGCTTCGATCAATTCATCAACGAGCGACCAGATTTGATCAAGACTCAATTCGGCGGCAGTGTGCGGATCGAGCATCGCGGCATGATAGATATGTTCGCGCTTGCCCGTTAACGCCGCTTCGACGACAAGTGATTGCACGTTGATATTGGTCTGTTGCAGTGCGGCAAGCTGCGGAGGCATCTTTCCAATTTTGGTCGGCTGCAATCCGTTATTATCCACAAGGCAGGGTACTTCCACGCAGCAGCCTTGCGGCAGGTTATCGATGAGCGCGTTGTTCAGGACATTGCCATACACGACACGCGGCATTCCTGTTTCCATCGAGTGGATGATCAACGAGCCATATTCCTGGCTGCGCTCAAAACGCTGTTCATCTAGATCACCGCGTTCCAGCGCCGCTTTATCGGCTTCCCATTCAACGATCTGATCTTCGCAGCGCCGGAGATATTCATCGATCGGGACTTCGTATTGTTCAAGCAGGTCGGGTTGGTTGCGTTTGATGAACCAGGGAACATATTCGCTGAAGTGTTCACTCGATTCGGTGACGAAATATCCGGTGCGACGCAGCACTTCATAGCGGACATGATCCGCCAGTCCGCGATAGCGCCGCCCGTATGATTTTTCCTCTGCCACTTTGCGAAGTCGTGGATATAAATCTTCGCCGTTGTGTTCAAATCGGAGATAGAACGCCATATGGTTAATACCTGCGCAGATATAGTTGATCTCGTGGTACGGCACACCGATATCTTCCGCAAGCGCCTCGGCGGTTCCCTGCACACTGTGACATAAACCAACGGTCTTGATATTGCTGGCACGGTTGATCGCCCAGGTATTCATTGCCATCGGATTCACATATTGCAGGAACATCACATCCGGGCAGAGTTCTTCCATATCTTTGCAAATATCCAGAAAGACAGGGATGGTGCGAAGTCCGCGCATGATGCCGCCAATGCCAAGCGTATCGGCAATCGTTTGTTGAATGCCGTATTTCTTGGGAATCTCGAAATCGATCACCGTGCTTGGTTTATAGCCGCCGACCTGGAACATACTGATGGCATAGTCTGCACCATCGAGCGCCTGGCGGCGGTCGAGTGTCGCTTCGATTTTGGGTTTCGCATCGAAGAATTCTGCCAATTTATGCGCGACGACTTCTGATGTCTTCAAACGCACAGGATCAATATCCATGAGGCTAATGGTGGAATTGGCGAGTTCAGGGAAGCTCAAAATATCGCCAAGAAGATTCTTGGCAAAGACAGTACTCCCCGCGCCGATGAAAGTGATTTTGGGCATAAAGAGGTTCTCCAGTATCAAGTGTCAGGTATCAGGCGTTGGTTTCGATACGCTCCGAAAAGCACGGAGCTACTCAACCAACGAAGGATTATCGTTTCACTCCGCTCAGCGCAATCCCTTCGATGAATTGTTTTTGAGCGAAGAAGAACACAAGCAAAATATACACAAGTGGATGCAGCAAATCGTTCCAGGCGCCCTGGAATGTAAAGATGGCAAGTGCTGCCAAGGCAGGCTTGGCAAGGGGCATATAGATTTTCCAAAAGATCTGGATGAGCGAGGCGCCATCGACACGCGCGGCATCCACCAGGTCACGCGGGATGGTGAGGAAATATTGTCGCAGCAGAAATGTTCCGAAAGCGCCTCCCCAGAACGCCGGGAGCCAGAGTGGAACGCTTGTCCCAAGGAGATGAACATATTTGAAGATGATGAAGTTCGGGATGAGAGTGACCTGTGGCGGGATCAATAACGTCAACAACAAAGCCGTGAAGAGCGCATCGCGCCCCCTGAATTTGACCACTGCAAAGCAGAACGCCGCCATCGCACAACTGAGCAATTGACCAACTGTGGTCAATACGGAAATGTAGGCGCTATTCCAAAAGAGCAGGGGAAAATCGATGTTCACCGAGAAGAGTTCACGAAAATTCTGGAGCGTGAATGTCGGGGGAATGAGCGTTTTCGTAAATTGATCTCCGGGCAGCTTGAAGGAAGTCGAGACCATCCATAAAAATGGGCCGACCATCAACACCGCGCCAAGGATTAGTAGTGTGTAGGAAATCACATCGAGAATAAGCTTCTGGTTTTGTTTTGTCATAATGTTTTTATCTGGTAGGGGCGACCCGTCCATCAGTAACAAATACCTTGATGATCTTGATGGGTCGCCCTTACATTATTCGTAAACCACGTAACGCCGTTCCAGCCAGAAATAAAACGCCATCAACAATGCAACGATCACGGTCAGTTCGATGGCTTGTGCGCTGGCACCACCATAGTTGAAGAAATTCCATGCATTTCGGTATATCGTAAATACCACCACAGGCACGCTACTATCTCCCTGCCCGCGGCGTGTCAACATATATATGTAGTCATACGCCTGGAACGCGTTGATCGTCGAAATCAGCGTCTGGAAGAAAATGCTGGGTGTAATCAGCGGCACTGTGATTCGAAAGAACTGGTTGAAACCATTGGCGCCGTCGATTTCAGCGGCTTCATAATATTCACGCGGAATTGCGGTCAACCCGGCCAGGAAGATGATCATCCCTTCACCGATGGCGCCCCAGATATTGACGATGACCACCGCATACATGGCATTCTCGGTACACAACCAGCAAACCGGCTGCCTTCCCAGGCGTTCCAAAATGAAGTTAAGGATCCCGGTGTCTTTGCCATAGATCATGTGCCAGACCAGCGCGGTCGCGACGGCCGAGGTCACTGCGGGCAGGAAGTACGCGGTGCGAAAAAAGCCCAACCCTTGAATCTTGCGATTCATCAACACCGCCACGAACAACGAAACGATCACGACACCCGGCACATACATGACTGTGAATTTGATCGTGTTGGTCAGAGACAACAACAATCTCTTGTCCTGGAACAGGTCAATATAATTGACCAACCCAGCCCACCTGGGCGGTGTGAGCAGATCCCATTTCGCAAAACTCAAAAGGACGGTCGCGACCACAGAACCCAGCGCGCCAAAGATCAAGCCGATGAATGTCGGTGCCAGCAATGCCCACAGCCAAAATTTTTCGCGACCGAGCGGTTTGAGTCCGTATTCCATGCAAGCTCCTGACTAAACCCCTTATCCCCAAACCCCTATCCCCATTTTCCTTTGAGCATATAACGAAGCAAAGGAGAAGGGATAGAGGACAAGGGATAGGGTTAGGCAGCTTTACTGATTATTCGCCAATACCTCATCCGCGGCTTTGACGGACGCATCGAGGGTTGGATCGAGTTCGGCTTCACCCGTCCAAATGGGAGCCATGCCATCGCCGATTGCACTCGACCATTCGTCATAGCCTTTGAAGACGGGTTTCATATGAGCAAAGGCGAGTGAATCAAGGAAGACCTTTTGATCAATTTGCGTCTTCTGTTTTAGGAAGGAATCGCTCTCTGCCACGTTCTTGAGCACGGGACATGCAAATCCAAGTTCAGCCAGTTTCTTTTGGGCGGGTTCGCTCAACACGTACTTGAGGAATTCAAACGCCGCATCGGGATTCTTGGATGCTTTGCCAACGACGAATCCGGCGCTGTTGACGCTGGTCGCCTGTCCCGCGGGACCTTTAGGCATCGGGGCCACGTCCCATTTGAATTTTGCCTCGGAATAGCCAGGCACAGCCCAATGACCGATGGCAGTCATCGCCGAAACGCCCGCGGCGAACGTATCATTACCGTACTGGTCGGATGTGTTCGAATCCGGTATGGATTTGTCAACGAACATCATGTCATGCAAGATCTGGAATGCCTGACGGGCTTTTGGCTCTCCGATCAAGGTCTTCGTGTGATCGGGGCTGATGAGGTCACCGCCGTAAGCCCAGATGATCTCGCTCATTCCCGGTTCAAAATCCCACATATCGAGTGAATAACCGAATTGAGTCACCTTTCCATCTGCGCCAACGATGGTGAGCTTCTTTGCCGCCGCACGCAAATCGTCGTAGGTCCAATCCGCGGTGGGATAGGCAACACCCGCAGCATCAAACATATCTTTGTTGTAGAACAGCACGATTGTTTGGAAATCGCGCGGCAAACCATACATGCCGTCGGGTGTCTTATATGCTTCGAGCGTTTGCGGATACACTCCCTTCAACATGTCAGGGTTTTTATCAAGGTAGGGTTGCAGGTTCAGGAGAACGCCGCGGCTCTGATAGTCCAGATAGAGAGGCGCATCCATGGCGAAAACATCGGGTGGGGTATTGGCGGAGAGTAAAGTCTTCAGCTTCGTCCAGTAGGAATCCCAATCCGAAACTTCCACTTTGACGGTGATGTTCGGTTTCGCCTGATGGAAATCAGCGACGATCTGATTCCAAACCTCCAGCTCCGCGGGATCGCCCCACATCATCATGCTAATCGTAACGGGCGTATTATTGGCGACAGGCGCGTTCGCACCTCCGCAGGCTGTCAGTATCAGGCTGACAATCATTACAAGAACAAGCAAACGACTTTTCATGATTCTCATCTCCTTTATAGATTGAGTTGAACGACTGCGGTTAGATTTTCGGGGCGATCCGGATTCAATCCCTTTGCCACCGAACGATAAAACGCCATCAACTGTAAAACGGGGAGGTACAAAACGCCTCGTACACTCTCGGGGACTGCGGACTGGAAATTCACATCCGCAGCAGACTCAGCCAATGCCACTACCGTTCCTCCAAGTGCTTTCATCTCTGACAGCACCTTCGCTTCGTGAGTGCGATTTGCATCCGACAGCATTCCTGCCACAACAGCTTTCTCATTGACCATGCTCATTGGTCCATGGCGGAATTCCATAAAATGGAATGGTTCGCTGTGCGTGAGTGTCATTTCTTTCATCTTGAGATTGACCTCGCACGCCAGCCCGTAACGGATGCCGGAGCCTAAAAAGTAGAAGCGATCGAAATCAAGATTCGAGCCAATCTCTTTCGCAAACGATTCGTAATTACCAATTACCAGATTACCAACCTCCGGCAATTTATCCATCGCGTTCGCCAAATCATCCCGTCCCGCCATGCGCGCACAAAATGCAGATGCAGCCACAAACATCGAGGCATAGGATCGCGTCTGCGCCACAGAATCTTCCTGTCCTTTATCGATAACAAGTTGGATATCTGCGGAGCGCGAAAGGGTTTCATCATAATTACTGATGACCAGTACGTCACCACAATGTTCGGCCTTGAATTTTTCCGCCGCTTTGACAGTCTCCGATGTAGTCCCAGAGCGGCTGACTGCGACAAGCAGATGGGAGATATTCTCGCGTACTATAGTTTTTGGATTCAACACCAGTTCGCTTGCTGGCACAGCACGTGCGGCACATCCAGTAAGTTCCTGATATAACGCCGCCGCGGCAAGCGATAAATAATACGTCGAACCACAGCCCGTGAAAATAACTTGCTGGTAATCGCTTGCTTTGGGTAGCGACAGTTTTTGTGTTAATTCAATTGCCTGCGCCCAGGCTTCGGTTTGCGATTTGATCTCACGATAAGTTGCGTAGTCCTGCAATGATGTCATAGTTAACCTCTTAGTACCGCTGATAATTTCTGCTCATGCTCGTTGAGCATACGCAGAGTGATATCGGAAGGAGACGCCGTGGGTTGTCTGAGGACCGCATTGCCAATATCCAAAAGCATCGTATCCAGGAATGCTTCGATTCGTCGCCATAGGCGCAGCGTTGGATGCGGACGACCCATTTTCAAGATTTTCTCGAGCGTTGGTTTCGTTGTCTCCAACGGGAATGTCAATTCATCATAGGCATCCATGCGCGCCGGAAGGATATTCTCAACATTGAAATATTGGATTTGTGTTCCTTTATCGCTCAAATAAGTTACGAGATCCAGCGCCGACTTCTCGCGTTCTGGATCGGTCAGAATGTTCTTCCAGATCACAAGATGATCGCCACCAATCCAGGGAACGCCCGGGAGAGTTGTCACGGCCACATTCTCGCGCATTTCCTGCGAAGCGTACGGGCTTTCCATCAATTCATTTCCAACTTCCACCCCGCCGATCATCGCTGCCACATCGCCGCGGGCAAAGGCATTGGTACACGCCTCAATATTTAATCCGCGCAAGGCAAGAGGAATGAACGGGAATAATTCGAAGAAATCCATTAGACCCGCCCTCACTTTAGGTTTTGCGAAGAGCGGTTCATTCCCATGCTCGCTCATGAAATCGCCGCCATTGACCCGCGCCCATGAAGAGGCAATATGAACCAAATCTGCATAGGGGTTCAAGCTTGGGAAAGCCCACGGCGCCATTTTATTCTTGACCAACTGCATGAATGTGTTATGCATGGTTTTGGCGGTAACAAAGGCTGTCGCCGGATCAATCCCTGCCTTTTCCAGCATATCGCGGCGATAATATAAAACGAAGGTGTAGATGGACCACGGAATCGCCCATACTTCAGGATGCCCCTTGACATTAACAGATTCCCAGGCCGAGGGTAAGAAGCAAGAAGACCCACCAACGGCAGAAACATCATCCTTGGTGAAGCAGCGCAACGCCTCCAACATCGCCATGGTCGCCACCCAGGTGGAACCGATCTGTGAAACGTGCGGACCCTTCCCCTCCACAGCATCCATCAACAAGGTCTGCCAGGCACGCTCCCAACCGACGCGACGCAAAGAAATTTGGATTTGTTTTTCTCGCTCAAATGAAGCCAGCAATCCGCGCAGGGGATGCAAATCTTCAGGCGCATCTGCTATGGTTAGAAAATTGAGTTCCATGATGCTTTAGCCTTCCAACACTTTTTTAGCGTTATCCGAATAGACTTTCTTCAATACATCATCCGGCAAATTCAAACCATAAGCATACCAGCGTCCTTGTTGAGGAACGTCGCCTGTGTTGTAATTGAAATATTCGTCATCAGTTTCGAGAAAGCGGTAATAGATGCGATACTCGTCGATGTTTGGGCTCATATCCGATCCGAATAAAATTCGGTCCTGGTATTGGATAAAAAACTTCCGGGCGGTATGAGGCTGTCGCCCTAATTCGCCAATCCGCGCGGAAATATCGATGGTATAGTTTGGGCATTCCTCGAGCATCTGCCCCACCCAGCCGAGGTTCTCTCCATAGCAGCCAGCATGTGCACCGATAAAGGTTGTGTTGTGATGACGTCTCACAAGATTCTTGAGTCCATTCAAAATGTGCATAAATGAGGGAAACGGTGGACTTGTAAACGCCCAGTCAGGGTGCTCACCGATCTCTTCCCAGCGCTCGTTGGTTTCATCGATCGGATCAAAGAATGCAACCGGGTCCGCAACATGGATCAAGACAGGCAGACCCA
>WNFZ01028918.1_pt1 | contig 10897 bp, 12 predicted proteins | sample 5400081 | NCBI WGS metagenome assembly WNFZ01 (sample SAMN13153365, study PRJNA577476) | soil metagenome | isolation source: 80 cm soil or saprolite under grassland replicate 1 | place: USA:California | collected 2016-06-15
CGAAGATCAAAACCGCTCCTTCTTGATTAGTGATACCACGCAAGCCCTCAAGGAAGTCAGGGAGTGGAGGAACAACTCCCATATTTCCTGCCACAGGTTCAACAATGATGGCTGCAATTTGGTCAGGATACTTCTTGAATAATACTTCCACAGACTCCAGATTATTGAAATCTGCAACCAATGTATCTTTGACTGTATCTGCAGGGACACCAGGCGAATCAGGCAAGCCAAGTGTGGCAACGCCTGAACCTGCCCGAACCAACAGCAAATCTGCATGACCATGGTAGCAACCATCGAACTTGATGATCTTGTCGCGCTTCGTATACGCGCGCGCCAACCGCAACGCGGACATTGTCGCTTCTGTCCCTGAATTGACAAAACGAATCATTTCGATATTGGGCATGAATTCCATCACCCTCTTTGCCAAATCGATTTCAAGCGAACTCGGCGCGCCATAGGATGTCCCTTTGACTGCCGCTTTTTGAATCGCTTCCACAACCTTGGGATGAGCATGACCTGTAATCAGCGGTCCCCATGAAAGAACATAGTCAATGTATCGATTGCCATCTACATCAAAGAGATAAGGTCCTTCACCACATTCAATGAAAAGTGGTTGTCCACCCACCGCACGGAAAGCACGGACAGGTGAATCGACACCTCCAGGCAATAGTTTTTGTGCTTCCTGAAAGAGAGAAATGGATTTGGAAATATTCATAATTCTCCGATATTCTCCCTGAGCGGAATGAGTGTAACGAATGCAGTCGAAGGGCGCTTCGACTACGCTGTGCTCCGCTCAGCGCGGAGAGATAAAATCTTTTCCACTGCTAACTCACCAGAATGGATACAATCCGGGATACCAATGCCGCGATAACCATTGCCTGCTAAGGCAAGTCCAGGATATTTTTCCAGTGTGGCATCAATGCGTTTGAGGATATCAGGATGCCCAAGGTTGTATTGCGGCATAGCTTTATCCCACATAAAAACGCGATGCAAAAGTGGCTGGACATTAATATTGAGCGTAAAATTCAGTTCTTCTTTTGCTAGCTCAAGCAAATCTTTCTCATTCCATGGAATGTCCTGTCCTGCACGGCCGACAAAAACGCGAAGGAGAGCATAACCTTCAGGTGCACGATGCGGGAACTTTGTAGAGGTCCATGTGCAGGCCAAGGCTTTGCGTCCTTCACGGCGCGGAATCACATATCCATAGCCATCGAGATCGCGAGGCAAATCGCTTTGTCGATAAGCAAGAGAAACGGTAGCAGTCGAGGCGTAGGGAATGCTTTGTAAATCGGAAGCAAGCGACGTGTCGAAGGAAGAGAGCAGAGCACCACTGACAAATGCGGGTGTTGCAAGAATAACGAAGTCCGCTTCAAGAGTCTCTTTTGTATCAAGTCTCACGTGCCAGGTACCAGAATTTGAGATTGAAATAACGCGGGTGTTGAGTCGCAAATCAACATTATTTTCTGGAAGAATTTTGACAAGCGCTTCAACCATTTCGGCGAGACCTGTTGTAGGAGTGAGAAAAGCAGAACGTGAACCTTGAATCGGTTTACCATTCGATTGTTTTCGCATTTCCAGCGCGCCAAGTGCAAGGGAACCATATTTGAGTTCGAGATCGCGCAGATATGGAAACGTTGACATAAGGCTGAGCGCATCGCCATCCCCCGCGTAGATTCCAGACATGAGCGGCTCGATCAGATTCTCGTACGCTTCACGACTTCGATATTAGTGGGAATCATCATCGCAAGTCCATCAGGGAGAGGCAGTAGGCGATTACGATTCAAAACATACGTATTTTTCTTATGTGAATTCGTTCCATGCAATCGGTCTCTGAGGCCAAGCTCTTGACAGAGTGCAATGCCCCAAGGTTTGGTAGCTAGGAAGGTATCAGGCCCACCCTCAATAATGAATTGACCATTGTCGAACGCGACGCGGTCTGTGATGATTTTGCCTCCCCAACGATCGGACGACTCAATCAGTGTGATTTTTGCATTGGGTATTTTTTTACTTGCGTGATAGGCAGCAGAAAGCCCAGCAATTCCACCGCCTACAATAACAATACTTGTCATAACCAATTCGATTCCTTCGCAGCACTTCGCACGAGTCTAGCCAAACCAGAGATCATTTCAGGCTCGTCATTTAGCATTTCAATGCGCTCAAGGTGAACGCCTAATGTTTTCGAGAGATTTTGATAAACGATATCGATATCATAGAGAATTTCAACATGCTCACAGACAAATCCAATGGGACAGATCAAAATGTTACGTTTTCCTTCAGCAGCGAAACGTTTGATCCGTACAGAGGCATCGGGGCCAAGCCAAGGTTCAGTCGAGATAGCAGCGGATTGAAAGGCAAATTCATGCGGCTGAGGACCAAGAAGTTCCATCAGCGCTTCTACTGTTTCACGCAGCTGCTTTGGATACGGATCGTCCCATTCAAGAATGCGTTCGGGCAGACTATGAGCTGTAAATATGATTGGTACTTCAGCGCGCACAGATTCAGGGAAACGCTCAAGCGCACTATGGACACGCTTTGCAAGTGCAATCAAATACTCTGGAAGCAAATGCCAATCATTGATGCGAGTGATCTGGATGGATGATTCAGCTTGTTCAACATTTTTGAAATAAGCTTCGATGCTCATCCGCGAATAATGCGGTGCCATGACCAACCCAACCGCGCGTTCAATTCTTTGATTACACATCTCGGCAAGCGTATCTTTAATGAACGGATGCCAGTGACGCATGCCAACAAAAGCTTTGAAATTTTGCCCGTTCGTGTTCAATGCAGATTCAAGTGCATGGGCTTGCGCCCAAGTCCGTTCAAGGATTGGTGAGCGGCCGCCTATTTCGTGGTAGCGCTCACGTACTTCGTGAACGATCTCTGGCGCAGTGGGGCGATAACCGCGCACATCCATGAGGTAAGGTTCAACTTCTTCCAGATTATTTGGACCACCGTAGGCCATTACTAATAGACCAATCATAGATGAGGAGCTTTCCATTTCTCAATTATTTTTACAAATGGTGGGTGGATCTTTTTGCTGTTAAACGGATACCAACCTATCTCAGCACGGACGGCTTGCTCTTTCAGCTCTGTCGAGCCCCAGACAAATGTCACGCCCAATACAGCCACTATCACGGAGAGCCAGTTTAGGGAAATGAATAAGGAAATGATAATGATGATAAAGCCAATACCCATCATATAGGGCCAACATAGATAACTAAAGCGCCGTTCGCCTTGGATGACAAGTGGAAAGCCAAGCCCGATGATCATTAGCGTCACAATACCGATAAGTAAACCGAAGAAGTTCATTGTCAGTGAGCAACAACTCTTAGTTTGATTGGTTCGCGTTTGAGGTGATCCAACGTTGTAGCAAAAGGATGCTCCTTGAGGATTTTTACGTGACGTGGATTATGCGGATTCGCAGGCGCGTGCCCCTTGATAATTCGTTTTTGTTGTCGTACAAACTCAAACGCATCGAAGAGGAAAGTGATACCGAGAATTCCTCCGATAGTTGAAAGCGTAAGGTTGAAGGTCGAAAGTGAAAACAATTCCAATGTGATACCAACAATTGCGAAGCCAATGATCGGCAACGAGATGTTTGATGAAATTGCCTCGATCTTACGTACAGCTACATGTCCAAACCAGATGCTCAGAAAGGCAGTTAGCGCAGCGATCGGACCGAGGAGGTTGATCGTCATACTCTCTCTCTCAGGATTGAATATTCATGCACCATATCAACCACGGCTTTGACATGATCTACTGGTGTGTTTTGCAAAATGCCATGCCCGAGATTGAAGATATGACCAGGTCTTCCATTCGCGCGGCGAAGAATTTTGCGCACTCGGACTTTGATCTCGGGGAGTGGTGCGAAAAGAACAGCTGGATCAAGATTCCCTTGAATAGCAATATCATCTCCAAGCAAAGACCAACCATCGTCCAGATGGATGCGCCAGTCCAGTCCAATCACATCTGCCCCGGCGCGTTTCATCAAAGGAAGAAGAGCTGTGGTATTCGTTCCGAAGTGAATGACTGGCACCCCTTCCGCCTTTGCTGATTGCAAAATTTTTTGTGAATATGGCAGAACAAAATCCTCATAATCCTTCGGGCTAAGCGTGCCGACCCATGAATCGAAGACTTGTACAGCCTGAGCACCCGCCCGAATTTGTGCGATCAAGTAATCAGCCAGAACACCTGAAAGTTTTTCCATGAATGGATGCCAGACCTCAGGTGCAGAATACATCATTGTTTTCGTTTTGATGAATTCGCGCGAGGAACCGCCTTCAATGAGATAGGATGCGACCGTGAAGGGGGCACCACAAAAGCCAATCAAAGGGATATCCCTTAACGTCCCGCGCAGGATGCGGATAGCGTCCAGCACATAGCCCAGGTCTGACTCAACATCTACTGGACGCAGTTTCTTCACATCATTGATCGTGCGGACAGGATTTCGTAAAACAGGTCCTTCACCTTTTGCAAACTCCAACCCAACTCCGAGAGGAATGGCAGGCAGAAGGATATCAGCAAAGAGGATCGCTGCATCTACGCCAAGAGCACGGACGGGCTGAAGTGTCACTTCCGCGGCAAGCTCAGGCTCATAGCAAATTTCGAGCAGAGAGTACTTCTCGCGGATGGCGCGATATTCTGGCATGTAGCGTCCAGCCTGACGCATAAACCAAACCGGCGTGACATCTACAGGCTCGCGGCGACAAGCGCTCAGAAAACGGTCATTTATCTGCATAAGCGGAGAGTCTCCTCTGCAGGATGATAGATGGCTGTATGGAGAGGGGTATCTCGCAAGGTAAAACGACGCGCCTCAGTATCGCGCAGTTCATTCACCAGGTCAGAGAAGCGCGCAAGGTCATCTGTTTCGTAGACTACAACAAATTCCTGATTTTGCAGACCAAAACAATAAAGCAACAACTGGCTGATATCGTCGTATTGTTTGCCAATGCGAATATGTTCATTCATCATGCCTTGACGTGCTTCGCGGCTCATCAAATACCATTCTGTCGTTTTGCTAAAAGGATAAATGATCAGATAGGGTTTGCGTGTCTCAGCAAACGGATCAATCTCCTGCTTGGAACGCGCCTTTGAATATTGCGATGGACGTGTAAATCCCCAGAGGGAGTCTTTCAGATCAATGAAATGACGATATGGATTATTCGCCTTCGAAAATTTCTCAAAAAAATGGGTTGGGTCTTGCTTGTTATCTACGGCTGCCGCCAACCAGACAATCAAGTCAATTCCAGACTCAGTAGCTTGGAAGATATCCACTTTCTGCGCGGCCACACATAATCCGTTCAACCATTGCTTGTGGAATTCTTCGCGTTCCTCGGAGGATAAAGACCAATAAGATTCCTTGAAAGAGATCAAGGAATAATGATTAAGCGTTCGATGAAGAATTTCTTCAGATGTATTATTCATTAAACTGCCTGTGGAACATAAGAGCAAGCTGGGTCTGTCTCAAGATAATTTCCGGTGATGCCATACGCGCGTCCACGCTGACCGCCGCAGACATCCCGATATTCGCAGATGCCACAGCGGCCTTTGATCTTGTCTGGATTACGCAAATCAGTAAATAATTTTGAATAACGATAGACATCCACCACATCCACTGTGCGGACATTTCCTGCGGTGAGCGGTAAAAATCCAGATGGCTGGATTTCACCAATATGGGAAATGAACAAGAATCCATTACCATCATTCACGCCCTTGGTTGGACGGTTCAGTCCATCTGCATATTGAAAACCTGCGCCCTGGAACGTGACTGGCTTTCCAATGGATTCGGCGCGCTTCCGTTGGATTGCGACCCGCCGATACATCGGCGCAGCCGTGGACTTGATATCGAATGGCGCGCTTTGTGAAAGATCATATAACCAATTGAAAACCTTCTCATGTTGCTCACGCTCAAGCCAACTTCCTGGGCGCGATGCAAAATATCCAAGGTACGCTGCCACGAGCCAGGCACTTGACGGAAGTTATCATGGACTTCAGGGTAGGGCGCATCCAAACTCAGCGCGATACGACGAATACCCGCTTCACGGACTTTCTCGAGACGTTCTTTTGTTGGCAGCGCAGTGGCAGTGGGAGTGAGCGAACAACGCAATCCATGCTCGGTGGCGTAAGCGATGAGTTCAAATAGATCTCGCCTCATCATGGGGTCGCCACCCGTAAAAATCAAAATCGGATTGTTACCAAACGCAGCCAAACGCTCGATCAATGCTTTGGCTTCAACAGTAGAAAGTTCACGCGGATCACGTTTGTGTTGCGCATCGGCGCGACAATGTACACATGCATATGCACAGGCGCGTGTCACTTCCCAAGCGATTGTAAATGGCGCCATCTCAAAATCAGCGTGCACCATGCGTTCGTTTTGATATCGCCGTTCGGCTGCAGCGCGTTCAGTTAACTTTGGGGCGATTGTCATATTTTTTCCTTTGATGAATTACTTGAGCCACTTTGCCGCATCCACGGCATGATAGGTAATAATCAGGTCAGCACCCGCACGCTTGATGGAGGTCAATGTTTCGAGCGTGACCTTCATTTCGTCGATCCAACCATTTGCCGCCGCGGCTTTGATCATCGCGTATTCGCCACTGACGTTATAAGCCGCCATCGGTATTTCAGGAAATGCATCTTTCACTACGCGGATCACATCCAGATATGCCAGCGCGGGTTTCACCATCAACATGTCCGCGCCTTCATTTACGTCTAATTCAGCTTCACGCAAAGCTTCGCGCACGTTCGCAGGATCCATTTGATGAGACTTCCGATCACCAAACTTCGGGGCACCTTCTGCTGCTTCACGGAAGGGTCCATAAAAGGATGAGGCATACTTCACGGCATAAGAAAGGATGGGTAGATTTTCATAACCTGCGTTATCCAATGCCCCACGAATTGCTCCAACCATTCCATCGATCATGCCTGATGGCGCAACAATATCTGCACCAGATTCCGAATGAGAAAGTGCGACCTTCGCAAGCACATCGAGTGTGGGATCGTTCAATACGTAGCCTTCAGGATAACCCATTTGAAAGTGTTCGCCGGTATTCAGAATTCCACAGTGTCCATGATCCGTGTATTCACATAAACATACATCAGTGACTACAACCATCTCATGGATTTCCTTTTTGATGGCGCGTATTGCCTGCTGGACGATTCCATCCTCCGCAAAATTCTCAAGCCCAATGGAATCTTTCTCTTTTGGGATACCAAACAAAATTATAGCGTTCACGCCAGACCTCATGGCTACTTCCGCTTCACGGACCGCTTCCTCCACTGAGAGTTGATATACACCTGGCATCGAGTGGATTTCGCTTCGCCCCTCTCCATGCCGCACAAACAGTGGATAAATGAAATCGCGTGGGTTCAATTCGGTTTCGCGGACCATAGCACGGAGCGCAGAAGTCGCGCGTAAACGACGCGGACGATTTCTGATTTTGGATTTACGATGTTCGATTAACGATTCTCGATTTTCAATTTCAAGTAAAGTCATAAGTTCTCCGTGTGTACCTGTTTACTTATTTCGTTTACCAATCCTTCTGTTGTGTACTTCTCCGCAACCACATCGACATTAAATCCTTCATCACGCGCGGCTCCTTCTGTGATTGGACCAATACAGGCAATCCTCGGCTTGCCTGCTAATTGAAATGGATTCATTTTCTGCTGGTGAAGGATTGCAACGAAATTTCGTACAGTGGATGGACTGGTGAATGTAATCCAGTCTACGCCCGACCTTAATGAAGCGAGTCCTTCAGCATCAGGCTGCACTGGCAATGTCTTATAAACAGCAATCTCATGTGGAATACCACCTGCCTCAAAGATTGCTTCCGGCAAAGCCTTGCGCGCAATGTCAGCACGCGGCAACAAGACCCACCTCCCGCGTAAATCTCCTAACCCCGGCAAAATGGACTCAGCCACGTATTCATGTGGAACAAAATCAGGAGTCACCCCGCGGGCTTGCAAAGCTTCAGCGGTTTTAGGACCGATCGCGGCGAATCTTACTTCTACTTTCTCTCCTTTTAGGAGAGAGGGATAATGTTCAAAAATAACCTCTACCCCGTTAACTGAAGTGAACACTACCCATTCATAACAATTCAACTTTGACAAAGCCCGATCAAGCGCAATATTATTTTCAATTGGCTGAATTTCAATTACAGGAAAAAAGATTGGCTCAAAACCCACTGCATATAATTTTTCTGCAAAGCCATTCGCTTGTGCACGCGGACGAGTTATCAGGATACGTTTCATTTCACCTCACTCATTGCAAGGATTTCACTAGCACCTTGCATAATGGCTCTTTCAGCGAGTTCATTTCCTAACTTCAGTGCATCCATTTCCTCGCTATTAACTTTGATAGCTTTCTTCCCATCTTCTGAAATCACCAAGCCTGTCAATCTGATTACTGACGACTGTTCACTGATTACTTTCGCGTACGCTGCAACGGGTACCGCACATCCGCCACCCAGTCCACTTAGGAAGGCGCGTTCAGCAGTGATTGCTCTTCGAGTGGATTCATCATCCAGTGCAGCGAGCAGGTTGAGAGTCGTCTGATCTGTTGATCTGCATTGAACGGCTAAAGCGCCCTGTCCAGGCGCTGGAAGCATGACATCCAAAGATAGCCATTCCGTCACATATTGCTCCAAACCCAAACGAATTAACCCTGCGCCCGCCAAAATGATCGCGTCATACTGGCCCTCCATCGCTTTTCGTACACGTGTGTCCACGTTGCCGCGCAAGGACTCGATTCTCAAATCAGGACGGACCACCAAAAGTTGTGCCGCGCGTCGTAAGCTCGATGTGCCTACTACAGCATTTTGTGGAAGCGTGGCGAGTGTAAATCCATGCTTCGAAATGAGAGCATCGCGCACTTCGGCGCGGAGAGGGATACATCCGATCGCCAGACCATTCGGGTTTTCAACCGGTAAATCCTTGAGCGAATGAACCGCACAATATACTGCGCTGGAAAGCAATTCACTTTCAAGTTCTTGTGTGAACAGACCCTTACCACCAATTTCAGGCAAAGGTCTGTCGAGAATTTTATCTCCCTGCGTGGAGATGATCTTTTCTTCGCAAATAAGCTCAGGGTGAATTCTTTGCAATGCATTGATCACCCACCGTGTTTGCCAGCGAGCGAGAGCGGAAGGGCGAGTCGCGAAGATGAGTTTCATAGTTAGTTCTGTAGTTCTTTAATCAACAGCGATTGAAATTGGGCAAGACTCACCAGATAAGCTGCACAAGCCCTTCTCATCTTTCAATCCAAATAATGTGCGCGCAACCGCTGCATATTCAGGCGCGTGTGGACATGACGATTCTGCGCGCAAGCGACGGGTGGGTGCATCCAATAATTTCTTAACGAGCGACTGAGTAAGGGCTTCGATCCGCGCGCGCTCGGCCTCTGTCAGGTCAGGTAGGCGGCGGAGGGTCTTTTCCAATTCCGCGGCACGGATCGCCTCTGCCTGCTGACGAATATCCGCGATAATCGGCAACATTTCCAGTGACTTCAAATATTCTTCAAATTCAAAAAGCTCTTCTTCAAGAATTCGCTTCACGTGCGGCACCTCATCCATACGACATGTCAAAGAATCTTCAAGTTGCGCGTTTAATCCATCGATGTCAAAGAGTTTTACATGAGGAATTTTTGAGACATCCGGGTCAATATCACGTGGCAGGGCAATATCAATGAGCACTAATGGGCGGTCAACGCGCGATTGCATTACGTCGCTTACCATCTTTGCATCCACAACGATATGGTTGACCACTCGGATCTTTTCGACTCCGCGCTTGCGCAATGCTTCAACAGTTAATTCGGCCATTTCGCCGGCTCCAAGCACCGCCACATAGGCCGTTTTGATGTGTCCAAGCGTTCTCTCTGCTACAGAAGCTGCCAGCGAAGACACCGACGCGGGATTGCGACTAATGGCTGTTTCTGTGCGAGCGCGCTTTCCTGCGTGGATAGCTGCTTGAAATAACCGATTGAGCATGGGACCCGCCGCGCTCTGTCCGCGCGCCAACTCCAATGCCTTTGTAACTTGTCCAAGGATTTGTGGCTCACCAATCACGAGCGAGTCAAGCCCGGCTGCAACGGTAAACAAATGGTCAACTGTTTCCATATCTTGGAAACGATATACATACGGATGGAGTTCATGAAAATCCATACTGTGCGCATCTGACAAAAAAGCCTCCAATTCGGCAAATGCCATTTGATCGGAGGCTGCATAAATTTCGATTCGATTACAAGTGGACAGAATAATTAATTCTGCCAGAGATGAATTGATATGCCCGCAGGATAAACGAGCAAGCGAAGCGCGGATCTGCTCTTCACTAAACGCAAGTCGTTCACGGAGTGGAACAGGTGCTGTTGCATGATTAAGTCCAAGTGAAAGGATATGCATTCGCGGCTGATCGTCTTTGTAATTTGTATCACTATAACAATGAAACCTACATCAGACCATTTAGAATTTTTCAGGTTTAGATTAGCGAATTTTAAGATAAGGATGAGAGTTTACTCATTTATGAAACGAAAGTCATAAAGTGGGATGATTAGTATCAACTCAACCGTGACATAGGTAACATACTCTTTGCGTATCAAAACTTAATGCCAATCACCCTTTGGTTTATGATCGCAACTCAAAATCGTACAGGAGCATCGCAGAAATGAACGAAGAACTCACTACCCTTGTCATCAAAGAATTGAGAAAGCATCACAATCGCAAAATGTTTCCCGACTAATAAACAACATCAGTCGTTTATGAAATTCAGCCTGTGTTCCTAAGCCCCGCCGCAATGCCATTAATTGTTACACTGATCACTTCACGAATCGCCTGAGCTTCTTCACTTTCCGGGTCGGGTAAGGCACGGATACGACTTAGCATTTCCACCTGAATATAGTTCAATG
>WNFZ01006162.1_pt1 | contig 10893 bp, 9 predicted proteins | sample 5400081 | NCBI WGS metagenome assembly WNFZ01 (sample SAMN13153365, study PRJNA577476) | soil metagenome | isolation source: 80 cm soil or saprolite under grassland replicate 1 | place: USA:California | collected 2016-06-15
GGTGACGTTTTGCTCAATTGCTCGCCATCTACAGCTCACAGAAATACGATTTTACCACCATTCTACTCGACTCGATGAGACGATTCGAATGAGCTATTATTCATCCTTCTACGACCACTGGGTCAAAATATTAAAAAAAATCCCTAATGACTTGTGCGTCTGACTGCGTCTGACTGCGTCTGAAAAATTTTTATCTTCGGAATAAAAATGAACAGGGGGGGTCAGGAATTTTGCAATTAGCTGTAATTAAAAACATCTGAATTTAAATTTTGCCAACTTTTCTTAAATTCACATCATATTCCTAATAAATAGAAAAAAATTGGCGAAACGTTTCATCAATCAAGAAATAATATCAGAAACGTGAACCCGAGCCATACCGAATCTCCGCTTCTCAAAAGCGTGAACCAGAGCCATACCGATTCCCCGCTTCTCAAAAGCGTGAACCAGAGCCATACCGATTCCCCGCTTCTCAAAAGCGTGAACCAGAGCCATACCGATTCCCCGCTTCTCAAAAGCGTGAACCAGAGCCATACCGATTTGAAAATATGATATATCATATTTCAGATGTCTGTGAATCACTGCATGTCAGTGAGATTCGCTCCGCCCTTTTGCTTCATAAGATATTATGTTCAGAAGTTTTGTATTTTTTCTAAATTGATCGTCAAAATTAAGTAGGAATTAGAATTTAGAAATGACGCAGTGAAAAATCCTTCGTTGGGCGAATTACGCGTCAAAAAATGAGGTGACTCCGAACCAAGTAAAATACATATATTCTAAATCCTTGTGGTCTGAACTGTCGGAATATAACATTTTTGACCCACCTTTAATATAGTTTTACAATAAACGTTACAATAAACGTTACAATAAATGTTACAATAAATGTTACAATAAACGTTACAATAAATGTTACAATAAATGTTACAATAAATGTTAAATAAATGTTACAATGAATTTTATGATAAACATGACAATATATTGTACAGTGAATTTTACAATAAATTTTACAATGTATGTTTCTATACTGTTTCATGGGTTCGTTAATATATCGTAACATGGGTTGTACCAAAGTATTGTAATATTAATCTCACAATACATTAAAAAATATCTGTATTGATAGTAAAGTAAACTCTTTCTCTTAATAAGCAATGGACGTCAACTCATCTTTATCTTCTTTTTTGTCCACAAATAAGCTCCCCTTCCAACGCAATAAATCCTAAGTTTCCAAATTTCCAAATTTTCCGATCTTGCTATCGCCTTGAATCTGATAATAAAAATTTTCATTCTTATGGTAAACGTCTTACACTATAAACTTGTTCAGTTACGCTTTTTGATACAATAAAAAGCTTTTTCTAAATCTTTATCCGTATCGTTTAATGCTTCAATCATCCAATGGTCTTCCTCGCTTATTTTATCCAGAGGGACGTTATCTTCATTATCAAAGATTATACCAAGTACCTTTGATTTCCTCTTTAACATTTGCCATTGAACCAGATCCAAGGTGTCTTTAGAGAGAATATACTTGATTTCTACGTCGCCAACTCTACCGATACGGTAAAGGAAGATAAAAATGGAACATAGACAAGTTCATTTAGGCATAAAATTTATTTAATAATCTAATCTCAGAAAAAAATCGGGTGTCTCATATCTAGAATTCTCTGTGTGTAACATGGTAACGTTTGGTAAAGGAAGATAAAATTCAAAAAATAATCTAATCATGAGTTTATTGATACCAATAAAAAGCTTTTCTAAATCTTTATATTTGCGCGTATCGTTTGGCAAAGGAAGATAAAAATGTTTAAAAATAATCTAATCTCAGAAAAAAATCGTAGAACAATTTCATCTTAAATCATATTTCATTGCCCCCAATATAGACTCTTTCCCCTTCTTACTATAATAAAAGTTTCCAAAGTTTCCGATATTACTATGGCTGCTATCGCCTTGAATCTGATACTAAAAATTTTCATTCTTATGGTAAACAGATTTGACGGAATGTTTTTGGCGAATTACAAAAGAGTGTGTTCAGTTATTATTTTTTCCGCTTTTTGATACAATAAAAAGCTTTTTCTAAATCTTTATCTGCACCAATTCCCTACTTTTGAATTATAGATTGATCTATTTGCGCGTATCGTTTGGCAAAGGAAGATAAAAATGGAACATAGACAAGTTCATTTAGGCATAAAATTTATTTAATAATCTAATCTCAGAAAAAAGTCGGGTGTCTCATATCTAGAATTCTCTGTATGTAACATGGTAACGTTTGGTAAAGGGTTTATTGATACCAATAAAAAGCTTTTTCTAAATCTTTATATTTGCGCGTATCGGTATCGTTTGGCAAAGGAAGATAAAAATGTTTAAAAATAATCTAATCTCAGAAAAAAATCGAAGAATGAAGGTAGAACAATTTCTTCTTAAATCATATTTCATTGCCCCCAAATTTTGGTGCGCACGGTAATCTAACATCGCGATTAATTTCCTTTTGGAAATCCGAATATGAATTCCGGAATTTTCTATAAAAAAAGCAATAATAATTCTAGTCAAAATATAATCTTGTTTATGGATTATCATAAAATTTATAACACGATACCCCAATTGTTGCACATTCTAAAATCAGTTGTAAAGATCTTCTAGACATTCGTTTTTTGTGATTATCGTTAGTATCACCTCTCAGTTCTTTTTATAAGGATTTCCGCTATTCTAATGAACTCTTCCATCATCAACTTGCTAAACCTTCGTTTTTACAATATCTTTTATATTTGATTAGATTGAAACTGTTTCTTTAGATTAATTGCTGGTTCGGATAAATTATATCATGTAATATTTCCATATTTGATAACTTTATCTCATTGGTTCTATTGGGTGATCCGCGCAGTAAACTCGATCAGTATAAAAAACATTCAACACCATTTCAAAAATTCGCGAATTTTTGTTCTTCATAACTGATAATTATGACTTCTGACAAATTTTATGATAGACATGCTCCACGCAAACACTTTCGTAAGCATCCATACCCAGTGAAATCTCCAGATTCGTCGGGGGATGGTTTTGTCTATCGTATTAATGTTTATGAAATCTACGCAACAAATCCTGTTCTACTATTAAGCAAAGATTCTCATATATCAAATACACCAAGCATCGATTCGCTAAACGAACTTATCAAAAAATTAAAAAATTTACCTATCGATCATCAGAATTTGAATTACAAGAACCCCCGAATTATCTGGGATAGGACTAAATCAAGGGATATTTCACAAGAAGTCGGCTATAACCTTTTGCATGAGAAAGAAAAAAATTTATGCTCAAAGTTAAGATTAATGCCATCCAGTTATTTGAAAGCTAAATATGACATTTTAATGAGCGCTCAAAAATTCAAGAAAGAAGGGAAAGTCTTCAAGAAGATCAATGCTCAAAAATGCGGAATTAGATTTAATGTCAACAAAGCATGTGTTTTGTGGGATTTTTTTAATCAATTAAAATGGGTCTAAGTGGAGTATAAGATCGAGAAAAAACTCTCTGAAGTTACAGTATTATGGATTGTCGTTTCATTGAACGCGTAGGAAGTAGATAGCGAGCTAGTTTATTTCTTTAATTTGTTTTTTATTTTTATCATGTATACATGTAAAGCTATTTAAGATTGCAAAGAATAAAGTTCTATCTTGACCTAACTTTTAGAACAATATCAACCATAACGATAAGACTTTATTAACAATATTCTATAACGATAATGAAAAAGAACATATCATCAAAAAATTATTTACGAATACGAATCTACAAATTCAAAAATCGTAAAACATTAGAAGCTATATCACCTAAATTATAATTATCTGACATTTACGACCACTTATTATAATTATGTCAAATTTTGCTTTACTAACGTTTCCTAATAATAACGGCAGAGATTAGCCTCACAAAATTCTTTTTCATAATTATAATAAGCTGTTCTAATTCACAATAATCACAAAGCATAAGGAACCCCCTCTCCAGATTTCTCCTTCACAGAGCGCTATGCTAGTGCTTCAATATGCTCAGCAATTTCACACTGGGGTCTCTTTCGGGTAAAAACCAATGAAGCGAATGCATTCTAAGTGAGTCAAACCCACCTTCAGTTCTACAAGTCATTGAAAGATTACTTTTCGGACATTTAGATTTTTTAAAAAGATATATACAACAGCTTTAAAGTTTATCGTTATATACTTGCACTACTGTGAGTCTGTGATACGGTAAGGTTGAAAAAACATTTAAAGTTTATGCACAATCTGACACCAATAAAAATTAATATTTCAAAAGAGGAAATACGCTGATTTGATTATCGTACTCTTTCGTAAAAAAGATTAATCAGTGAAACACAAACTGCAAACGGTTCGCCTGTATATTTGGTCTTTCAAGGTGAAAGTTTGCGTATTTTTAAATCTTTTGTCACACAATTATGACAATTATGCATAAAATAGTGATATAAATCCCTATGTTTTCATGCGTTTAAACTGGTTTTTCGAGTTTCATACTTTTTTGTTTGCTAAAAAAAAAATGTCTTCTTTACTTTTAAATCTTAATCTTACTTCACACGCAATGGCACCAAAAAATTGTATTTTTGAATTATATCATCCAATGGTGATCGAAGAATTTGATTATATCGATTATATATATTTTTTAATATCGAAATATTCATTTCTTTTTGATATTATTATAATTATTTTGTTATCTTCGCTCATATGTTATCAAATTTTTTATTTAGATTATGAGCGAATTAATGAAATCGAAAACTTAAAACGAAAGAATAAACTGCTAGAAGATGAATTAGAAGAATCTAAAGAATCTATAAACAAGATAATCAAACTGTTAAATAAAGATTCAAATCAATCACATGAACAACTAACCCCTTGTTCATGTGAAGCTTGCAAGAATTTTTTTAATGAGATTATTTATTTAAAACGAATCAATGCGCCTTTTGATCAATTATAATTTTATAATTTTACAAAAATGACTTTTTTAAAACGAATTCAAAAACGAAGAAAGGAAAGATGGATTTTCAACAATCGTCGTTTAGAACTTTATCGATTGTTAATTAATAATCAAATTGGTAATTTTTAATTAATGCGGTATCATTTTAGTTATAAATAAATAGTATAATTAACGTTTTATTTTAGAAGACGCAAATTTCTTTACGCAATTAATTTTGTTAAATGAACAAGATCATGTCTTTATTTAAAAAATGGATAAATATCTTTCTTTTAATTTTCTTTTAAATATTTCTTGTATATTCCTTAAAATGCGATTGTACACTTCTTTTTCAGATTCAGGGTCATCTTTACAATTATTATCATGTGAACTTTTTCCTTTAATATAATCAACTCATGTCGTTTAATAAAAAAAGGAAACATTTAGTAATATTTTTATTCATAATCCTCAATATTATAAATATGCTTAATATTGTTCGCTAGTTCGCTATACAATAAAAAAATGAAGAAACATTCAAATCATTCAAAAAAAATGAACAAATTAATAACTTTATTTGAACCAAAACCAAAAGAAGAAGTTAAATTTATAAAAATAAGAGGTATGTATAAATAAGAAAATATTTTATTGCTATTATAAAAGTTTCATTATTTATAATTATTATTAGCTGAACGTAAACTTTCAAAGAAAATTGAAGAAAAAAAGATGATTTTTGAGATCGATCCAAGCAAAGAGAGTATGTATTTCAAAATATTTTATTATCCTGCAGTATCGGTATATTTAAATTTAATTTTAATTTTAATTTCAGGTGAACAAATTAATGAATTAAAGAATATTAATACATTAATTAATATTTTTGAAAATGATAATAACAAAAAGGAACTGTAATTTTTAATAAAATACACAGGATAATTAAGGATTTATGATAAAAAATTTTATATAATCTATTACTATCGCCATTTCTTCACTTGTTTCTGTCCCTCCAGAGGAACACTTGGCGCATAAATTCGATATCAATACATCACTAAAATTTTATATTTCCAAAGTTTCGAAGATTAATAAGGATATGAATAAATGATAGGAGGTCTATTATTTACATTGGGATATTTAAGTTTGCTAAGAAGTTCTATGGTTTTATCTAAATTGTCCGTTAATACCTGGATGTAACCTATCGTATAATCTATATGTTGATTAAAAATATATTTATTTTCGTTTATCTCCTTTATTAGTCTCTCATTTTCAACACGAAGAACTCCATAAGAATATTGTGAATATATTGCGAAAATGAGAAAGCATATGGTCAACCCGATTACCATTTTCTTCAAAGTGTTTATTTCGCTGGGAAGCGAACGTGTGGAAGATTCGAGCTGTTGAATTTCTTCCTCGAATTTTCGTCTTTTATTCTCTTCTTGAATCTCTAGGTAGTTATTTGGATAGTGGTGAGGTCGGTCTTCGCAATCTTCGAAAGACATTGTAATAATTTTGTTAGAAATTTATATGCGAAAGCGGTATTACAGTGCATTTATAATCTTTTCTAAGACAAATATTGGATATTTTAATTCAATTTTAGTTTTATAGAATAAGCTGCCAATCAAACGCACGATGAGATTTTATTAATTTTTAGTTGAATAAATTCCTTTACAATTCATAATCAATTTATCATAAAATTCCTTTGTAACCTTTGCCATAACCCGATTATCAATAGTACAGTTTTCAAGATTTAAAATATTTAGATTAGAAATACTCCAAAATTCATCAACATATATCTTATTATTGATTAATTCGATTTTCTTGAGATTATAATTTTATAAACTAAAAAAGTTATATTATTCCATTTCCAATTTTTAAATATTAAGACCTTTAATTTCATATAATTATTAATTAAAGCTTTTATATTACTAACGAATGTTTCCAAGAGAGAATTATGGTCTAGAAATTCAAATATTTTAGAAATCTCAAAAAAAAACATGAAGACCAGCAAGAAGGAAAAAGAGAGTACGTAAACGAAGATCTAGAGGATTTGGACGCGTAAACGAAGATTAGAAAAAGATAGTTTATTTAATAATTTAGAGTAAATATTTTTTTTATCCGCTCTGCAAGTCATAATAATTATTACAATAAAAAGATTGGTTAAAATTTATTCTAAAATTTATTACATTTGAAGTAAAAGTTGACATATCAGGCTAGAGAAAATTCTACTATAAGATTTAATTGTCTATTAATATTAATTTATATTCAGCGAGTTTTCGCGCAAGACTTTGTGTTTCTTGTGATTTATCGATATTTTTTATTCTTTTCATGTAAAATAGGACAATGCAAATTATCTTTAAACATAATTTTTAAATCTATTTTTGCTTCCGCTGGATAAGGCGAAGCGTATTTATAATATTTTTATTTTATAAAGTGACAAAAATGTATCGAATGACTAAATGTTGTTATTCATTGGTTTTTATTTCTTTTTATTTTTTTTACCACGTCCAACTCTTCCACATTCTTTTGCTTCATTATTACTTACAAATTTTCTCTTTTTTACTCTAAGTCCTATACTATCGTCTTCATCGTCTTCATTATTAATATCACCTTCAATAATTTGACGTTTATTATCAACATTAATTAACCTTTTCAAACTTTTCAATTCATCGAATATACTATTTGTAGATCTTTTTAATTCATCAATTTCACTTTTATGAACTTTTAAAATTTCATCATGATGATGTAAGGCACTTCCAATTTCGGAAATGCTATTGATTTTCAAATCTAAATGATCTAAACGTTTGTTAAGAGAAAGTGACAACATTTTGAGATTTTTATTAATCACGGTAAGTCCATCTTCAACTTCAGCAGGAGTCTTCATTTCTGATTGATATGATTGATATGTTGAGGTTGTTGGAAAATCCATTTCTATATTAGAGACGGGTTTTTGAGCAGGAGAATATCGCCTTTGTCTAAAAATGTAACCCCATTCATCATTTGAATTAATTTGTGGAGTAGGTGAATATTTTGAATAATCTTCTAAATTAGTTGTCTGAGAAGTATTAACAGGCGAATTAGTGGTACGAAAAAAAGTTGAAGAAGTAGTAGCAGTAGCGGTAGTATGTTGCTGACTTTTTTCTAATTCTAAAATTATATTCTGAACATCTAAGCTGAGAGAATTCTTTGTATCTTCACAAATATATGATCCATATTTATGATCGATAATACTCTTTACTAAAGTTGAGTCAACGATTTTACGTTTAATCAAGCTTCTAGTTGCTTTTTTATAATAAGAGGCATTCGTATATTCTAACATTGCGCAATAAAATTCAGCCGTTCTATATTCGCTTTTCATCATTTCACTCTTGTATTTGGCTAGTACAGTGTCGACAAATGAAATAAACTTTCCACAACTACAGCGATAAAATAATCTATCAGGATTCCTATCAGATGCTGAAACAGCAATTTCAGCAATTTTAAAGCACATAGGGCATCTAGGAATGAAGAAATCGCATTTATTTTCAGAACAGGAAAAGTATTCATTTTGTTCAGAAATAGTAATTTTGCAAATTTTCTCACAAAAACAGTGAGACCATTGTTTTAAACAAACCGAACAAAACGAATAAAATAAACGGCATCTTTTGTCAATTGATATTTGTCGATCACAACAAAGCATTGTTGAAATTTCAGAAATTTCAAGAATGAAAAAATAAATCTTTAGAATGATAAATCGTGTAATTTTATATGTAAAGAAGATTTACAATTACACAAAGTTTCTTGAGTAGTACAAGATTCTAGAAAAAACATCATGTTTATAATTATTAACGTTAATAGATTATCTGAAATCAACGCAAATTTCTTTACGCAATTAATTTTGTTAAATGAACCATGTCTTTATTTAAAAAATGGATAAACATCTTTCTTTTAATTTTCGTTTTCTATCCTCTATTTCTAATTTTAAATAGCAAAGAGAGTATGTATTTCAAAATATTTTATTATCTTGCAGTATCGGTAAATTTAATTTCAGGTGAACAAATTAATGTATTAAAGAATATTATAATTAGACTTTCCGACGCTCGTACATATTTTTTGCTTTTTTTTTTAACGTAATAAATAAATATTACTTTAATTGTGAAAAGCCCGAAGTCATTATTTTTTAACGTAATAAATAAATATTACTTTAATTGTGAAAAGCCCGAAGTCATTATATTTAAAGCTCTACCAATTTCAAAGTAGAAAGCGGAAATGCGTGAAATTTATAATGATATCGTTAACATAAAATATATTCTATCAATACAAAATTTAAAATGATTTTAAATTTAATTTGATCATTTACTTTTTAGTAAATTCATTATATTTTTCTTTCCATTCTTCAGCAACTTCTATTTGGTGATAAAATAGCTCCTTCCATTCATTTGCTATTTCAACATGTTTTTGGTAATTATTATTAACCTCATTAACCTTCTTATTTAAGACTTCCATCGTTCTTTTATTCTTTGCAATTTCCAATTCTAATCCAATATTTTTATATTTAACAATATCAAACATTTCTGACCAAAATTTATATTTGAAACGTAAGCTTCTTCTTTTTTCTTTTGATTTTGTCCAACTTTTCTCACGTTTGTTGTATCGTGTCATCTGAAAGAGAATAAACGAATATTGTGCGCGCAAGGTAGTTATAAGGAAAAAAAGTAGGAATAAAAGTGGGATTGTACAAAAAAAAAACGAATTACTATTACTCCTGAATACGAAAACAAAATAAAATAAAATAAACAAGAGAAATAATAGCAAGTGGTGGGCATGAGCGTGCCGTTAAGCGCTAAAGTGCCCAATCTCACCTTATTGATCGATTTTTTATGAATTGAGAGATTGGAGAGTAATTTTCGTATATTGGTTGTATTTATACTTATTTTGACTGTAGTACACAACTTACAACGTGATCACACCAATAGTTTCCATCAGGAAGAAATTAATGAACTCAAAGTGAAGAACCTACAAAAAAGAAGAAAAAAATCCAAGTTTGAAATCAAAGTGAATAACCTACAAAAAGAAATGATGCATTTCAGAGATGTACTCAGCAATTATTATCCAAAAATAGTCCAATTCTAAAATAATAAAATAATTCATTCTTTTGAGGTAAAATTTCGGGAATTTCATTTTTTAGAATTCAATTATAAGTATACCTTTAATATCTTTAATATCAATTCTCGGAGAGTATCAATTTCATCCTTTTCACTTACTAACTCTTGTTTATTGACACTTTGTATATTTAATGATTTTACAAATGGATTTTATTCTCTTTATTTTTATTTTTTTTTTTTAACAAGATTGACGATTATTTACTTTTTATTATATACATATATAGAAGTGATCAGAGGGCAGAAAATCGATAAATGATCACTCAGATGAATACCATATAAGGTGAAAGAAAGAAACCCAAGGGTTTCTTTATTTATATATAAAAGGAAATGATCAACATTTTGTAATCTATAAAAAACATGCTTAATTTATTTGTATGCAAAATTTCCGCAAAAATGAAAACACACAACTTAATTAAAATGTTAAGAGAAGACAAAGAATCATTAAAACAGGCCCAAATTATTCTTGCTAAATATAATGAAATTGAAAGTTTTACAATTTCTAGGGAAGAAATCTTATATAATCGATTTAATTCGTTGATGGGAATTATACATGTAACTGATGTAAGTAATGTCAGAGATGAGGGAAACGGCGAGGTCGAACATGTTGATGAGGGAAATAGAAATGGGGAGGAGGTCGAACATGTTGATGAGGGAAATAGAAACGGGGAGGAGGTCGAACATGTTGATGAGGGAATTAGAAACGGGGAGGAGGTCGGACATGTTGATGAGAGAAATAGAAACGGGGAGGAGGTCGAACATGTTGATGAGGGAAATAGAAATGGGGAGGAGGTCGAACATGTTGATGAGGGAAATAGAAACGGGGAGGAGG
>WNFZ01006164.1_pt1 | contig 10893 bp, 12 predicted proteins | sample 5400081 | NCBI WGS metagenome assembly WNFZ01 (sample SAMN13153365, study PRJNA577476) | soil metagenome | isolation source: 80 cm soil or saprolite under grassland replicate 1 | place: USA:California | collected 2016-06-15
CCGCGCCAGGCGGCAACCTTGTCGGTCCCCAGCGCTGCCGCGAGTTGCGGGTCGGCCGCGAGGCGATTTTCGAGATCCCTATCCTCCTGATGCGGATCGAGACCTGCCTCCCGGAAGACGAGCGTCCGAGACTGGAAGCGAAGATTGTCGTCGGCGGCCACCTCCGCCAGGGTGTGCGCCGCTTTGAACTCCGACACGGAGGTCGCGCGTAGCGACGCGCGGGTCTCCACGCTTCCGGTGCTGGTGCCTTTGCCACAGCCCATGACTCCAGCCGCGGCAAGAAGCAAAAGAGAACGGTTCGTCCTTGTGCATCCGCGCATTGGATCTGCCCCTTCCTGAGCTACCCGCTCGGGACGGCACGTTACCACTGCCCGGAGGCCGCGGCGAAACGGTGGCGTCGTGGCGCTTGGCGTTCAGCCAGCGTGTCTGCCGTAGCCGGACACGTCCGCGACCCTGCAGTGGGCGAAAACAGCGCGGCCCGCTGGCCCGGCAGGGCCGGGAGTTGACGGACGGCCTCACTATCGGACAGATGGCCGCTTGAAAGTCCTATCCGCGTCGGTCCGTCGATGACAATGACCCTGCCGTCTGCCGCAAACGGCGGTTCTCTTCGCTGCCGCGCGAGCCTGTCCAGCAAGCACGTCACACCACACGTGCTCCGACATACCACCGCCGTTCATCTACTCCAGGCGGGCGTGGACCGCGCCGTGATCGCTCTCTGGCTCGGCCACGAAGGAGTGGAAACCACCCAGATCTACCTCGACGCGGACCTCGCAATGAAGGAACGCGCCCTTGCTCGGACCGCGCCGCCTCACGTCGGCCGCCACCGTTTTCGGCCGACGGACTCGCTTCTCGCCTTCCTGGAGAGGCTCTGATTATGCCGCCCAGAACCCGAGCGTCACCGTCGGAGCGCAGGCCGCACGCGGAATAACCCGGCGCTCGGAATAATGCGCGGACCACAAAGATGTTCCGAAGGCAAAGATCAAGAAGTACCGCGAAACGCGTCGCGCGATGAAGGCAATGGCGGCCAAGAATGCTGTTCGCAAGAACCCTGACCGGGCGAGGTGACGGCGGCCATCCATTCGGGAAAGGGCGCTCGAGCTTCGACGTCCGCGAGGTCGACCGTCAGATCACGACAGAAGCCCGGCGCGGTCCTTGAGGATCCGGTGCACCCAGTCGATGGTCGTCTTGGCCTTGCTCGCAGGCTCGACTGTGAAGACGTAGTCGTACTTGTTCTTCAAATAGCGAGCCTCGTTCGCCCGCAGACCAGCGAGCGCGGCCGCGACCGGCGACGATTCCAGCCCGGCGGTGGAGACGGCGTTGAAATCCACGGTGTAGGGCATGATGCACTCCCGAACGCGTCAAGAGATGGGGAGTTGGCGCGAGGCTAGCACAGCCCTGAAGCCCTCTGAGCGGCAGCGAGGCGTTGTCCGAGGAGACAAAAGTCGTGCCGATCGATAGTCGCGTCGAGGGGCCAGTCAAGGCTTCTGGATGAGGGTGTTCTGGTCGAACACCAGATGCCAACGGCCGTGCTGCATCGCGAAGGTCAGCGCCAGCCAGGAGACGATGGTCTGGGTCTGTCCCGATGCGACCCTCGACGTGTAACGGTACTTGATGAGTGCGTGTCCCAGCGCGGGCGTTTCAATCACGCGAATGATTGTGGGCTCGAGCCTGCCGTCGTCCTTGGCCGCGAACCATGCGCGGTGGAACTCGACGTATTGGTCCTTGGTATCCCATTTGTGACCGTCCGGCCCGATCATCGTGAGTTCCTTCCCATCCGTGAGCGTCGGCAGCAGCGCGCCGAGGTCGCGGTGCGCGATAGCCGTGAGGTGGCCATCGACGGCATCGCGAAAAGATGGCGCTCCCGGCGGTGGCGCCGCCTGCACCACTGCGCACACGGCCAGCAGGATGACCGCGGACGTGCAGAAACGTTTGACGATGGTCTCCTTGATGAGGTTTCTCATGACGGCTCTCCTTCGAAAGGGTGGGTTTGATGAGACGACGCTCAATGACCGGCCTCTTCGACAAGAAAAAAGGCGTCGACGCGGAATCGCGCTTCGTCGCCGAGGGAGGAAAGAGGGCCGCCTCGAGAGAATGGTTGGCAATCCGCGATCTCGTGGTCACATCGATTGTCGAGCGCGCGACGTCGGATCAATGATGGCCCGGGGGCGCCGCCGTTCCGTCCGACCACTGCCCAACGGGAACAAGGAATATGTGGATGGGCTCGCGGCTGCCATCGGGTAGCCGCCCAGGGCCTGCCACCACCGGCGAGTCGAGAAGGTTGGCACCCCAGGTGGCGCTTTCTACCGTTCCCGGAAGATAGAACATCAGGTGGGGGTGCCAGTGGTGGACCTGATCGCTCAAGTGCTGTTCCTTCGACATCATGTACGACATCGCGCCGATCTCCGGGAGATTCAACTCCTTGCGCTCGAAGGCAGTCTTGATGCGCGACATGATCTCGGTCTTGGAGAGCCCCGCCAGCACCAGCCCGGTGCGCTTGTGCACGATCGGCAGGACCGCTTTGGCCGCCTGCGGGTTGAGACACACCGGCGAGCGCACCTTGGGATTCCAGAACTCCGGGTCGCCGAAGGTCCCGAGCCAGGCGCGATCGACCATGCAGACGAATCCATTCGTCCCGGTCGCCGCCTTTTCGTATCCGCGTGGCGTCAACACGAGAACGCTGGCTTTGCCGGAGAGGGCCGCAGGAGCCGCCGAGCGCGCCAGATCGATCTCGGAATTTCGGTCGGGCGGCAGGTACTGTTGAAACGGCGCCATGGTCGGAAACGGCACCGCTTGCGCCTGGCTGCCCGCCGGCTCCGCAGCGCCTGGGGCGACCGCAATCCGCATAGCGCCCGGCATCTCACGCGCAACCAGATCGGGCGACGCGCCGATGGCGGAAAGCACCGCGATGCAGACCACTCGTGAAAGGTGGCTGGCTCTACGAAGATGTGTCATCGGACCTTCAAACCCAGGCAGCTCATTGAAACTGATAACGGAGAGCGATGACGCCTGAATTGAACGTCTTGGTGTCCAGGAGCTTGAGGGCATTGACGCCCATGTGCTCAAAGATCCGAGGCCCTTCTCCGAACGTAAACGGACAAACGAGAAGGCGGATCTCATCCACGAGGCGATGCTTGAGCATCGTATGCGTCAGCTCGCCTACGCCATACTGCAACAAGCTTTTGCCCGGCTGTTGTTTGAGCTTCCTGATCTCCTCAGCAACGTCTCCCTTTATGAGCGTAGCGTTCCATTGAAGCGGCTCCTTCTGGGTTCGGGAGGCGACGTACTTGGGAATACTGTTCATCCGGTCCGCCATCTTTCCTTCCCTGGAAGGCCAGACCTTCGCGAAGAAGTCGTAGGTCTTCTGCCCCATCAAGAGCGCGTCTGGTGTGAACAGAAGTTCGTTGAGGTGCTCTTCGACATCCGTGCTGTGCGAGGGGAAAAGCTGCTTCCAAAAATCCGCATTCTCCCCACCCATCCCTCCGTCGACCGAGACTTCGGCCGCTACGATTATTTTTCTCATGCTCCGCCTCCGGAGCCACCGTCGCAGAACAGCGGCGGCGCTGTCTTGTACAAAAACGACAGTTGCCGCGTGCCGCGTGCGATCTCCGCGGGCGTCTGCCCGATCAAGCATTTGAGCGACCGTGTGAGGTGGGGCTGATCGAAGTATCCAGCCAGATTCACGACGTCGGCGATCGGCGTGCCTTCGCGGAGGAGGTTGGTCGCGTAGCGCGCGCGCTCGATAGTGCGAGACGCTGCATGCGTGATCCCGGTCGCGAGCCGGAAGTGACGTTGTGCCGAACGCAAGGATGTCGCGCTCAACTCACCGCGCACGGCCCGCTCGACGATCCGATCGCGGACGACAGTGCCTTTCTTGAGCAGTCTTGCCACGAAGGTATCGGCGTTTTCGAACGTTGGATACTCCCACGCCGAGCCGTTGAGCCAGAACGTTCGCGTCGACGCATCGGGCAGGTTCACGTCTCTCCGGTCGCTCAGCGATCTAGGAGGAAACTGCGGCAGAAACGTTCCCAGCTTGAACCGGATGCCGACCCACTGGCCTTCGGGAGGACAATCAATCGCCGTCATCCTGGTCTCGGGACCGCGGATCGTGAGGAACGTCTGATCCCGATACCGGCTCACCACCAACTCGCAGTTCGTCGCGGCCACCGACAGGAACTCGCCTGCTCGCTCGTTGTGAGCAGCCCAGACGCGCTCGACGCAGGGTAATTCCGAGAGGTGTTCGTCGATAACCAGGAACCTGGGCTGCATGGGCTGGAACGTATGTCGTAGACAGGAGATCAGCTAGCCGGCTCTGCGAAGGCACGCGCTCCGCCTCCGCTTGAGAGACGCGACCTCCGCCGGAGTCGACATTAGTTCTTCGGCGGCTGTCCCTTGACGTGGTCGGACACGCCCTTGACGCCGCTCTGGCCGTTGAGGAAAGGAAGCACGGTCTCCGCCACGCGTGTCGAGGCGAAAGTCTCGTAGTGGGTCATGTCGGGGATGATCGCCAGACGGTTCTTGGGCATGTTCTCGCGGTTCCAACCCGCGTCCTTCAGGCCGCCACCCAGCAACTGGTAGAACCTCACCTCGTGCTCGGGACGGACCATGTCCGCGTCGCCGTATACGAGCATCACGGGCATCTTCAGCTTCGCGACGTCGGCCGACCAATCGTACTTCTGCCGCATGAAGTCACCCATCGCGTCGAGGAGGCGCGGAAAGTCGTCGACCTTCGGTGCTACCGCCTTGTAGGTCTTGTAGATCGGCGTCTCCGCCATAATGGGGGCCATCGCGGCCCCTACCTGTTTCTGTTGGACGACCATCTCGGGGTACCAGCCGTCATTCGCATATAGCGTGGACACCAGCACCAAGCGGCGCACCCGCGCCGGGTGTTGGATCGCGAGGCGCAGCGCCACGCACGCGCCGAAGGAATCTCCGAGCACGTCGACCTGCGCCCGCCCGAGCTGCTGCATTACCGCGTCGATGTCGTCGGCGATTGGCTCGCAACGCAGCGGGCGGTTGCCCAGCGTCGTGCGGCCGTGCCCTTGTAGGTCGACCCTGATCACCTGTCGCCCCTTGGTGAGCAAGGGCATCACGGGCTCGAACATGTCGAACGACATGAGGCCGCCGTGCAACAGCAGAAGCGGCTCGCCTTTGCCGCGGATCTCGTAGGCGTAGTCAACACCTTGGACCCTGGCGTGCCCGGCCGTCGGTTTGCCCGCCGCATATGTAGTGGAGAGGCAGAGAATCGGCGCAATCAGTGCCAGCTTGGTCGTCGTCCTGGTCATGGTGTCAGCCTCCGGACGCACCGTCGCAGAACGGCGGCGGCGTTGTCTTGTACAAAAACGACAGTTGCCGCGTCGGCGTGGAGGGGGCGGCGGGCACGGCCCTTGTTACCAAGATGACGGTCGCGCCAGGTCCCTCCCCTGCTCGGGTGATTGCCCTGACCACGGCGACCTTTCCGCTGGTTCCAGTCGGGGCCATCGTAACGCCGAAGCCGCGTCTCAGAGGCCTCTGCCCAAACCCCCGTTCTTCGATGACGTCGCGCGTTCTCGTGGGACGGCATCGTTCCACGAGGCGTCTCCAATCACGTCGCACCGAACGTGCGGGGCGCTTGGATCGGTGTCTTCAGAGCGGGCACGGCGTGCCGCCGCCACAGCAGATGATGCCGCAGGTGTCGCCGCCGACCTGCACCGGGCCGCCCGCTGCACATGTCATGGTGGCGGAGCACGCCGCTCCGTTGCCGCAACGGCAGGTCGGAGTCGCGCCGCTGGCGTCGCACCACTCGCCGGTCGCGCAGCAGCTCGTGCCGCAGCAGATGCCGGACGTGCACAACGTGCAATTCGGCGCGCATGATCGGCCGCCGGTACCGCCTTTTCCTCCGGCCGTTCCCGCACCGCCTGACGCGCCACCATTTCCTCCCCCGCGGCCGCCACTTCCGGTGCCGCCAGCGACTCCACCTGTCCCCCCAGTGCCGCCGCCGGCGTTTCCGGCATGGCCCACGCTCCCGGCGTTGCCACCGCTTCCGGTCGTCCCACCATTGCCAGCGCTCCCGCCATTTCCGGCGCCGCCGCTTCTGTTTCCGGCATGGCCCACGCTCCCGGCGCTGCCACCGCTTCCGGTCGTCCCACCATTGCCAACGCTCCCACCATTTCCGCCGCCGCCGCTACCGGTGCTCCCGCCGCGTCCACCGGCGCTGGCGTCTTTGCCGCCATTGACGGAGCCGCAGCTGATCGCCCCGAGTATCGCCGCAACGACGATGAGATCGAGAAATCGCGTCATGTCCGTGGGCGAAGCATTCGTCGGGCCACGTCGCGGCCCAAGGCAGGGGCGGAATGGCAACGCGACATTCTCAGAAATCTGACGGCCCTCTGAGCGCGCAGACATGGTCACCCTTTGCCGCGGGAGATCATAGGCGCGCCACCAAGTGCCGGAATTCGGAGCGCGCGGCGATCGAGCTTGCGAAGGTCTCGCCGTCCCGAATCACCTTCGTATCGACGGTGATGATGCCGTCGCGCACCATCTGTTCCAACTGCTTGCCCGTGAGCGGAACGCGCTCGGAGCCGAGCATACGATAGGCCTGCCGGGGCTCATTGTTCGGGGTCCTACTCACGACACGCGTTCCTTCTGCGCAAGGATATCGCGCCGGCCTGAGGTCCGTCACCGTCTCGCGCAGCCTCCGTGGACGGTCGCGTCAAGCCGGGCGCGCGGAGGGCGGGGATTGCAGCGCATCCTTCGCCTGCGCCGCCCACGCAGGCGCCGCCGGTATCGCCGCGGCGCCAGGCGAGGCGGCCTTCGCGGTCTCGAGGACCGGGCGCGCGGCGGCGCTGGCCGCGCTCTTTCCGGCGGAGACGACGCTGGACAACTGGCCGGCGCTCCCGGAGATCGCTGAGCCACCGGATGATCGACCGGCGCCGCCGCCGAGCCCGCTGCCCGCATGCGAGCCGAGCGAGGCCGCGCCGCCGGTCGCGGCGCGCGTGGCGGCGACCATCCCGCCCGCCAGGGCGGCGCTCATCATGACGCCCGAGGAGACGTTCTGCGCCACCGCGCCGGCCCCCAGCGACGGCGAGCCGGCGAGCAGGCCGGCCGCCACGCTCGGCGCGTGCCACGAAAGGAACGCGATGGCGCCGCTCGTCAGTACCATGCTCCACAGCTCGTTGAACTTGATGTCCTCCGAGCTGAAATGCATCGAGGAGATCACCGGCTTTGTCACCGCGATGATGAACGCCAGCACCATGAGCTTGATGCCGGAGCTGACCACCGCGCCGATCGCCTTTTCGGCCAGGAACTTCGTGTGAGGCAGGAGGCCCCAGGGCACCAGTACGCCGGCGACGGCGGTCATGAGGTAGTACTCCAGCACCGCGAGGAAGACCTGGATGGCCATGATCAGGAACGACGCCATGATGACGAAGTAGCAAAGCCCGAACACGAACGCGTCACCCATGTGGCCCAAGCCGAACGACTGGATGTACTTGACGAGAAGGTCGGTGGTGGTGAGCCCGTAGCTCGCGATCGCCGAAGGATCCAGGAGCAAGTCCGGGCCCCCGCCCTGCCCGCCCGCCGTGAGCCCCGCGTTGATGAGGGAATCGACGAACGCCTTGGCGTTGCTCTGGAACGACTTCGTGAACCAGAGCCAGAAGCCCAGGAACAGCACCTTCTTCATGACCTCGGCGAGCCGCTCGCCGCCACCGAGCGCCCACCAGAATCCGATGAGAACGATGTCGATCCCCGCTAGGACCGCGAGCAGGCCGTTGATCATCGGTTGCAGCCGGGTGTAGCCGCCCTGAAATACGCCGATGAAGTTCGTCAGCGTGGTGGTGAGGGTGTTGAACTCCATGCGCCGCGACTCAGGGCAGGCGGTGCAGCATCCGCGACGGCCTGCCCCGGTTCGTGTAGCCGTCGCGCCGGCGCAGGGCGGCGTCGCGAATGAGGAACTTCTCCCCGGCGGACGACGCCGCCATGTTGGCGGTGATGCGGTTCATGGTCGCGATGTTCTGGATGAGATCGCCGAGCCGCGCGTGGATCAGGGCGAGCTGCTGGTTGATGAGCTGGAGCTGGCGGACCTCGCCGTTGGCGGCCCCGGACTGGTTGAGGATGTTGGCGACCGCGCGGTTGTTTCCCTCGACGGCCAGGATCGAGGACTGCGTCCGATCGGCGAGCTTCGCGGAAGCCGTGATCTCGGCGTTCCACGTCGTGTAGTAGTTGTCGTAGTCGGTGTAGCGCGCGCCGCGCCAGGCGGTCTTGTCCTTCGGAAAGAGGCGGTCGAAGCCGCGGTTCACGTCCTGGAGCGCGAACCCCAGCGCCGCGATGTTGTTGCTCAGCATCTGGTAGGTCATCTGGCCCTGGGTCAGGATGCCTTGGAGGCTGGAGAACGACGTCGGGTTCAGCGTCTGGAGGGTCTGCCTCATGAGGTTGACCTGCTGGATCATGTTCTCCAGCGTCTGGGCCGTGGAGATGGCGGTGGACGTCGTCTGAACGAGGTTGGTCGCGTCGATGACCGCGAACTGAGCGCGCGCCTGCCGGGCGCCTGCGACGAGAACGAACGCGCACGCGAGAATCGGAACCGAGCGTCTCATGCATCCTCCTTGAGCAATCGACTCACGACCTGAGCTCGCGGCCCTGGCTGGCGCGCGCCTCCGCGACGAGGTCGGCCGCCCCGTCGAGCCGTCGGTGGCGCAGCATGTGCTCCGCGTAAGCGGCGGGCGGCACGCGGGCAACCATGGCGTCCATGAACTTCTGGTCGTCCGGCGAGGACATGCCCGCGAAAGCCAGCCCCACCGGCCCGAGATCCAGCCGGAACAGGCGCCGCCCCTGGACCGATCGATAGAAGTAGTCGCGCTTCTTCTGCGCGCTCGCCAGGATCTGGATCTCGGTCTCAGTCAGACCGAAGTCCTGGTACGCCTTCGTGAGCGCGGGCGTCAGCGCCTCCTCGTCCGGCAGGTAGATCTTCGTGTGGCAGGCGGAAACGATCGTTGGCACGATCGCGGATTGCGCGGCGTCGGCCACCTCCTGGGTCGCGAACACGACGAAGACGTTCATCTTGCGCAGCGTCTTCAGCCAGGCCTGGAGCCGCCGGGCGAAGATCGGATGGGCGAGGAAGAGCCACGCCTCGTCCAGCACCATGAGCGTCGGCCGGCCGTCGAGCCGCTCCTCGACGCGATGAAAGAGGTACGCGAGGCCGGGCACGATCGCGTCCTGGCCGAGGCCCATGAGGTGCCCCATCTCGAACATCTGCCAGAACCCGCCGTGAATGTCCTCGCGGTCCGCATCGAAGATCTGGCCGTACGTCCCCTGGATCGTGTAGGGGCGAAGCGCCTCCTTGAGCTCCAGGCTCGCCAGGTTGACCGCCAGGTTGGTGAGCGTGCGCTGCTCTCGCGGGGCGGATGCGGTTAGATCGAGCGCCTGGTCGATGTCGCGCTTCATCCCCGGCGTCTCGCCCACCCGCTGGGCGGCGAGTAGATCGAGCACGAAGCGCGATGCCCACGACCGTTCGGCGCGGTCGTGAATCCGCGCGAGCGGCTGGAACGCCGTCGGCGCGCGCTCGTTGCCCGGCTCGTAGACGGTTCCGCCTACCGCCAGGGTGGCAGCGCGGGCGCTGCGATCCTTGTCGAAGACGATCACCTGTGCGCGCGGGTAACGGAGCCACTGGAGCATCAAGGTCGCGAGCAGCGTGCTCTTGCCGGCGCCCGTCGGCCCCACGATCAACGTGTGCCCCACGTCGCCCACGTTCAGGTTGAGGCGGAACGGCGTCGCACCCACGGTGCTGCAATGGACGTGGGCCTGGCCGACGCCGCTGATCGCTTTGAGATGAGCGTTCTCTGCCTCGCCTGCCCAGGGCGCCGAGATGGGCAGCAGGTGCGCCAGGTTCAGCGAGCTCACCAGCGGCCGGCGAACGTTCGCGTAGACGTGGCCAGGGAGCGATCCGAGCCAGGCCTCCCTGGCGTTGAGGGTCTCGTCGCGAACGACGAAGCCCTTCGACTGGATCACCTGCTTGACCGCCTGGAGCTTGCGGCGCGCATGCAGGACGTCGCGATCCCAGACCGTGACTGTCGCCGTCAGGTAGCCAAAGCTGACCAGGTCGTCCCCGAGCTCCTGGAGCGCGGCATCGGCGTCGGCCGCCTTGTTCGCCGCCGCGCTGTCGAGGAGGGCGCTCTCCTGCTTCGTCGCCTCCTCCTTCAACATCGTCCAGAGGCCCTTGCGCTTCGACCACCAGCGCTTCCGGTACTTCTCGATCTGAGATTTCGCGTCGTCCTTGTCGAGGCAGACGTAGCGCGTGACCCAGCGGTACTCGACCTGGAGGTGGTTCAGATCGTCGAGCAGGCCCGGAAGTGACGTGCCCGGGAATCCGACCACCGTGCACGTGGGAACGAACGACTCTCCCAGCATTGGCGTCTCGCCCGGCGTGAATGCCATGTCGGGGAGAAGCGCGTCCAGGTACATCGGCGTCTCCGGGACGGCGACCGGGTGCCGGTTCGTGGAGATCGCGCTGTGCAGGTACGAGAGCGTCTGCGCGTCGTCGAGCTCCGAGACCTCGACGAACACCCCGCGCATGATGTCGATCAGCTCCGCGATCGTCTTCTGGAACGCCGCGAGGTCGCGCAGGTTGTCCTGGCGCGGGCTTCGCTCCTCCGGACTCTCGAAGAAGAGCGCCTGGATCCGCTTCTGCCCCGTCGCCGGCAGCTGGCAGCAGAAGGTCAGAAAGTAGGCGCTCTCGAAGTGGGCGCCGGCCGACTCGAAGCCATGGCGCCGCTCGAGATCGACGATCCAAGCTGCCGGCTGCTTCCAGGTGGCCGACGGGTACCGGTTGGCCTCGAACCGCTGCGCCTCCATGAAGAACGCCCATCCCGAGCCGAGGCGCTTGAGCGCGTTGTTCAGGCGAGCGACCGCCGACACGAGCTC
>WNFZ01006165.1_pt1 | contig 10891 bp, 10 predicted proteins | sample 5400081 | NCBI WGS metagenome assembly WNFZ01 (sample SAMN13153365, study PRJNA577476) | soil metagenome | isolation source: 80 cm soil or saprolite under grassland replicate 1 | place: USA:California | collected 2016-06-15
AATCCTACAACCGCTGGGCGCCCGTTCGAATACCCCAAAGCTGCTCACCGAGAAACACGTTGGAACGGATCTAGCTCGCCGCACGCACGCTGATGTTCCCGGACGTGACCGGCCACGTGCGCGCATTCTTGTCCGACCAGATCTTGACCTCGCAGTACTCGGCCGAGGTCTGGATTCCGGCGGCACCCTTGAAACCGAAGAACGACGTCCGGTCCACCACTGCGTGCTCCTCACCGGAGTCGAGCACGCGGAACCAGACGTCGTCTCCCGGCTCGTGGATGTCGGTCAGGACATCAGGGTCGGTGGAGCGGTTCGCCGTCACCACGCCGCCGATCCACGCACGGTGATTGACGGCGTCCACGGCAAGGCACGTGACCAGTCCAGCCGCAGCCGGCGCACGTAGGTACCGATCGACACGCCGAGCTGAGACCTGAATGCGCGGGCCAGCCGCGCCGGGTGCACGTCAACCGCCCGGGCGATCTCGCCGAGCTGAGGGGCTTCCCGGAAGCGCGCGTGGACGTACTCCTGCGCGCAGGTCACCCAACGAGGCGGCCGCGGCTCCCGAGGATACCTCATGCCGGCATTATGCACCGGGCGGGGATGGTGCGCCCGATGAAACGCTATCCGGTCAGATGCTCCGGTGATCGCCGATCGGCCCGTGCTAGGGTGACCGCTGCCGTCGCTCCCCTTACTACCGCCACAGGGCCCGGGCGCCCCAGCACCTGGGACTCCCACCACGCCGTGACGATCCCGCATTCCAGCATGGGATGAGGTAGAGTGATGAAACAGTCGGTGGTGGCGAAGTGTGTGAGCTGGCCTACCATGGTGTGTGTCCTCCGTAGGCATGTAGCCGCTCGTGACGAGAAGGAGGGCGAACCACGACAACCATGCCGCCCTCCTCCTCCTCGTAAGGTTAGGCCTTCAACGCCTTCTCTGCCCTCTCTGGCGTGACTTCCACCTGGATGAGATGGGGCTTGGCCGTCTCCGCCTTCGGCAGCGCGATCGTCAGCACGCCGAGGTTGTAAGTCGCCTTGATCTTCTTGGGATCGATCGAGGCCGACAACCTGAACGTCCGCTCGAAGGCGCCATAGGTCCGCTCATAGCGATGGACCTTCTCGGCGTTCTGCTCCGCCACCTGCTCCTTTGTGCCCTTTATCGTCAGCAGGTTGCCCTCGACCGAGATCTTCACGTCCTCGGGCTCCACGCCGGGTATCTCAGCCACCAGGCGGATGACGTCGGGTTCCTCGAAGATGTCCACCAGCGGCAGCCAGGCGGTCGTCGCGGCCTCGGGTACGGGCCACTCGAACGCGCGTAGCGGCTCGCCGTTGAAGGCCCGGCCCATGCGGTGCTCCAGCTGATACAGCAGGTCTACCATCGGGTCCCTCGTCGTAATGCTGACCATATGGTCCTCTTTAGGGTTTGTTGTGAGCCGTCTCGAGTTAACTATCTGCAGTTCTTAGCTATGAAGAAGGTGCCGAAATGTACCTAATTTGTCAAGTAGATCAAACCATACTGTTGTGTGCTTGACACGTGACAGTAAAGTAGCGTGATTCTAGCACCCGGAGGCGTCGATATGTACGCACGGGATGGGGGCGGTCGAATCCGCCCCTCTTTCTCGCCCGTAACGCCGCACGGTTAAGTAAGGAGGACCCATGGCACCGATCACACTCCAGCGCTTCGTAAGGGAGCTGGACAGGCTGAAGCAAGAGATGGACGCGGGAAGTCTCAAACCGCACGACTACGACGGCCGGCTCGCGCGAGTCATCCGAGAACTGCGGGAGCGAGGCTTAGACGCTGACCGGGCCACCGCCACAGCGGCGCTCGGGGACGCGCTCAGGCGGGGCGTCATCACGGCTCCGGTGGAGGCGCACCTGCAAAACCGGCTGGGATTGCGGGATGACAAGTCGCAGGCCGCCGTCTGATCTGATCCCCTAATGGCTTGACCCCGGGACGTGAAGCAGGGCCGACGAGCGGAGGTCCGAGCGGCTACACGTCGAGCAACTCGACCGACACAGTGACGCTCCCGTTCGGAGCGTTCTTTCTGAGTCTCTTCTGCTGGTCCTCCGGAGGCTTGGTTCCCATCGAAGTGGGAGGCGGCGCCGCCTTCCACAGCGTCACGTCCTCAGGAACAGTCAGGTCGACAGTCACGTCGCCGGCGGACATGCCGGGGCTCAGGAGCGCGTAGCCCTTCGCGATCACGTGCACCTCGTCTTGGGAGCCCAGACGCTCAAACAACGAGCCGGCGGACGACCCCAGAAAGGCCAGGCCGATGGGCCCGACCGACAAGAGCCCTGCGGCCGCCCCTGCCGCAGCCCCCAGAGCCTTACTCAGAAGCTTGCCGAGCCAGTCCGCACCGTAGACCGCGCTGATTTCAACAACGAGGGGCGACTCGGCCCGTACCGTCTCCCGAAACAACAGGTCGCCGTATGGCTGACCCCGTTGCCTCAGCTCGGCGGCAAAGTCCAGTCGTTCGCCGCTCGATAGCTTCACCTTTCTCGCGGTGGACACCGCGGGAGCTCCCTCGCGGGGGTAGACCAACGTGAACGCGATGACATTCTCGTGATCTTCCCAGTACCCGTTCTCCTTCACCGTCACGGCCTTGAGCCGCACCTGCACGAGCTTCGGCATCCGGTATCTCCTGTCCCCCTGGCGGGCGTCCTTGTCTTGCGGGAGCATACCGACTCGGACGAAGCAACCTAGTGGACTGTAACTGGGATGGCGTTGGCGCGGCAGCGCAGTGGAGGTACCGTCGCAGGGCGACTCTGGGGCGTGGGGAGGGGCGGTTGTAGGGAGTCGAGCCCAAGAACGGTCCCTCCACTGCGCCGCCGAGTCGTTGGTTACTCACCACTCGAAGAACAGAGTTGGAGGGGGAAGTCACGGCATTGATGTGGATCGCCGCTTGGGCGAATATGGCGCAACTGCAGGTGACGAGGACGAAGGCGGAGGGAGGGTCGAGATGCGCGCGTCGCTTCCTTATGGAGATCTCGTCGGTTCGGAGGACCCATTGTCCCTCTTGGCCGCGACTCCGAACCGAATCGCGGCGCTGGTTCGGGGTTGGGATGCGAGTCGCTGGGCCCGGACCTACGCCCCGGGGAAGTGGACGGCGGCGCAGCTCGTACTCCACCTGGCGCACGACGAGGTCGGCTGGTGCAATCGCGTCCGTCTCGCGCTCACGGTAGACGGCTATGTCGTCCAGGCGTATGACGGCGCTCAGTGGGTAGCTCGGGAGTCTCCGACCGATCCGGAAACGGCGCTGGCCGCATACCTGGCGCTCCGCCGTCTCAACCTGATGCTGTACGGACGGATACCGCAGGACCAGCGCGCGCGGCCATTCCCCCACCCCGAACTGGGTGAGATTTCGATCGATTGGATCTTGCGGACACTCGCCGGCCACGATCTCCATCACCTCCGGCAGCTGCAGGCGATCGCCGCGCTATGAACCGCGATGACGGCCGGGAGCGAGGCCAATGATCGAGCGCCTGCGCGCGCGCAACGAGTGGAAATTCGCCGGCGTGCTGTCCCAAGCCGACCGCGCGCTGGCCATTGTCTGGTGGACCCTGCTCGTTGTCCGCGGACTGCTGCCGGCGCTCTTCGCCATTGCCATGGGCGGCCTCGTCGGAGCGGTGCAACGGGGCGGCGACCTGGCGGCGCCGCTGGGGCTGGTCGGAGTCGTGTTCGTGCTGCTGCAGGTCCTGTCGCCGATTCACCACGCCGTCGGCGCCAATCTCGGGAGCCGAACGGCGGCGTGGCTGTACGACCGGCTCGCCACGGCCTGCGTCCGCCCGCCGGGCATGGGCCACCTCGAGAATCCCAAGCTCACCAACGACCTCACGATGGCCCGGGATTTCGATCTCGGCATCACCGGCCCGCCGCTGTTCATCTCGATGGACTTCATCGCCGGTGGGCTCGTGGAGCTGGTGGGCGGCCTCGCCACGGCGCTGGTGCTCACCGCCTACGCGTGGTGGGCCCCGTTGTTGCTCGCGGGTGCATGGCTCGCCACGCACTGGCTGCTGCGCGAGAGCGGGGTCTGGCGCGACCGCAACACGGACGAGGTGCGCGAGGCGCAGCGCCATGCGGACTACGCCTACCGGCTCGCGGTCGACCCGCCGGCCGCCAAAGAGCTGCGGCTGTTCGGGCTGGCCGACTGGATCCTCGAACGGTTTCGGTCGCGCCGCCGCCGCCTGTTCGAGCTCCGCTGGCAAGCGACGCGCCTGCGCGAGCGTCCGGTGATCTGGAGCCTGCTCCTCGTGCTGGCCGCGAATGTGGTGGTGTTCTGGTCCCTGGGCGCCGCCACGACCAGCGGCCAGCTCGCGCTGGACCGGCTCGTGACGTTCGCGAGCGCCGCGGTGAGCACGAGCATGATCGCCTTCGGCGGACTGTCCTGGGCGCTCGACGGGGCCGCGGCTCCCGCCGCCGCGGTGCTGCGCCTGCAGGACGCCATGGACCCCGCGGGCGCGTTGGTCCGGGGCGACCGGCCGGCAGCGGGGATGCCCGCGCGCGAAATCCGGTTCCGCCACGTCACGTTCGCCTACCCGACCTCGGGCGAGCCGGTGCTCGCGGGCTTCGACCTCGCGATTCCCGCCGGCTCGTCGCTCGCCATCGTCGGCCAGAACGGCGCCGGAAAGACCACCATCGCGAAGCTCCTCTGCCGGCTGTACGATCCCCAGGACGGCGCCATCGAGGTGGACGGCGTGGACCTCCGCACCTGCGACGTGGACGGCTGGCGCTCGCGCGTGACCGCTGTATTTCAGGACTTCACCCGCTTCGAGCTGCCGCTGCGCGACAACGTGGCTCCCGCCGGCGCTCCCGACGACGTGATCGACCGCGCGCTCGCCGCAGCCGGCGCCACAGGCCTCGCCGATCTCGACACGGTGCTCGCGCGCGGCTATCCCGGCGGCACGGACCTGTCGGGCGGCCAGTGGCAGCGCATCGCGCTGGCGCGGGCGCTGTGCGCCGTGCGGCTCGGCGCCGGCGTGGTGCTGCTCGACGAGCCGACGGCCCAGCTCGACGTCCGCGGCGAGGCCGAGATCTTCGACCGCATCCTCGCCGCCACGCGTCACACCACGACCATCCTGATCTCGCACCGCTTCTCGACGGTGCGCCACGCCGATCGCATCTGCGTGCTGGAGCACGGCACGGTGGTCGAGCTGGGAACTCACGAAGAGCTGATGGCGGCGGGCGGCCGCTACCGGACGATGTTCGAGCTGCAGGCGTCGCGCTTCGGCGACGACGCCGAGGCAGGAGCCGATCTCGATGTCCTCGACTGACGACCTGCCGCCGGCCTTGCCCGCCATGTGGCGCGCGTTCAAGCGCGGCTACGAGGCCGCGCCGTTGCTCTTAAGCGTGTCGTTGGGCTTGGCGCTCGTGGCCGCGCTGCCGGACGCGCTGCTGGCGCTGTGGTTCAAACTGCTGGCCGACGGCGTGCTCGGTGGCAGGCGCGAGCTGGTCGAAGCCGTCGCCGTCGGGCTGGGCGTTTCGGCCGCCGCCACGTGGTTCCTGCGGGTGATCAGCGACCGCACCCAGCGCCGCTTCCGCGACCAGGTGACCATCGCCCTCGAGTCGCACGTGGCATGGCTGCAGGCGTCGGTGGCGACGATCGAGCACCACGAGCGCCCCGCCTACCTCGATCGCCTCGCGATGCTGCGCAACCAGGTCTTCGTGCTCGATCACATGTACATGTCGCTGTTCACGACCTGCGGCTGGATCCTGCGCCTCGGCGTGACCGTCGCGCTGCTCGCGTCGATCCACCCGGCGCTGGCGCTGCTCGCCGCGCTGGCCCTGCCGACGGTGCTCACGTCGACCTGGCGGCCGGGCGTCGAGCGGGCCGCGGAGGAGCGGGGTGCGTCGGCCAATCGCCTGGCGCGGCACCTGTTCGACGTCGCCACGACCGCGCCGCCCGGGAAGGAGGTGCGGGTGACTCGCATCGGCGCTCGCCTGGTGGCGCAGCGCCGCGCCGCGTGGGAGCGCTGGTACGGACCCGTCGCCCGCGCCCGCCGGCGCAGCGCCGTGTGGCACGCGGTGGCGTGGGCGATCTTCGGCGCGGCGTACGTGGGCGCCGTCGTGTTCGTCGCGTCGGTGCTCGCGGCGACGCCCGGCGACGTGCTGCTGGTGCTCGCGGCGGGCTCGCGCCTCTCGGCGTACATCGGCGGCACCGTGGGCGAGATCGGGTTCCTGCGCGGCATCTGGCTCGAGGGCTCCAGACGCCTGGCCTGGCTCGAGGATTACGTCGCCTCACAGTCGCGCGGCGCCGACCTCCCCGTGCCCGCGCGACTGGGCGAAGGCATCCGCTTCGAGCACGTGTCGTTCGCCTACCCGGGCACCGACCGGCTCGTGCTCGACGACGTGGACCTCCGCCTCGCGCCCGGCTCGGTGGTCGCCATCGTGGGGGAGAACGGCGCCGGCAAGACGACGCTCGTGAAGCTCCTGTGCCGTCTGTATCAGCCGACGAAGGGACGCATCCTCGTCGACGGCGTGGAGCTCGCACGGGTCCCGGCGGATGCGTGGCGTGGGCGGCTCGCGGGCGCGTTTCAGGATTTCTTCCGGTTCGAGTTCAGGGTGCGGCATTCCGTGGGGGTGGGTGATCTACCGCGTCTCGACGACGGGCCGGCGGTGGCGGCGGCCGTCGATCGGGCCGGTGCCGCCGACGTCGTCGCGCAGCTCGGCGCCGGACTCGAGACGCAGCTCGGCCCCACGTGGCCTGAGGGCGTGGAGCTCAGCTTCGGGCAGTGGCAGAAGCTCGCGCTCGCCCGGGGATTCATGCGCGAGCGGCCGCTCGTGCTCGTGCTCGACGAGCCCACGGCGGCGCTCGACGCCGAAACCGAGCACGCCCTGTTCGAGCGGTACGCGGCGGCCGCGCGCGCGAGTCGCCCGAACGCCGCGCGCCAGCCGGCGTCCGACGGCCGCATCACCATCCTCGTCTCCCACCGGTTCAGCACCGTGCGCATGGCCGACTTCATCGTGGTGCTCCACGGCTCACGCCTGGTCGAGTCGGGCACGCACGAAGCGCTCATCGCCCAGGGCGGACACTACGCGGAGCTCTACCGCATCCAGGCCGCGGCGTATCGCTGAGGCCGCCCGCTCGTGCAACGTAGCGTCATGGCATCGTGGAACGTAGCTTCTCGCCCATGCCGCACCCGGAATTCCCCAACTTGACCGTGCTGGCCCACCCCCTGATCCAGCACAAGCTCACGATCCTCCGCGACAAACGCACGCCCACCCGCGATTTCAAGCAGCTCGTCAACGAAATCGCGATGCTGATGGCCTACGAGGTGACGAAGGACTTGCCGGTCGAGCCGCTCGAGGTGGAGACGCCGCTCGAGCGCATGCGCGGCGCGCGGGTGGCGGGTAAGAAGCTCGCGCTCGTGCCGATCCTGCGGGCGGGCCTGGGCATGGTCGAAGGGATCGCGCAGCTCATCCCCTCGGCGCGCGTCGGGCACATCGGCATCTACCGCGAGCACGACACGCTGGAGCCGGTGGACTACTACTTCAAGATCCCTTCCGGGGAGGACGCGCGCGACTTCGTCGTCCTCGATCCGATGCTCGCGACCGGCGGCTCCGCGGTGGACGCCGTGAGCGCGCTCAAGCAGGCCGGCGCCCAGCGCATCCGCTTCCTCTGCCTCGTCGCCGCCCCCGAAGGCGTGCGCCGCATGCTCCACGTCCATCCCGACGTCCCCATCTACGCCGCCGCGCTCGACCGCGAGCTGAACCAGCACGGCTACATCCTGCCGGGCCTGGGCGACGCGGGAGATCGGCTGTTCGGGACGCGGTAACCGGTAAGGGGCGGGAGGACGCAAAGCGGGCTAGTCTTCGTCGAGCGTCCCGACGACGTCGGTGATCGAAATGACCGCCGTGAGCGCTCCCGATTCCATGACCGGCAGATGGCGGATGCGGTTCGTGGCCATCAGCTTCATGCAGTGCCGGACGGAGTCGTCCGGCGTGACCGTGATGACGTCCCGCGTCATGATCTCGTGAACCTGCACCGACCAGGCCGGGATGCCCCGCGCGGCGACCTTGCGAACGTAGTCGTGCTCCGACACGATGCCGACCAGCCGGTCGTCCACGGTGACGGCCAGGGCGTGGATCCGCTCGCTCGCCATGATCTGCACGGCACCCTGCACCGTGGCATCGGGCGAAATCGTGTGGAGCGGCCGGTGGTTCTGGCTCATGACCTGGCGGACCGTCAGCACTTCCCGTCGACCTTCTCCACGCGCGCGCCGCAGAACTTCGAGCCCGGGATCTTTCCGATGGGATCGAGCACCGCGCTGGTCAACAGGTTCGCCGGCGCCTCGGTCCAGCAGAACGCCATGAAGACCATGCCGCCCGGTACCGCGTCGTCCTCGCGGATCTTCAGCTCGATCGCGCCGCGGCGTGTGGCCACGCGCGCCCACTCGCCCGGCCGCAGGCCCAACCGGGCCATGTCGGCTCCGCACAGCATGGCCACCGGCTCCGGCTCGAGGGCGTCGAGCACCTCCGAGCGGCGGGTCATGGCGCCGGTGTGCCAGTGCTCGAGGTTGCGCCCGGTCGTCAGGATCATGGGGTACTCCGCATCGGGCGGCTCGTTGTCCGCGGTGAGCGCGGCGGGCACGAAGCGGCCGCGGCCGCTCTCGGTCGGGAAGCCGTCCCCGAAGACGATGTCCTGACCGCGATCGTCATCGCCCGCGCACGGGTACGTGACCGCGCGATCCCGGAGCAGCCGGTCCCACGAGATCTTCTCGATGGACGGCATGCAGCGCCGCATCTCCTCGTACACGTCCGCCGGTCCCCCGTAGCTCCAGGGAAGCCCCAGGCGGCGGGCCATCTCCTGGACGATCCACCAATCCGGCCGGGCGTCGCCCGGCGATTCCAGGGCCTTGCGGCCCATCTGTACCTGGCGATTGGTGTTCGTGACCGTCCCGTCCTTCTCGGGCCAGGCGGCGGCCGGCAGCACCACGTCGGCGAAGGCGGCGGTCTCGGTGAGGAAGATCTCCTGGATCACGAGATGCTCCACCCGTGCGAGCGCTTCCCGGACGTGCTGGATGTCCGGATCGGACATGGCGGGGTTTTCGCCCATGAAGTACAAGCCCTTGATGCGGCGGTCGTGGGCCGCATTCATGATCTCGACCACGGTGAGTCCCCGTTTGGGCGCGAGCGGGACGCCCCACAGCTCTTCGAACTTGCCTCGCGCCTTCGCGTCCTCCACCGGCTGGTAGTCCGGCAGGACCATCGGGATCAGCCCGCAGTCGGAAGCTCCTTGCACGTTGTTCTGCCCGCGCAACGGGTGCAGTCCGGTTCCCGGCCGACCGACATGGCCCGTGATCAGCGCCAACGCGATCAGGGCGCGCGCATTGTCGGTGCCGTGCACGGACTGCGAGATCCCCATTCCCCAGAAGATGATGGACCGATGCGCCGTCGCGTACTTCCGCGCCACCATGCGGAGGGTCTCCGCCTCGACGCCGCAGACCGCGGCCATCCGCTCGGGCGCGAAGTCCCGAACGTGGACCGCGAGCTCGTCGAAGCCCTCCGTGTACTGGTCGATGTACCGCCGATCGTACAGCTCCTCCTCGATGATGGTGTGCAGCAGCGCGTTCAGCAGCGCCACGTCCGTCCCCGGCGTGAATTGCAGGTTGTGCGTCGCGTGCCGCCCGAGCGGATTGTTGCGCACGTCCAGGACGATCAGCGTGGCGCCGAACCGGGCGGCGTTGCGAAAATACGTGGCCGCCACCGGATGGTTCTCGACCGGATTGGCGCCGATCACCAGGATCACGTCCGCGTCCAGGGCCGCCGTGAACGGCGCCGTCACCGCTCCCGAGCCGATGCCTTCGAGGAGGGCCGCGACGGAGGACGCGTGACACAGCCGCGTGCAGTGATCGACGTTGTTGTTCCGGAAGGCGGTGCGCACGAGCTTCTGGAACAGGTACGCCTCTTCGTTGCTGCATTTCGCCGAGCCGAAGCCGGCGAGGGCCTGGCTGCCGTCGCGCTCGAGAATGCGCCGCAGCCCCGCCGCGGCGACGTCCAGCGCCTCCGCCCAGGTCGCCTCGCGGAAGTGCGCCGACGGGTCGGCCGGGTCGACCGTCAGGGCGGGATGTTTCGGCGCGTCCGCCCGCCGGATGAGCGGCCGCGTCAGGCGATGCGGATGACTGACGTAGTCGAACCCGTACCGCCCCTTGACGCAGAGGCGGCTCTGGTTGGCGGGGCCGTCCTGCCCGTCCACGTAGAGGATCTCGTTGTCGTGGACCTGATAGGTGATCTGACAACCCACCCCGCAGTACGGGCACACGCTGTCCACGCTGCGAGACGGCCGCTTCGTCATGACCTGCCGGTCGTCGAGCACGGCGGCCGGCATCAGCGCTCCGGTGGGACATGCCTGCACGCACTCGCCGCACGCGACGCAGGTGCTCGCGCCCAGCGGGTCGCCCAGATCGAAGACGATGCGTGTGTGCGGGCCGCGGCCCGCCATCCCGATGACGTTGTGGCCCTGTACCTCGGTGCAACCGCGCACGCACAGCCCACACTGGATGCAGGCGCCCAGATTGACCGCGATGCCGGGGTGGCTGCGATCGGGCCGGGGCGCTCCCCGTCCGTCCCGCCCCCCGTTCCCCGCCGGCCCACGCGCCGGGAATCGGCTCGTCGAGAGGCCCAGCCGGTCGGCCCAGCGCCAGAACGGGGCGTCGGGGTTGTGGGCGCGGTCACGCGGCGGCTGATCGGCGAGCAGCAGCTCGACCACGAGCTCGCGGGCGCGCCGCGCCCGCCGGGTCTCGGTGAGCACTTTCATGCCGGGTTGCGGCCGCCAGCGACACGAGGGCTCGAGCCCGTCGCCCTCGATCTCGACCAGGCACGAGCGGCAGTTGCCATCCGGCCGATACCCAGGTGTGCTCCGGTGACAGAGGTGCGGCAGGACCTTGCCGATGCGGGT
>WNFZ01006167.1_pt1 | contig 10889 bp, 7 predicted proteins | sample 5400081 | NCBI WGS metagenome assembly WNFZ01 (sample SAMN13153365, study PRJNA577476) | soil metagenome | isolation source: 80 cm soil or saprolite under grassland replicate 1 | place: USA:California | collected 2016-06-15
CATTTTCTAATTGCGCGAAAATTCGAAATCTGAATGGCTTCGCCACGTTAAATCGTTAAATGGTTGAATCGTTGAATCGTAAATTCGATGTAACAATGTAACGAATCACGTTGCTCGAATTGGAATTTTCTCAGTTGGTCACACCCAGGGCAATGTCGCGCCGGTAATGGCAGTTCTCGAAATGAATGCGCGAGACAGCCTCGTACGCGCGTGCGCGTGCGGCTTCGAGTGTTAATCCAAGTGCTGTGACGGCGAGAACGCGACCTCCAGCGGTCTTAACTTCGCCGTCCGCGCGCTTGGTTCCGGCGTGAAAAATCTGAACATCTTTGAGCTTTGCCGCGTCGTCGAGATCTGAAATCGTTTTTCCAGTTTCGTATTTGCCAGGATAACCACCAGAGGCGAGCACGACCGTGACGGCAGCTCGCGTATCCCAGTCAATCGCACACTTGCTGAGATTTCCATCAATCGTCGCTTCCAACAGCGATAGTAGATCGGATTTCATCCGGGGCAAAAGCACCTGTGTCTCCGGGTCGCCGAAACGGCAATTGAACTCCAGCACACGTGCGCCCTCGCTTGTGATTATCAATCCCGGATAAAGAAGTCCATGAAATGTTATTCCCTCTTGCAAGAGACCGCGCAGCAGCGGTTGCATAATTTCCGTCTCGAATTTTGATTGGAGTTCCTTGTTCCAATTGTTGGCCGGGCTGAATGCACCCATCCCGCCAGTGTTCGGGCCCTGATCGCCGTCCAGCGCGCGCTTGTGATCGCGCGCCGATTCCAGCAGACGATAACAGCTTCCATCCACCAGGGCGTGCAGCGAACATTCTGTCCCGCGCAAGAAATCCTCGATCACGATGCGCCGACCCGCGTCGCCAAAGCGGCCCTGGTTCATCATTTCATTGATGGTGGATCTTGCCGTGGCGGCATCAGGAGCAATAATTACTCCTTTTCCCAGAGCGAGGCCGTCCGCTTTGATCACAACGGGAAATTTCACTCGCTCGCAGTAATGGAGCGCTTCGCTACTGTCGGAAAACGTCCTCGCCTGAGCTGTGGGGATTTTCTGCGCGCGCATCAGCTCTTTCGCAAAAATTTTGGAGCCCTCAATGCGGGCCGCCGATTTCGTCGGACCAAACGCACGCAATTTTTCAGCAGCGAAAAGGTCGATAATCCCTGCGGCAAGAGCATCGTCCGGACCGACCACTGTCAGATCGATACGATTTTCTCTGGCGAACCGAACGAGCGCCTCCAAATCACCAACGGAAATAGCAACATTTTCAGCAATTTCTGCAGTGCCTGCGTTTCCTGGCGCGCAGAAGACACGTTCCGCATACTGAGATTGCCGCAGTTTCCATGTAAGCGCATGTTCACGGCCGCCGCTGCCAATGACCAGAATTTTCATCGAGGTAACAGTATCGTAACTGTTTCGGTTGCGCCGCAAATTCGCAAGGCCGGAGGCTCGCGCTACCTTTGCTATCGCGCTTCAAGGGCAAGATTGAGCGCCGCGTCCAGGTCTTGCCATTTATGATTGGTTCCGAGTATTCTTTGTCTGTGAAAGGGATTCCTGGCACAATCCAGGAGGGCGGGGCAGCGTTTGCAACTACCCACTGGAGCGTTGTCGCGGCTTGCACGGACGAGAGCGAGACAGGTGACGCGGCATTGGCTCGGCTTTGCCGCGATTACTGGCCGCCTCTTTACACTTTCGCCCGCCGGCGCGGTTATAGCCCGCCCGACGCGCAAGATCTCGTCCAGGGTTTCTTTGCTTACCTGCTGCGGAGTCGGTTTTACACACAGACGGACTGCCGGAAGGGAAAATTTCGCTCGTTTTTACTCGCTTCACTCAAAAACTACATGGCCGACGCCTGGGATCGAGAGCGAGCAACCAAACGTGGCGGGGATTATGAGTTCGTGTTGTTGGATGAGGAGATCAATGTGGTTGAAGCTCTGTATGCCTGCGAACCAAGCGCTATTGCATTAGACGAAGAGCAGCAGTACGAACGGGCGTGGGCCGCTGCTTTGGTCGCTCGCGCGGTGGAGCGAATCGAGGCGGAATTCAGCGCCAGACCTAAAGCACGTCTTTTCCATGCGTTGAAGCCGTTTCTTACTGGCGGCGTAGGCCTGCCCACCCATGACGCTGTTGCAAGACAACTCGATATGCCAGTTGATACGTTGCGGAGCCATCTTTCGCGGCTGCGTGCGCGATACCGCGAGTTGTTACGCGAAGAAGTCGCTCGCACTATTGGCACAGCGGAGGACGTGGATGAGGAGCTGCGTCATCTCCGCAGGATCCTCACCTCTGCCGGCTAACTGCTGAAGTTCTTAATGTCGCTTGCCGAGAAAGAAGTTTTGCACTGTGACCAATGCGGCGCACCGCTTGAGAGCGGAGCGAGCGCTTCGGGTTGCCTGAATTGTTTGCTCCTCGGCGGTTCAGATGAAACAGCAACGTTAAACCGACGCTTCCAACATTACGAAGTTTGCCTTTTGTCCGATGGCGCCACTCTCCATGAGCTTGGGCACGGCGCCATGGGAATAACGTATCGTGCGCTTGATATCAATCTGGGTTCCCCAGTTGCGCTGAAGGTCATTAGCAGTCGTTACTCCAGCGATCCCGAGGCGCGCGAGCGTTTTCGGCGTGAAGCGCGGGCAGCTGCGCAGCTACGACATCCAAACGTCGCCACAGTATTTCACTTCGGCGAGACCTCGCTCGGCCAGTGTTTTTACGCAATGGAGCTAGTCGAAGGCGAAACGCTGGAAGCCCGTGTGCGTCGGGATGGACCGTTATCAGTCTCGGCTACGTTGGACGTTGCCGAGCAAGTTGCCCGCGCCTTAGCCGCTGCAGAAAAACATGGATTAATCCATCGTGACCTGAAACCAAGCAACATCATGGTTGTCGCGAACGATGCGGACACCGCCGATGGATTGGCCGTTAAAGTGATCGATTTCGGCCTCGCCAAACCGGTTGTCGTGACGGAAGGCACCTCCGATCTAACCCACCCTCGTTTCTCCGGCACGCCGGGGTTTGCCAGCCCGGAGCAACTTACCACGGGCAGCATATCGCCTGATGCGCGCTCGGACATCTACTCCTTAGGCGCAACGCTCTGGTATCTTCTTTCTGGCAAGCCGCCTTTCGCCGGGCGAACACTGAGAGAACTTCGCGAAGAGCAATTTCACCGACTGCCAGTCGAGCAGCTCGCTGCAGCAAAGTTGCCGGGACCACTTGTGACGCTTCTTCGCTCAATGCTGGCGTCTGACCCGGCTAAACGGCCGCAGTCAGCGAGAGAGTTGCTAGCCAGGTTGCGACAATGTCGCGAAATAATAGAAGCAAGACCTCGCAGACACAGGCTCCTTCAACTGACGGCGCTTGCGTTTCTAACCGTCAGCGGTCTTGGCCTAACGAGTTACTTGTGGTACCGCCAGCACCTCCAGGAACGAACGTCGTCGATGGCATTGAGAGCGCCAGAAAAGAGTATCGCCGTTCTGCCATTTGAAAACCTGAGCAACGACAGAGAGGACGCGTATTTTGCCGACGGCGTTCAGGACGATATTTTGACCAAGCTGGCGAAAATTCGCGATCTGAAGGTGGTCAGCCGCGCCAGCGTGATGCAATATCCGCCGAGAGCCGCGGGACGGGATATCCGCCAGATCGGAAACGCGCTGCGAGTCTCTCACGTGTTAGCGGGTAGTGTACGCAAGGCAGGTTCCTGGCTTCACATCAACGCTCAGTTGATCGACACGCGCACTGATGCACACGTCTGGGTTGAGCAATATGATTGCGACTTCAAGGACGTATTCGCGATCCAGAGTGAAATTGCGCAAACAGTCGCTGAGCAGCTTCGCGCGAAAATTTCACCCGCTGAGAGATTAGCCATCCAGCGTCCGCCGACTGCCGATCTCACTGCTTTCGATCTCTACAGCCGCGCCAAAGATCTTCTTCTTCTCGATACAAATTTTACGACCGGCGCAAAACCGAACTTTTTGCGGGCGATTGATCTGCTGAACCAAGCCGTCGCGCATGATCCAGCTTTTTTCCAGGCGTATTGCCAACTCGCCCAAGCTCACGAGCAGCTCTATCTTTTTGGGATCGATCGCACGCCTGCGCGGTTAGCGCTCGCGGGCGCGTCGATCCAAGCCGCGTTCCGCATTCGTCCCGACGCGGGCGAAGCCCACCTCGCCCGCGCGGGAAATCTGTACATGGGGTACCTCGATTATGATGGCGCGCTAGCTGAACTTGCCGCAGCGAGCCAGAGCCTGCCTAATGATCCCAAGGTATTCGAGCTAAAGGGCTACATTCTGCGTCGCCAGGGCCAACAACAAGAGGCGTTACGGAATCTTGAGCGCGCGGCTGAGCTCGACCCACTCAACTTTTCGACGCTGCTGCAGGTTGCACTCAGTTACGAGTATCTCCGGCGTTTTGCCGACGAAAAGGCTATCCTCGATCGCGCGCTGGCTGTCCAGCCCAATGACGTACAGGCTAAAGTCGCGCGCGCTTCGGTGGAATTCGATTGGAAAGCTGACACCCGGCCCTTGCGTAAGTTGATCGATGAAATCCGTGCGAACAATCCTGCTGATGTTGAGAATGTGGCCGATAACTGGCTTACGTGCGCACTGGCTGAGCGCGACCCTGCCGGCGCTGCCGATGCCTTGGCTGCGCTCGGCGAAAACAAATATGGCAATGACATCGTAAAATTCAGCCGTCCTTTCGTAGAAGGTGTAATTGCGCGGACGATCAACGACGAGCAGAAAGCGTCGGCGGCGTTCACTGTTGCGCGAGCAGAGCAGGAGAACGTCGTCCGGGCTCAGCCAGATTACGCGCCAGCGCTGTGCGTGCTTGGTTTAATCGACGCTGCTCTTGGCCGGAAAGATGAGGCGCTAAGAGAAGGTCGGCGCTCCATCGAGCTTCTCCCCATGACAAAGGATGCGCTGAATGGCAGTGGCATGGTCTTCTATTTTGCCATGATCGCTGCGTGGACCGGCGAAAAAGATCTGGCATGCGAACAGCTTTCCAAAGCCATCGGCCATTCGAGAGACCTCAGCTATGGCCAATTGAAACTGCTGCCGTTTTGGGATCCGCTGCGCGGCGATCCGCGCTTTGAAAAAATCGTCGCCTCGCTGGCGCCCAAGTGAACCTTTTAAACAGAAGATAACGAAGAGAACAAAGGTTGTGTTTTGCTGGGACCAGACCTTTCTTCCTTACCTTCGTTTCCTTCTGTAAAAGGATCCAAACGGGTCCACGAAGAATCTTGGTTTCCTTCGCCACCTTCTGTTTGAATGTCGAACGGGCGGCTCGCCGAAACATTCTCTTCCACAGAAGACAACAAAGAGAACAAAGGCTGTCTTTCGTTGCAACAAATGCATTCTTCGTTGCCTTCGTTTCCTTCTGTAAAAAATCCAAACTTTTTTGCAATGCCGCATAGTTTTTTCCTTTGGAAGGACGTGAAGAGCCGCACACTAAAACCGCAGAAAGGAAATCACCTTATGTTCAGCATTGAAGAAGTCAGAGAAAACAACAGAGCCGGACTGCTTACTTCATCGTTCGCGGCCCATACCACTGCAATAGCCTTGGTCCTCATAATGGTCCTCGGTCCGTCCACGGCCTCGGCTGTGCGACCCGACAGAACACCGCCGACGATGCCCGGCAACTTTCGTGTGACGGGCGCCACGGCCTACACGGCGTCGTTGGCTTGGAACCCTTCCACCGATAACTCAGGAAATTTCTCCTACATGCTCAGTGCGAGCGGCGGGCCAGGTCAGCACAACGACGTCTCGTTGCCCCAAACAGCCATGAGCTTCACCTGGGATTCCGGTGTGTTGGCCGGCTATTCCTACACATTCTCCATTTACGCCGTCGATGCGGCGGGGAACAGATCGACGACCGCACAGGTGACCACCACACTTCCCGGGGACACGACGCCACCAAGCACATCCGTGCTCTCAGTGACCGACACAGGCCCGACGCACGTCTCGCTCTCCTGGACGCCAGCGGAGGAGGATGGGCCATACGTCACTTACGGCGTCTTCATCAACGGCAACTCGACGTCTTTTGGGGGGCCGGATACATCGGCTACCATTACGGGGTTGGAACCGGGGACCACATACACCTTCGCCGTGCAGGCTCGGGACAACTGGCAGAACCTCTCGCCGTTCAGCAACCTCGTTACAGTCACCACCGAGCCAGCCGATCCCAACGACACCACGCCGCCGACCACGCCGGCCAATCTGACTGACAACGGCATGACTTTCGAGGACGGGGAAACTTGGTTGTTTTGGGAACAGTCCACGGACGATGTGACTCCGCAGTCGCTCGTCCAGTATGAGGTTTACGCGAACGGTGTTTTGGATCACACCCTCGTCGGTCGCGGCAGCACCGTTCTCTACGGCGCGGTCGGCATCATTAACACGTTCGAGGTCATCGCCGTCGACGAGGCCAGCAACAGATCGACGCCGGCCACTTTCACGGTCGATATGCGCTGAAGGTTACGCACCAATGGAACACGGCTGACGGAACGTGAGCGGGCTGGCGAAGCAGTAAGGCGCGTTTCGCCCGCGTCCGGCGTTTCAGCCAAAATGCGCGGAGCTCTTGACCAAATTCTACTATGAAAGTCGAAAACAAATCCACCTCACAATCAGCCTTTTTTAATCTGCGTGTTTTAGTTGGTTTCAATGTTTTTCTCATCGGCGTATTTCTGGCGCTATTTGCGGCGGCGAATCCACCCGGTGGAAGAAGGATTGGCTTTGCCGAGACAGCCGGCACCCGATTTCCAAACTTTTTTGCAATGCCGGACAGTTTTTTCCTTTGGAATGGGACGGACAACATCGGTGACGGTCCGAAACGACTTCCGGTGGCGGAAAAAATCGAGCGACGCCGGGCGACGAAAGGGCCGCCTCGTATGCAACCCAACGCAGACACAAACCGCAGAAAGGAAATCACTTTATGTTCAGGATTAAAGAAGTCAGAGAAAATAACAGAGCCGGATTGTTTATTTCATCGTTCGCAGCCCATATCGCTGCGATGGCGCTAGTCCTCATCATGGTTCTCGGTCCGTCCACCGCTTCCGCGAGGCGGCCACCGACGCCCGAGAACTTTCGCGTGACGGCGACAACCGCTTACACGGTCACCCTCGCCTGGAACCCGGCTCCCGCTAACTCCGGCGATTTCAACTATCACCTCTGGGGCGCTTACAATGTCGGCCCCACCGTCATTCTTCCCAAGACCGCCACCAGCTACACCTTTACCGCCCTCTATCCTGGGAACACCTACACCTTCGGCATCTACGCCAAGAACGCCGCCGGCCAAAGCTCCACCCAAGTCACCGTTAACGGCATTCGCCTCCCGAACGACACGAGCCCGCCGACCACCGCCCCTATCGTCAGCATCGACGAAGTCGGAGCCAACTACGCCAACCTCTCCTGGATACCCGCGCAGGACGACGGCCCACACCTCTCCACCCAAATCTATTTAAACGGCGTTTTCTACTATGGCGTCGGCCGCGGCATCACGAACGCCACCCTCCGTTTCCTCCAGCCCGGCACCACTTACAGCCTTACCGCCCGCGCCGTCGATTTCGGCAATAACGCCGGCCCGTTCAGCGATCCCATCGCCCTCGTCACTCCGCCGGCCAATCCCAATGACACGACGCCACCGACCACGCCCGCCAACCTGTATGCGAGCGGCACCGGCGACGGCAGCACTGAGACCCACATCACCTGGACCCAATCCACTGACGACTTCGACGCGCAATCCAACATACGCTACGACGTTTACGTGAACGGTGTATGGTCCGACGTCCTCTTTGGTTCCGGCGGCGAGAGCATCGTTTACGCTGAACGCGGCAATAACACGATCGGAGTCACCGCCACCGACACCGCCGGCAATACATCGGCGCCGGCCACTTTTACAATATTCTTCTAACAGCTAAGCGTTTTGCGTTTGCACTAAAGGCCCGGTGATCTCGCCCAAGAATCAGTAATTATGCAAGCCAGCGCAGACAAACCAGAAGGACCTAAACTATGAATATTGTTAGCCTTATTCGTAAAGCAGTCGGTGATGCTGTGTCCGACAATATCAGCGGAGCTATCATCAAAGAAAACAGTCAGGCAAGGCGGGTCGCTGTCGGCGGCCGGGTCCGGGCATACCTGTTGGTTTGCGCGGCGATCGCGGCGACTGTGTCGATGGCCATAGGGGATTGGACACACTTCCGCTTCGACCCTGCGCACCACGGAGTGAATCCCGATGAGACAATCCTCTCCCCCGCAAACGTGGGGAACCTGACCGTGAAGTGGCGGACCAACATCGGCGGGGGCTGCTTTGCTTCTGCAAGCGTCGTTGACGGTAAGTTGTACACGGCCGATACCGGCAGCGCTAATGGGAAACTGCATGCGTTGGATGCTGCGACCGGTCAGGAGCTATGGACTTTCCCATCGGATGCCCTCCCCGGCGACCACGCGTGGACGTCGCCACCAGTCGCGAACGGGGTCGTTTATTTCGGCGTGAATCGTCCCATACCGGTCGTGTATGCCGTCAACGCCACCACTGGGCAGGAGATTTGGCACCACACGGGACCAGTGGCGAATATCGTCTCTTCGCCCGCTTTGGAGAGCGACCGCATCTATGTGGCGTTCACTGATGGAACCATCCGGGCACTGGACGCAACCAACGGGCAGGTGATCTGGAGCGTCACTCACCCAGGCGGTGCTTATTCCTCGCCAGCTGTCGCCGGCGGGCGACTCTATATCGCGATCCACAACAGCGGTCTGCTCGCTCTCGACGCCAATACTGGCTCCGAACTCTGGCTAGCTCCAATGCCTGGACCGCAATGGTCTTCGCCCGCTGTAGAAAACGGACGGGTTTTCGTCGGCTCCCGCGATGATCACAAGCTGTACGCCTTCGATGCAGTGACCGGGAATACACTCTGGACTGCCACTACCAGCGATTGGGTGCAATCGTCCCCAGCTGTGGCCAACGGCGTTGTTTATATCGGTAACAATTCAGGTGACCTCTATGCTTTCAACGCGGAGACCGGGAGCCCTGTTTGGCAGACCGCGGTCTCACCCGGCTTCGACCTCGGAAGCTCACCGACCGTGGCCAACGGCGTCGTTTACGTTGCCTCGGGCATCGACGCTTCAGCGACACACTTCCAAGGGAAGCTCTACGCCGTCTATGCTGCTAACGGGCAGGTGTTGTTTAGCGACTTCGTCAGCGAGAATGACGAGGGCGAGGCGAGGTGGGTCGAAGCTTCGCCGACCGTTGACAACGGAGTCGTGTACATCCCCAACTACGGTGACGGGACGGTGGCCGCGTTTGGGCTAAGTACGCCTACTCCCACTCCTACACCCACTGCGACCCCTACTCCCACACCAACAGCCACTCCGGCGCCGACAGCAAGTGCGACGCCGACTGCGACTCCGCGGCCTCGCCCTACTCCGCGGCGTTGAGACCGTAACCCCCTTACGGAGGAGCAAAACGTGGCAGGGACAGCGCACCTCGCTGTCCCTGCTCCTCTCGACATGGCCGCTCGCTTTCGGAATATCTGCTGCAAAGCGTTCGAAATGGCAGGCGGCATACCTGCTCCCGGTTCCGAAAATCGTCACTCTGAGCTCGATTCAGCCGGCAGAACTTTTAATTCTAATTTCTCAGTGTGCCGGATGACCGTGAGTTTCGCGCTCACACCAATTTGTTCGCCGACTAGGACCTTGTGCAGATGATGCACGTTCCCGATCGGCTGATCGTTGAACGCAACAATCAGATCGCCCTCGCGCAAGCCGGCGCGCTCCGCGGGACTATTCTTCTCGGTCGAAACAACGAGGACTCCTGTCTCAAGAGGCAAACTATAAAACCGGACGATCCGCCGGTGAATTGGCACGTTTTGCCCGGCCACGCCGATGTAACCACGGCGGATTCGCCCGTCGCGGATGAGCCATCCAGCAACCAATCTTGCGGTGTTACTTGCGATCGCGAAGCAAATGCCTTGCGCCGGTCGAATCATTGCCGTGTTTACGCCCACCACCTCGCCAGCTGAATTAACGAGTGGTCCGCCGGAGTTGCCAGGGTTCAAAGCGGCGTCGGTTTGAATAATATTGTCAATCAAACGGCCCGATTGCGCGTGCATCGAGCGGCCGAGTGCGCTAATCACACCTGCAGTGACACTCGCCTGGAAGCCGAGCGGATTTCCGATCGCGATCACCAGCTGACCGACGCGCAGGTGCTCCGAGTCGGCCAGGCGCACATGAGTAAGCTGCTGTGCACCGATTCGAATCACGGCGAGATCGGTGTCCGGATCGTCGCCGGTCAGTTGTGCCGGGTATTCGCGGCCATCCGGTAAATTTACAGTGATCGAATTCGCCGCGTGAACGACATGACTGTTAGTCAGAATGAATCCGTCGGGCGTGATGATGAAACCCGAGCCGTTGCCGCTGAGCTCGTGCGTTCCGCGCCGGTGGTTGATGCGTTGTTTGACGTCGATGTTCACAACGGCCGGACCAACACGGGCGACTGCACTCACGACAGTGCGCGAATATGCATCGAGCAAGACGGAATCATCCTCGTCTACTGCGGTTGCGTCGAGGTCCTTGCTCGTCGGCGATGGAGCACCAGAGTCCATCTCGTTTAGGAGAAAATCCATCGGGACAGCGTTTTCCTTCGTAAGAGATGCAATTGTCATAGTGTAAATCTCGACCGGCCAAACCAACAGTCAACTACATATGATTTCAGGCTATACATATCTTTTCGATTGTTACTCTCCCCTTGCACGTCAGCGGGAATTGTTTTACACAGGAGCGTGCGAAAAGTGTCTTCCGCCCCTTCCGTTCTGGATGCGCAGTGTCCTTCCCGGCTGGTGCTCGACCGAATTGCCGACAAATGGACAGCTCTCATTATCCAGATTCTGGCGCGCGGA
>WNFZ01007612.1_pt1 | contig 10887 bp, 7 predicted proteins | sample 5400081 | NCBI WGS metagenome assembly WNFZ01 (sample SAMN13153365, study PRJNA577476) | soil metagenome | isolation source: 80 cm soil or saprolite under grassland replicate 1 | place: USA:California | collected 2016-06-15
CCTACTGCGAAGGCTGGAGGGGGTCCTGACCGGCTACCAGGCGGTGATCGAGAAGTTCTCCTCCGGCGAACCGACACTCGTGCACGGGTCGTACCGGCCCAGGAACATCATCGTCGACACATGCTCTACGGACGTGCGCATCTGCCCCGCCGACTGGGAACTGACCGGCCTCGGCCCACCACTTCACGACTTTGCTTTCCTCTCTGACGGAGCTGATCGCGCGTGGATCGAGAGGATGTGGGATTCCTACGTCGCGGCGGCCGCACCCTTCGGTCTCACCGTCTTCCAGCCCGACGAGCTGTTCGAGGAAATCGAGGGCCTTCGCCTGCACAAGACCTTGCGCTCACTCGCCCGCTCGGCCGACTGGGACTACCCAGGTGACATGGTGACAAAGCTTGTGGCTAAGGCCGAAATGATTGGGCGTGGCCTGGGATGAGCATCCCGCACCCTCCCGTGGCGGCAACGGGAGGGCGGCGAGTGAGCCGCGCGCAACTCATGATGGAGACGCTCGAAGCGGGCCTGTCCGAAATATCTGGCAGGCGCGTTCAGGTGCGATCGATCCGCGACAAGGAATTCCGCAAAGGTACCAGCTTCACAATTCGTCGCATCGACGTCCAACTTGGATCCGGCGAGACTCTGCCAGTGATCTTCAAGGACCTCAACCCGCTTCGGCAACACCAGAAGGCAAGGTACGTCCGCCGGCTCGAGCTCGGACCGAGTCGTCGCGAGATCTGGATGTACCAGCATGTCCTGCCGCGGTTGGGGCTCGGCACCCCAGAGCTCTACGGGTATCGATGGGACCCGAAACGGGGCAACCTGTGGTTGTTCATCGAGGATGTGGGGCCGCATCGCCTCTGCTACTGTCTCGATCTCGGCTTCTACGAACAGGCCGCGGCGTGGGCCGCGCGATTCCATGCGTCCACAGCGGGACGGTCGAATGATCCGCGGCTCCTGCGGTTCGACCGAACCCACTACGAGCGCGTGGGAGAGCAGCTCAGGGCGGCGTTCCAGGAGCGGATTCCCGAGCACGATCTACCGTTCGTCGACCGCACCCTCGCCACGTACGACGAGTTCGTCCAACTCGTCGACGGGCTGCCACAAGGGATGATCCACGGCGAGCTCTTCTGCAAGAACATCCTGATCCGCCCGGATCGCGCCGGAGACGCGATCGCTGTCATCGACTGGGAAACAACGGCGATCGGACCGCAGTATGTCGACCTCGTCAGCATCACCTCAGGTCGGTGGACCAGAAGCCAGCGGATCGCGATGCGGCGAGCATATTTCGAGGCGCTGCACTCAATGGCGGACCGACCGGCGGTCTCAGCGGCCACCGATGATGCTGACTGGAATCGCTTCAACCAGGAGGTCGACCTCGTGGCAGTCCTCCAAGCGGTCCGCTGGCTGGGCTTCTGGGTGAGTGGCGATCCAGGGGAGCCCAAGTACGCCTCACGTGTATCGCGGTGGATTCGCGAATTGAGACTCGCCATGGGTGAGGATGTCTCGTCGTGAGACAGCTACTGACAACGACATCAGTCGTCCGGACGACCACCCGGTCCGCCGACCGACTGCAATCCCTTGCTCATCCAAGCGATTCGACCATCACCGATCTCGATCCGCTCGTCGCACTGTGTGAGGGTACTCAGCCGGTGAGCGATCATGAACGCGGTCCGACCCTGCATGAGCCGGTACATCGCCCCCATGATCGCCGCCTCGGTCTTGACGTCGACCGAGCTCGTCGGCTCATCGAGGATCAGCACAGGCGCATCTTTGAGGAAGGCTCTCGCCAAAGAGATGCGCTGCCGCTCTCCGCCCGACAGGCGCACCCCGCGCTCGCCGACCAGGGTGTCGTAGCCGTTGGGCAGGGCCGCAATGAAGTCATGCGCTCCCGCGGCAGCAGCGGCGTCCCTGATCTCCTCGAAGCTCGCCCCTGAACGGGCGTAGGCGATGTTCTCACCAATGCTGGTGGAGAAGAGCAAGGGCTCCTGGAGCACGATCGCGAACTGGTTGCGCAGGTCAACCAATCGATAGTTACGCAAGTCGACTCCGTCCAGGAGGATGCGTCCCTGGGTGGGGTCGTAGAAGCGGTTGAGCAGGCTCGCCAGGGTGGTCTTTCCGGCTCCCGTCGCACCGGACACTCCAATCCGCGCCCCAGCCCGTGCGTGGAACGAAATGTCTTCAACCACGGGCCGCTCCCCGTCGTACGCGAAGGACACGCCTTCGAAGACGACGTCCCCCCGTGCTCGAGACAGCCGAAGGGCTGCGTGGTGCTCCTTCACGTCCGGCTCCTCGTCCAGCACGGCGAAAGCGCGCTCGGCGCTGGCTAGGTAACTCTGCAGCGATCCTGCTCTCTTGCTCATGGCCCTCAGCGGCGCGTAGAGCTGCAGCAGATATGACATGACCAGCATCAACTCGCCAAGCGTGACTGTGCCCGCTTGGACGTGCAGTGCGCCGATGTAGAGCACTGCTGCACTCCCAACGGCAGTGGTGAGGCCGACCACCAGCGCGTAGCCGCTTGAGGCGACGATGTAACGGATGCGGGCCCGCATGCCCTCGTGGAAGTGCAGGACGAAGCGCTGCTCTTCATAGTCTTCTCGCCCGAAGGCCTGGACCACGCGCGCCGCCGACAGAGCCTCTTGAACGACGGACATGGCGCCGCTCTCGAGCTTCTTGACCTGCTGGGACTGGCTCCGGAGCAGGCGCCGGTAGCGCCACGACACCGTAAGGAGTACGGGGCAGATGCCGATGGCGACAAGCGCCAGCTGCCAATCGATCACCGCGGTGACGTAGACCATCGACACAATGGTGAACGCCGCCGTCACGAAGGACGGGAGCGTGTCCACCGCGATCTGCTGCATGGCCATTGCGTCGTACTGGACGCGATATATCGAGTCCGTGGTGCCCCTCAGATCGTGGTACGAGACAGAAAGTCTCTGCAGCCGCCGGAAGAGCCGCGTGCGAAAGTCGAGCAGGAGTCGCTCGCCCGTGTGTGCACGAAGGACCGTGCTCGAGAGTCCTTGGAGTTGCGTCAGCAGGGATATCGCCACGAAGAGCAGCGACGCGGCGAGTAGGACCGCTGTATCGGATCCCGTTGGCAGTATCAGATCGAGCGCGCGCGGGACGGGTCGCGAGCCAAGCACGCTGTCGACGACAATCTTGAGCGGAACCGGAGTGAGCAGAGTCAACGGGGTCGAGAGCATGCTGACGACCAGCAGGACCAGGATCCGCAGCCAGTAGGGCCTGAGCTCGCGCAGGAGGCGCCGGTAGAGACGGCGCTCGTCCTGTGATGTGCTCACCGGCGGCTCGGGGCGCGCCGGGTTAGGTTCCTCGGCGATGCGCAGTGGCGTATGGCGCAGCCGAGATCGCTGTCTGCGGTCGCCGTTTCGCCTTCCGTTATTGATCGGGATCTCGGTCGTCGCGCGCCCGCGGTCAAGCGGAACGTCGTCCCACGCTCGTGGCGACGGCAGCTGAAAGTACACCCCCCGGCGGCGGTTGAAAGTTGCCCCCCTGGTTTTCATGGTGCTTCGGTGGTAGCCGCTGGGACGCGGCCGAGATCTCGGTCTTTGAGTCGACAGGAGTCGCCCTTGAGAGCGACGACGTCTGCGTGGTGGGCGTCGGCCAGCCGGGCGACCCATTCGCCGGCGATGGCGAACAAGGCGTGGTGGCCCGCCGTCGCAGACGTCGTCGGCCACGCCCGCAACAACTCAGATCCGCGGCTCGACCTCATCGACCATCGATCTCCGCGGTCGACGCACAGACCGAGGCGCACCCTCACTGCGCAACGCCCGCCTCCCGGTGTTTCGAACAATCATCACCCGAGCGATCACCTTGATCGGCATCCCCTCGGCCCGGTGAATCCCGGCCCAGTCCTCCACCGTCAGCACCCGCTTCCGCCTGACCTCGACTGAGGCCGACGTCTCGAAGGGGTCAGAATTCACCCGCCGGATCAGTTTTTCACCCGCCGTCTACACCCTCGATGGTGCTACGGCAGGCCATCGCGTGCAAGGAATCGGTCGCAGCTGTACATGCCTACTGGCCTGGACGCGGAACCATCCCTATTCGGCGTCGGCCGGCGACGCCGGATGCCGCGGCTCGGGAAGGTTGCCTCCAACACCAACTCCTCGATTGGCCTCGGTTGTGTCAGGCGGCCCTCACGGCGCCCGGCAAACGCGGAGTTGTTCCCGCGAGCGCACTGGAGCTCAACAGGTCCTTACGCAGACACTCGCCGGCCGTGGCGGCTCCCGCCGCAGAGCTTGCTGAGCGTGCAGCCCCACTCACCCCACGCAGTATCGCGACCAGAGATGGACCAGTGGCTGGGCTGATCACGTGGCGGTCGGTGTCGGTGTCGGTGTCGCGGTCGGCGTGATGGTTGCCTTCGGCGACGGACTGCCGCCTGCGGTCGGCTCGACTCTGGGCTACCGAGGCTCGTGCGGCTGCGCCTGACGAACGATCTTCCGACAGCCTGTCAACGTGGGACGGGGTCGATTCGGCGGCCTTCCTTGTCGAAGATGTGCAGGCGGGAGCTGTCCAGGGTGAGATGGACCTTGTCGCCGGCCCGGGGGCCGGAGGCGGCGCCGACCTCGATGACCAGGTCAGCCCGGCGATGCGCCGGCTCGGTTGCTTGCTCTGTGGGCTGTGGCGATGTTGGTCTGCGGAGAACTGCCTTGGCCATCGTCCCCAGCCCGGCCAGACGTGTCGACCGCGCGGACGCATGTGAGGCTGCGTGCCGAGTCCGCGAGCCGTTGTGTGAGGTTGGAGGTGTCCCGGGAGTCGGAGCCGGACCGACGAGGTCCGGATTGATCATCTCGATGCCGCCTTGGATGAAGGCGATCCACTGGTGACCGTGGAACTCGAGAGCTCTCAAGGTCCCCGACCACTGGTTGGACCCGCCGGTCGATGCGGCTGCGAGTGTGAAGGCGTCCGAGCGGGCGCCGACGATGACCGAGAGGCCGTCGTGATGGCTCAGGATCAACGACCGGCGGTCGATCGGGGGCAAGGAAATCGCCTGCGTGCCGAAGTCGAGGGACACGCGATGATGGGCAGTGACCCGGACGGTGGCTGACATCAGATTGATTCGCGGAGTGCCCAGGAAGCCCGCAACGAAGGCGGTGGCTGGGTCGTTGTAGACCTGTTCGGGCGTGCCTACGTCCTCGATCCGGCCATCGCGCATGACCGCGATCCGGTCCGCCAGCGTGAGTGCCTCGACCTGGTCATGGGTCACATACACCGTTGTCACGTTGAGATCCCGGACCATAGCCCCGATCTCCTGCCGCAAGTCGGTACGCATAGTTGCGTCGAGGTTGGACAGCGGCTCGTCCATCAGGAACACCCGCGGCTGCCTGACCAGTGCACGGCCGATTGCGACTCGCTGACGCTGGCCGCCGGAAAGCGTTCTCGGCAGCCGGTCGAGAGCCGCGTCGATTCTCAGGATCCTTGCCAGCCCGGCGGCCTTCGCGCTCGCTTCGGCGGTGTCCTCCCCAGCCACCAGCAAAGGGAACATGATGTTCTCACGTGCCGTACGGTTCTGATACAGGGCGCCGCTCTGGAAGACCAGCGCGACACCGCGGTCCCTCGGAGACAGGCTCGTGATGTCGGAACGTCCGAACCACACCTTGCCCGCGGTCAGCTGCTCCAGTCCGGCGATCATTCGAAGCAGTGTCGTCTTACCGCAGCCCGACGGTCCCAGCAGCACCATGCACTCGCCGTCCGCTACCTCGAGCGAGACTCTGTCGACCGCAAGGTAGCGGCCGTCGTACACCTTGGACACGGAGTCCAGCTTGATTGCTGTCATGACACCTCGCTTGAAACGACAGGGCTGAGTACACAGCCCTCGCGAGGTGAATGTCCATAGTTCACTTGAGCGGCCGCCGTCGTTCCCGCGCCTCAGGGCGTCGTCGTACGCGCGGACCCACCGGATCCGGGCTCCACGGGCCGGGCGGTGCCACCGTCAAGCACCGCTAGGCAGGCGGCAGCGGCCAAGTTTGCTCAAGGCAACGGTGATGCCCGTATCGTCCTCAGTTGAGGGATTTCAGGCCTGGCACCTTCACGATGATGAACTCGTTGTCGTCGGCGAGCGACGGGTTGCGGCCGGTGTTCGGGAAGTTGTTGTCGCAGCCGAGGAGGAGCCGCTCTCCATCGATGACGTGGATCGCCTCGATGGACTCACAGGCGACGCCGAAGGGGTCGCCGAGGCGAACGTCGCCGGTATGGATGGGTGGTAGCGAGACCAGGTCCGGATCGGGGATCGCGGTCAGGTCGACGGCCTGCTGCTTCACGAGGAACCCGTCGGGTCCGACGTCGCGGAGGTCGACCACGTAGACATTGCGGAACACCGCCGTGAGGCCCCGCCCGCCGTCACGCTCGATGAGCACCATCCGATGCTGGTCGAGCGCCCACATGTCCGCAACGAGGTAGCCCGGCTGCTCGGTGTGGTACTGCCAGACGCGGCCCGTGAATTCGCCGTCATCGATGCTGAACTCGAACATGAAGCGCCGGCGAGTGTCGGGATCGACCGCGGTCGCTCCCTCGAGGATCGGGTGCAGGTATTTCCCGTCGGGCGTCGACGACATGGCCTCGAAGCCTCGGCTGTTCGGCTGGGTCGCGGTGGCCGGCGGGACCAGGAAGGGGTTGTTCGGCGACATGAGACTTCCCGGCACTGTCGGCTGGACAAGGCTGCCAGGCACTGGGTACGGCGCCTCGAGGAGTACGCCGGTCGCATCGAAGTGCAGCAACCACGGGCCGAACTCGTCGCCGACCCACAGATCGCCGTTCGGCGCCCTCTGCAACGACTCGGGATCGATGTCCCCGCCGGTCAGGAGCCGATCAGTCGTGGCCGCGTTCACGATGGGGAAGCCGATCACGCCATTCGGATCCCGGAACTCGATGAAGTCCTTGACGGCGACCGTACCGGTACCGCCCTGTGCCGTCTTGAAATCCGGTTCGATGTAGTACGCGCGGATGAGAAAGTCGCGCGAGTTGGCCTTCGCGCCGAAGCCGTTGTCGGGCATCGCGAGGAACTCACCCGGCGTGCGTCCACTCAGCAATGACGAGAAACCCTCGACCGGCTGCGACGGTGTCGGGAACGAGATTCCATTGATCGCCTGTCCCGCGAAGAACGCACCGGCGGGCGGCCCGGATGCGTACGTAGCCACCGGCAGTACGGCGCGACCCTCGAGAACCGGCGTGGGCGTTGAGGCCGACGCGGGGTAGGCCACGAGACCGAGCGGGACGACAGCCAACCCCAAGACGCGCAACAACTTCATGCCCCACCCCTCGCTCCCACCATTTCGGCAACACTCGTTCAACACGTCAATCGTTCGGAGCCGAATCGCGCACTCCTTCATTCCCGGCCGGTCGCATGGGAATATGAACGTTATTGCGCTGCTTTGACGTGTTGATCGCGAAGTCCGCCCCCAATTTGCTACACTCCCCGCCCCAGAGAACCCCACCCCGAGAAACTTGTCAATACCGTGTGCCCCAGCGCAAATTCCGTGGTATTTCAAGTGATTGCTGGATTGGACTGGGGGTCTTCTCACCAACAACCGCCGCTGTTTAGTCCCGATCCACGTGTTCACCGTGCGGTCGCAACTTGGTACGCCGTACGTCCAGACGCCACGCCCATCAGCACAGACCGCTGACCGTCGTACCGTTGCCTGGGGCAATCGATGCCGCGAGGGCCGGCGACCTCGTCAACCTTGCGGCCACGGCGGCCACGGCGGCCACCAAGCATGCGCTGGGCGTGACACTGTGCCTTCAGGCGGGAGGACTGGACGGCGAGGAGACCCCTGGACGTCCCGTGGGGGTGAGCGCAGAATTACTCGCAGCTAGGGGGAGCCATGCGAGTGACGAGCGACGGCGCGCGGGTGGCGGGGGACTACTTGACCTCCGGGGTGGGTTCGAGCCAATGGCGATGGCCGCTGCCTGACCGCGACATCGTGACGATCGGCCGCGACCCGGGTTCCGACCTGTGCTTGCAGCTGGACGACCGCGTGTCCCGTCGACATGCCGAACTGCAACGCTCGGGTGGACAGTGGTCGATCGCCGACCGATCCACGAACGGCACCTACGTGAACGACCTCCGGGTCAGCCGAGAGCCGCTGAACGACGGCGATCGGATCCGGGTCGGCTCGACCGAGCTCACCTTCCACACTGCCGCCGTACAGACCGTGATCGGGCCGGCGGTGCCGCCCAGGCAGGCGGCGCCGCGACGGCGTGGACTGGGCGGCAAGATGCTCGTGGCCGGCGGCCTCGAGTTGCTGCACCTGGTGCTGAACTCCGTTCTGACATTCGTGACGGACCTGGCGGACGGCCCGATCCGATGGGTCGTCTCGCAGACGGCGGTCGTGGTGATCGCGATGCTCATGACGGGTGCCGGCGCGATCGCTGAGCGCGAGACCGCACCATCCGATGGTGGCGCTACCGCGCGCCGTGGCAGGTCAGCGCTGGCCGGGTCCCTGGTGATCTTGCTCGTTCTCGGTGTCGGCGGTTTCGCCGCGACGCAAGGCGTTCGGTACGTCGTCGGCTACACCAGCGGCAAGGAAACCGGCACAGACCGGCTGGTGACCCCGGTGACGAAGAACGCTGCCGGACTCGCGCTCACCGTGGCCAAGGTCGAGTACACCCGTCACTTCACCCGCGTCGAACTGACCGTCCGGAACAACACTTCCTCGACGTCGATCACGCTGCCATTGTTCGAGAACTGCGTGTTCAGCGCTGCCGACGGCACCACACTGCAGGCCGACGACTTCCGCAGTCAGTGGTCCCAGACCATCCCGCCAGGCGCATTCCAGCGCGGCACGATCACCTTCCCCGGCCACCTGCCAACCACGGCGAAGCGCGCGTCGCTGAGCTTCAGCCACATCTTCGGCACGTTCAACGCGAACGCGATCTCAGTCACCGGAATCCGGCTGCGATCCGGCTGACGGCATTCGTCGCTGATCCTTGCAGGAGCATCGGGTTGAGCCGGCCGCGATGCTGCCGTTCCGGCGGTTGTCGAGGATGCGGGGGCCTCGGAGTCGCCTCAGGCTGGGATCGAGGCTGGGCTGGGGAAGCGGAGGCGGGTGGTTACGGCGAGGAGGATTGCGGCCGCGCCTACGACAACGACGGCTCGGCCCAGGCCGCCGGTGGGGGTGGAGATGGCGAGGATCAGGAGGGGGCAGGCGAATTCGCCGATGAAGAGGGTGGCGGTCCAGAGGCCGGTGCCGCGGCCTCGTTGGTCGTAGGTGAGGGCGGAGAGGGCCCAGGTGAGGAGGGTGGGAAGCATCAGGCCGGTGCCGGACGCGGCGATGACGGCGCCGATCACGATGACAGGGACGGTGGTGGTGAGGCCGACGATGACTAGGCCGGTGCCGGCGAGGGCGAAGGCGATGGGGAGGAGGGTGCGGGTGCCGAAGCGGGAGGTTCTGCCGAATATGAACGCGCCGGTGGCGGTGGCCGCGGAGGCGATGGCCGTGACGGCGCCGATCGCGCCGACGGCTTTGACGCCGGCGTTGTCGAGGACATAGGGCAGCTCGACGATCGGGGTGTAGAAGACGACCCCGCCGAAGAGCGTCACCAGACACGGTACGGCGAGCGCACGCCAAGGGATCGGCGGCAACTGCCGCGATGACGAAGCCGAGCGTGGGGTTGGCTGTTGCCGACAAGGAAGCGAACACAGTCTGCATGGCGAGCCAGCGGTCGCGGGCGGCACCCGAGAAGTAGTCCGCGATCAACGTCGTACAGCAGGTCATGATCGCCGCCTCGGTGATGCCAACGCCGACACGGCTGAGGACGATGGCGGGGAGTCCGGTCAGGTACAGCGGCGCGGTGCCGAAGAACGCGTAGGTGACGAGGGCCCCGACCAGCAGGCGTTTGCGCCCGAAGCGGTCGACGATCCTTCCGGCGAAGGGTGCCAGCAAGCCGATCATCAGCGCGGGCACGGTGAGCGTGACCGGCACCAGGGCGGTCGCGTACGGCGTACCTGCGAAGTGCTGCTCCATGGACGGCAGTACGGGCGCGAGAAGTACGGCGCCGAGGACGGGCAGACAGCTCACGAACATGAGCAGCATGCCCTGAGGTCGCCCGGCGCGGTTTACCACTTGCTCGTCATGAACCTCGGTCGTGCTCTCAGACATGGATGGCTCCGCTGCGCTCAGTGGGGCCGCTGTACAAACAGGCCCCGGGGTCACTGGCACGAGAGTGACGCCCGCCGGATCACACAGGAAGTCGATAATCTTGGGCGCCGCTATCCATCGGACGAATACCTAGACAGCATGGCCCACGTCGCGAAGGACCTGCCGCAGCCACCTGTGGCCCGGGTCCCGCCGCAGCGCGGGATGCCACCAGAACGCCTCCTTCAGCGGTACGACGTCCCACGGGCACGACAACACCCGAACGCCTGCGGTCTCGGCAAGCCGATTCGCCAGCCTCCTTTGGAGTACGGCGACCCGCGACGTGCCCGCCACAAGGAACGGCACCGTGAGGAAGTTGTCGACCACCATCTGGACCTGCGGCTCGACGCCGATGATGCGAAGCTGGCGAGCCGCGGGCGTGTAAGCGGTCGGCAGGTTGAACGTCACCAGCCAGGGCAACCGGGCCACGTCCTCCATCGTGAGCTCCTCGCCGACTGCCTCGTTGTCCTTCGAAACAACGCACACCCAGGTGTCCTCGAACAGGTCGGTCGACGGGATGTCAGTGAGGAATCCGTGCGGCAGGACGAGTCCGTCGACGTTCCGCAGCGTCTCGAGGCCGTGGTCGACCACGGTCAGGTCGGTCTGCTGGAACCGCAGTCGTACGCCGGGTGCGACGCTCGCCAGCGTCATCGCCAATCGATCGCCGAAAACAGTCGCCGCGTAATCCGAGATCATGATGGTGAACTCGCGTTCCGACGTACGCGGGTCAAAATCCGCGGTC
>WNFZ01006179.1_pt1 | contig 10879 bp, 13 predicted proteins | sample 5400081 | NCBI WGS metagenome assembly WNFZ01 (sample SAMN13153365, study PRJNA577476) | soil metagenome | isolation source: 80 cm soil or saprolite under grassland replicate 1 | place: USA:California | collected 2016-06-15
AAGATTCCCGAACGTTGATCAGCTCATTCAATTATGGCCCCAGGATGCATTTCAACAAATCCCGATCACGCGATCCACTGCGGTCGCCATGCTTACACATGATCCCAAACTGGATGATCCCGCTTTGAAAATCGCGTTATCCAGTCCAGCGTTTTACGTCGGTGCGTTGGGAAGCAAGACCACGCAAGCGAAACGTCGCCAGCGCTTGCTCGACGAAGGTCTGAGTGAGGCGCAATTGAATCGTCTGCATGGACCGATTGGACTCGACATCAGCGCAGGGACTCCGGAAGAGATCGCCATGTCCATTATGGCTGAGATCGTGGCAGTCCGGAATGGTTTACGTAGTGCCGCATAATTTACTGAACTTTATGATTGAATTCCAATCTATTGCTCAGCATCCCCAGTGGAACGGAGGGGACAAATTCATGTAAAAGTTTAGTAATTCATGACATAAGCGGCAGAAAAAACAGTGGATGCGAAGCGCGAAATTGCCCACACGAAACAACATGGGTGATTCGTTTAGTAAAAGTTCATCCACTCTGAATAAACAAAAGCAGCCAAACAACTTTCTGATTCATGTCACAACGCTTTCTCAAGTCGTTCAACATCGTCGCGCCAGCCATAGACTTGCTTAAGATTTTCCTCCAGCTTTGCACGGTCTTTTTCATATCCCTTTGCTAACTCTGCGAGATGCTCATAATAGCCCGCAAGTTTTTCAAGCGGCGGACGTGTTATCCCACCCTGACCACACAGACCTTCTTCTAAACGTTGTAACGTCATTAACCACTCTTCGACTGGCATCCCAGCAGTTTTCTTGAAATCACGGATCACCCACTGACGTTCGAACAACGAGCGAGTTTTCCATCCCTCGGACTGTTCTTGCAGAGTGACGAGTACCGCTTCGCACAACGCCTGAGCCTGCTGGCGTTTGTCAGCATTCATACTGGTTGATTCTTTTTCAGTTTCTCCTGCGTCGAAGTTAATATCCGCTGCCTTGAGTGCCTGAATGGATGAGATCTCCTGCCCGCGGAATTTTTCCGCAAACACAATGGATGCTGCGAATCCCGCGCCTGCTTCCTCAATGGAAAGTACTGCACCTTTGTTCATTTCAAAGAATTGTTCCACGCTCATTCCCATTTGCGGCGCGAGTTGTGCCACAGCCTTTGATGCTGTCTCTGTTGGAACGAGTCCGGGACCGATGGTATACGCCAGGACATTTGTCCCTTCAAGTTCGGCATCTAAGGTATTAGCGAGATGTACCTGTGCAGCCTTGAACGTTTCATAGCCGCCGAGAAAAGCCGTACCTGTGGATGAAACGCACGCAAATGCGCCGTGATTCCGTTTGATCATGTCTGGCAAAAACGTTCTTGCCATCAGAACTGGTCCGCGCAAGTTGACGTGATAACTTCGGTCCCATTCCTCGATAGGCAAATCCTTAACTTGACCAAGCACAGCGATCGTTGCGTTATTGATGACCGCATCCACTTGGCCAAAGGCAAGGATGGAAAGTTTATATAGATTCGTCACGCTGGCTTCGTCGCCTACATCAGTATGGACGAACAGCACGCGGTCTTTACCAAACTCCTCTTCCAATGCGCGTTCAGCTTTTCGTCCATTTTGGTTGTTGAGCTCGGCAATGATGACATTCGCGCCCAGCCACAGCAATGCACGCGCGGCTTCATAACCAATCCCACCTCCTGCGCCCGTAACGATCACTGTATCATCGCGCAGAGCTTCAGAAGTCAGTCCAAGTTGAGAAATTATCATTGTCATTCTTACCTCCAGTTGTTTTTACACACAAAAAAAGTTCTCGGGCGTGCAATCTGTATAAACCTGCGTGTTATCTAGTTCACACATGCGATCCCTTCAATTTGGACTCGGCAGTAATCGTCCACGAAATTGCTTGTAACCGTTGTTCTCACGGGATATTCTTTCGTGAAGATTTGTTTCCAAGCCTTATGCATTGCATCAAAGTCAGCGATGTCTTTTAGGATCACCGTGACTTTTAGTAAGTTATTCAGACTTAGGTTAATTTCCTTTAGGGCATTCTCGAGATTCCTGAAAGTTTGTATGGTTTGCTCTTCCGCGGAGAGCAGCTTATTGCCCTCATCATCGTAGGATCCTCCAAAATGGCCGATATAAACGATGTCTCCTTGGATAACAAACGTCGAGACATCATATGAGTCATAAGGTTTAATCGTGATTCTGTTAGGCATTCGTTTTTCCCTTCGATATTTATGGTTACCAAACACCTGGAAGTAAGCGATATTTTGTTTCGTGTGCAAATTCCGCGTAACCGGACAGTTCTGCCTGGAACATCATATCTTCACGTGACGTCCGCCAGATAATCATCAGTGCCGCGATCACTTGTGGAATAGATGCCCACCATAATCCGATCATCAAGCTAAACATGATGTCTCCTTATGATCGAATCTGTGGATAATCTACATACTCTTGCAAAGATAAGTAATATGGCATCGGAACTTTCATTTCTTCGCCCGATTTCAAAACGTCTTGATACATGGCTTGAAGTTCATCTATTGCCGTGTGGGTTTCTACGATCTTGCGGGCTGGTAGATTCATTTTCATGATGAACCAGAAGGCAGAAGCGCCGATCCAGGCTGGCTGATAGAACGCCTTGGCATCCTCGAAGGCTTTCACATCTACGCCACGTGCTTCACAAATCGCTAAGGTCTCGCGTCCAGCTAAAATGCCATCATGTAGACGAGGAATGCTGTTGAGGAGTTCATCAGGTCCGCCTGCTTTGAATGCAGCTGCGATCAGTCCGCAATTGAATGCGAAATGGACCCACAGCCAGTGCAATATGTTCGGTTGGATATCGACCGTTAACCCTGCTCCTTCAAACATTTTCTTGATACGCTTCAGTCGGGGTGTGGTTTGACCGTCCAATTCTCCGAGGATCACATTTTCGAGCAATGCAGCTTTAAGCCCTTGCGAGTTGTAGCCTCCGCCAGCGACAGGGTATCCCCACAGGTATTTTGAGCGGGGGAAATATTTGTCAACATTTTCAAGTCCATCCCATTTGCCGTTGAAAATCAACAGATCTGCATTGCCAAGATTCTCCTTGAGAATAGGCAGGATCGAATCAAGTTGATAGTGACGCACACTGACAATCACAAGATCATAGTTGTCAGCCGATGAGAAGTTCTCGACAACTTTTGCCTTGTATAAAATACTTTCCTGTTTGGGTTGTCTAGAGCGTCCATCCAAAAGTTGAATAGGAATCCCTTGCTCGAGAGATTTCTTCTTACCGGCACGAACATAGTGAGTGACATCATTTCCGGCTTGTGCTAACACGTATCCATAGATGGTTCCAATCACACCTGCACCGAATACGAGGATTTTCATAATTTGCTCCTTATCGAAAATTGACAATTACATAATACGATTAGCAAATACAAAACTCCCCCGTCGAGAGGTGAGTTTTTACTATCCGTATGGACAGTATGGTCAAATGGATAGGTGACTACTTTGCTTATTTAAGATAGGCTCCCAGCGCTTGTTTGATCTGTAGGCTCGCCAAAGTCCATACAGAACGCAACCCAACAATGCGGCCCCAATCCATATTGGTATCGGCGCATACCAGGTAATAAGCCAAATAACGCCCGCGGCTAGCCCTGCCAACCATCTTCTCCATGAAAATGAGAACACAACGAGCAGCACAATTGCCACAACAAAGATCAATGCAGCTGCCACGTAGATGAAAAATTCCATATTGGTCCACGCTGTTGGCTCGAAATGACCTTCTACGCGTCCCTTTACCCCCTGCAGAATTTTCCTAATGGCTAGATGGTCAGTGAACTCAGTAAATAAATCAAGAGCAATCAGACTTGGCTGTGACCAATGGTGACTCCAGCGAATGCGACTCACCAAACGGGTGTGATTTTCATCAATTGGATACAATGCCCAGGTAAAACCGTCTTTGCCTGCCTTGCCAGACCAAATGAAATAATGCTCGGGATCAATGGCATAAAATACCCAGCTTCCGGCAGCGCTGATCGGAACTTCGTCGCCGACCTTCACATGCTGTAATTCTGGTACGATGCGTTCTGCACTATAGGGACCGGATCTACTTCCCGAATTCTCAATAATGTCATAACCATAGTAACCGGCGCGGTTGTACCCCATCTGCACCAACCATGGCCAGATTTCATGCGGTGTTCCTTCGATTGTGATGGCACGCGTAGCGAGAAATGTAGGATGAGTATCCAGTTCATCCCCAGGCATGGACCGGTCTATTTCCTCCTGTGTCACGCCCCAATGCAATTGATAGGGCCGTGCCCACAGCAAATAGGCAGTCATCGTGATGGCAATTACCGCCAACCCAGCCAGTATTCCAATGAGAAACTTTTTCATGCGTACTCTCCTGAATGAGAATTATTGCGATTTGCATCATAGTGTTGAAGGACAAAAAACTCCCCGTCGATGGGAGAGTTTTCACTGTCCAAGTGGACAGTGTGGTTCATACCGGTTCATTCATTCGCATCATCTTCAGCAATTCCAATGCGGTTACAAATATCCATACTTCGTAGGAACCAATGGTAATCCGCTCGAACAAGCCGAATACAGGGAAACCCTGTCCAGCCAGAATGACACCTGTCAAACCGGAAACGAAGATGATCGCCGACGAAATAAACGAATAAACAGCATATCCTTGAAAACCATTTAATCGACGTAAGCCCAGTCCCATGAACAGAGGCATCAGGATGGTTGCGAAAGCGACCACTCCACCGAAAACATTGTGCATGGTGCCTGCAAAGGTAGGTGCCGAGCCCATTAGGTCCATCGGGAAGAATCCCCACGAGAAGGACAGGATTTGGATGGCAATGAAGATACCCATGGCAACCCGGCAAAGCCGAGGGGCGTTTTTCAAAACGATATATCCACCAATGGCGAATGCCAGCAACAATGCATTATAGATATTGAAAACGATATCCAGAATTGCCTTGTTTGGCGCTCCATTTGAGATCAATTCGCTGATGGCATTGACGATGTGGCTGTAGTCCGGGCGTACCGCCGCGCCGATAATAGCAGTGATCACATACAATACAGGTGCTACAATCCCGCAGGAAATAAGAATCTTTCGAAGCATGACGAGTTCTCCGGTGTAAATTTGATGCCTTGAGCAGGTATTATAGACGGCATTATTCAAACGACTCCCCGCCACTGGAAGAGTCTTCACTGTCCGAATGGATAGTGTGATCCAGTGGATAGAATGTATTGCTATACCAAGCACGGTCATAAATTGCGGTTTTCTGTTGCCTGCTTCGCGGGGTTACACCTGCCTGATTTGCTAAGCAAATCACGGGCGGTGCCAGGGAAGCCGCCTGCTCAGTCCATGGAAGCGATTTCGACAAGCTCAATCCACCGCTGCCTTATAAGAGTGACTTGCGTTGAGATAAATATCTAGCTTAGAACTCAAGGCAATGGTTCCCAAATCAATCCTCGTAGTTCATGTTCCTCAACAGTCTTCTTAAAAGTGTCGGAGACATAGATGGGTACTTGGGGCTGAGGAAGTTTGAAAATATGTTTATTCTGTAATAGCTCTTCCTTGAATACATGTCTGATGATTTTCATAATAGAGCCGTTTGAATATCGTTTGATTGTCGATTTTTCTTGATCTAAACAATCAATCATATCTATAACATTTACCAGATGTACACTATCGTCTTCGCACTGTAATGGTAGTATTTCAACGCTATCACCCATTAATAGTCGAAGAACTTGCAATGCCTTATCGTTAAAAACAGCAGCAGATTCTGCGCCAACAAGCCATACGAAGTCTCCTCGTGGTTGCCCTTCTCGTTGAGCCCTAATGATTTTACTCTCCTCAGTGCTCCATCCTGGATCTTCCCAATCCTTAGAGTAATGAACTTTTAATTTCATCCAAGACTTGGAAAGAGGTTGGCCTAAAAATTTGCCGATCAAACTACGAGTCGCAGTCTTATCAACAAAAGCCAAATGGCTGTAGCCGTTGACGTCTTCTTTGTATTTCCAAAATTTCGTATCATTACTCACTCTTTGTTCTATCATGGAGCCATTCCTGATAAAATATCTCTTGCAATCTCCTGCAAAATTTCCTCTACAGCCTGGCTTCCACCAGAGGCATAAGCACCTTCCACTAATTCATTCACTGCATGGATATACATTTTTGGATAAGTTATATAGTGGTTGTTCGGGTTCAGCCACAATCCGTTTTCTTGACTGTTAATATCAATTTCGGCTAAATCAAGGATATCACGCGCAGGTTGAGCAAGAAGATCTGTACTGGGAACAATATGATGTGCAGCATCTCCCGGATGACCAAAACGTCCTAACACATCGCCATCCTCAATGTTTCCCCGTAATATTCTCGCATTCCTTGCATTATTGCCAGTTTGTGTGCTTTGAAAGCCACATGTATTATGTACCAGCCACTGACCTTCACCCACGTAGAAGGTGTGCGCTTTGTCAACCGTAAGATTATACATCTCCTGCGTGGACTGTTCAATTTTGAGGCTGGTGATTACCCACAACTGAACCCCTGAAACGGAAAAGGGTGCAAGAAGACAAAAGACAAGGTCATGCAAGTAACAATAACAGCCGAGAGGCCCTGCAAGAGCCAATAGGGGCCGTCGCGGTCTGTTGGGAGGCCCAATTTGCCACCCAGTTGCCGAAGCCAAAGAACGGCTTTGGGCGGCCAATGTTCAGAAATGACGAAGACAATTTGAGCGGTCAAGAGAACGATGGCGAACAGACGGCGCATACGGTCAACAGTTTGGAGGCGCATGTCTTCCACATCCAAGCCTTGTTCCTGATCGAAACGATAGCCATGCTCAATGCGGGTTCGCAGGCGCCAATCGTTATAGACCTGTTGAACAACAGACACACTGGTCAATGGAACATTCGTGATCAATACCAATTGTCTGTCCAAGGTTTGGTCGTCTGCCACCAAAATCCATAAAGGGCGGTCGGTGTTGGGGATGCGGACTTTGAACCACCCAAATTGAATGGTGTCGTATCGGGTTGCGCCTGCATGGGTGAATAGCACTTGAAACGTGACTTGATAAGGCACGCTGTCCACCAAATCTTGCAGGGTTTCCGTTTCCCAACGCTCCAAACGTTCATTGTAGACTTCGACAATCCGTTCCAAGTGGCTGACGCGGAAGACGAAATCCTGCTGTAATTCTGCTACTTGAGCAAACATTTTTTGGTCATCCAGCCCAGAATCACCGACAAAACGTATTTTTTTATCTGGGTACAACCGGACGGTGTTCGTAAAGGCTTGTTCAATCTCTTTATTCTGACTGAGGAAGTCGATGGTTAGATAGGAAAACCAATTGGCATAACTGGTCACCGGCACTTTTGTATTTACAAGCGTAGCCGTAATCGATGGGTAACCATGGGTCAGCCGAGCCTGTCCATTCAAATCAGGCGGTGTGGCTTTGTGCACTAGACTGACTCCTTCCAGACTCTTGGTATAGGGTTTTTCAAAATTCACTGGATCCACTGCCGCAACCAGATACTCAGTCTTTTCGCCGGCTACAATCCTTTGCCCAGTTTCATATAGACCTTGGTAAATGACATCCGTTGCGAGCCGCTGATTGCCCAGTAACCGATACATGCTTTTTGCTACTGACCAGGTTTCTCCGTCTTTCTTTCCGTTTTGGCGCGCTATGCCTGTAATGACTGATGTCTGTCCGCCCAGAATGCCCAGCATCATGTTTTCGATCACTTTTCTCATCCGTTTATCTGGCAACAATCTCATCAAAGGCTCGCTATGATTTCGAATCGTTCCCCTGATTTCCAGGATCGGCAACTTGGCAAAAATACCTTCAGGTGCTATAGTCATGAAAACTCTGCTCCTTGTGGTTGTGGTGCTCGCACACCTACTTTACCATTTCCGGGCAGAGTTTTTTCATCCTTCAGACTTGTGGGTAATCACCAGATTTTGAGGCTCTTGACTTTGCCAGAGGAGCCATCTGCCTTGCGGATCGAGTCACCAACCTTCAAATCTTTGGCATTTACCGAGCCTTTGTTAACCAAAACTTCCGAAGTCTCGAACACTTCGGAAGAATGTAATTAGTCTTATCGCAATAATGGATAAGATTTTTGTTTCAAGAAATCAAGAATAGTAAAACTAGCACCTTCAGACCGACATCCGCACGATATATTCCTAACTTTCATCTAAGAAATCGCGCACCTCAGTCAAAACATCCACTGTACTGACTGCGTGGCGGCGAATGTGCTCCATTTCTAACCACAAAGCAATAACAACGTCCAGTGCTTCATCTTTCTGAGAAGCATTCAACTGTAGTAATGATGGAAGGAGTTTGCTGTAAATTTTTTCCATTGCCGCATGAATATCATGTAAACCAGCCGTGAGTGCGGATAGGTCTTCTGCAAAACCACATTGGTTCAACCATTTGGCTACATCTTCGACAATATCATTCTGCTGAGGTTTCATCTTATTATGCCTCGTCGCAATGCCTCTTTTAAGGCTAATCTCAACTGTTCTTCAAATGTCCTTATTTCAGATTGCCAATGAGGAACGTCTCTAGATGTCGGATTATTAGCGATATTATCAAGATGTTCTTCAATATTATCATCTAAACTTCTAATGGTTCTTCTTAAACTGGAATCTTTCATATCTTCCAGTTGTTTAATAAAGTTCCCATGCTTAGGACATGCATTATGCACCAGCCATTGACCTTCACCGACGAAGAAGGTGTGCGCCTGGTCAACCGTAAGATTATACATCTCCCGTGTGGACTGTTCAATTTTGATCTTCTTGACCTTGCCTGTTGAACCATCCGCGTTACGGATAGAGTCGCCGACTTTCAAGTCTTTGGCATAGACCCAACCCTTGCCTTCTACATAGAAGGGATGTTCAGGGGTAGTGGTAATTGTCTCATCGCCAATGGTTAGCCTGACAATAGTTTTATCAGTGTGGTGAATAGTATCGGTAACACGGGAGAAGCTAATTTGATTGGTTTCCGAGTTCCAGGCAAGGACAAAGTCACCGATTTGGATTTTGCTGATTGCCTTTTCGCCATCTTTAGTAGCAACCTTGGTCTCCGCGCTGAAACTGTTGACTTCGCACTGCATACTATCGAATTCATCAACAAGGACTTCGGCTTCAGAGGCAAACTCTTCACCCATCGGCTCCAAGGCTGCTCCTTCTGCCCCTGCTGTTGAATCTGCTTCGGCATACTCAACGAAGAATTGACAGCCAGTTGGGTCAACTGCATTATTGGATCATTACATTATTCGCATAGAAAAGGTACCGATCCAGTTCAACGCGATTTCTGAAATTGTAAGGATATATCACCAGTATATGCAATAAAAACGGCGGTGATCTCATAACCACCGCCGAATGAAGAGTGAATCACGAGAATGTATTTTTTTGTTTATTGACCTTCCTTTTCTTTTATGTATGCATAAAGCTGCGGGAACGTCCGCACAGGAGACTTATGCGTTGTATCTTCCCAATCCTTCAGCATGATTTTGTGAGCTGGAATCCACCATCTATCAACTTCAAAGAATAATTCTTGACTATATTCTTTTAGAAGTTTAGCAAAGAATTTCATGTTCTCATCGAGTGGTTTAGCATAAAAATTCGTACCATATTTTGAACCACGCAAGTAGTACAAAATCCACTCGAATGGGAGAATAGTATAATCCGGCTCCCCAATTAGTCGAAAGAAAATGGCCGGCAAACTTCTGTCTGCTGTTATTTGGATTTGTAGCTGAAACCTATTTGAAGAAAACGTAAAATTTTCATAGGTAAACTGATAATCATCTACAAGAAACCCAAAATACTTTTTTAGCAAAACTTCAGTTTCTGAAATCATAAACCTATCTCCTAAGGAATCAATAATGAACTTTCAGGAACCATTTTCCATAAGCCAGTTGCAAGATCAGGCATTGGCTCAGTATAACCAAGTTCGTTCATCAGTATATCAACCTCCCATTTGGCTGAAGAATTGGCCAATAAGTTCGGCGGCGTTGACAAGTATATAGTCTTCCCAGCACTCGCGGTTTCCTCAAGGAATGGTCTATTTACAAATGTTCTCCACGCGTCGGGAAGGTTGCCGGTGAATTCATTGAACTGGCTTAGATAGGGCTCTTCGAGATTAATGTAACTTACTTGTAACCTTTCGGCAACACTTGTATAGCTTTCATAAGGAGCAACATCTCCTGGCTTTACATACCTGCCAATTAATGCCTCGTCTGATTCAGAATAATGGATAGCCTCATTATAGAACTTTGCGAATTGGCTGGTAGTCTCTTCGCCCAGATCCCCAGCATTTTGAGACAATGCATCCCAAAGTTCGTCATCAACAAGTGTTTCTGCTTCTGATGCAAATTCTGCGCCCACTGGCTCTAGTGCAGCGCCTTCTTCAGCTGCTGTCGAATCTGCTTCGGCATACTCAACAAAGAATTGATAGCCAGTTGGGTCTACCGCATTGATGGGATTATTCGCCGTGTAAAGGTATCGGTTTAGTTCCACTGGGTTGCTGAAGTTGTAAGGATTAGTCTTGCGATTGAAGAATCAACTATTGGGAGTGGCTAAAGGCTGGGTAAAATAGGGTCATGAAATGTCCGAAATGCGAAAGTGAAGTAAAGCAACACAAGGTTGGCAAGAATCCATCTGGGAGCCAACGGTATCGGTGTTATTTATGTGGATGCAAATATACACCTGAGAAGAAGCCGCACAGCTATGATGCTGAATTTCGCCAGAAAGCTGTTCAGTTGTACGTGGACGGCATGAACCTTCGTCGAATTGGGCGTCATTTGGATGTTCATCACCAGAGTGTAGCGAACTGGGTAAAAGCACACGCTGAAAAATTACCTGTCGCACCTATTCCAGAAAAAG
>WNFZ01006180.1_pt1 | contig 10879 bp, 7 predicted proteins | sample 5400081 | NCBI WGS metagenome assembly WNFZ01 (sample SAMN13153365, study PRJNA577476) | soil metagenome | isolation source: 80 cm soil or saprolite under grassland replicate 1 | place: USA:California | collected 2016-06-15
GAGCGCAGCACGTCGATCGAGATCCGGGTCACCGCGGCCGAGAGGTAGGCCTTGGTCGAGGTGGGTTGTGTCGGGGAGGCCTCGTAGCGCAGCCAGGTCTCCCGGACCGCGTCCTCGGCCTCGCTCACGCTGCCGAGGATTCGGTAGGCGATCGCGAACAGCAGCGGCCGCAGCTCCTGGAACTCCTCGGTCCGGGTCAAGCCAGCTCTTCCTTGAAGCCCTGGCGCCACGACGGGTGGCGCGGCTGCCAGCCGAGCTCCCGCTTGGCCTTGGCGTTGGAAAAGCCACGCCCCTCGGTCATCATCATCACCACCATTTCCCCGGCCAGCAGCCGGGCCAGCCACTTGGGGACCCGCATCGGCCGCTTCGCGCCCGCGCACGCAGCCAGGTAGGGCAGCCACTCGCTGACCGGCGCCGGTTCGTCGTCGACGATGTTGAACACGCCCCTCGCCTGCTGCTCCACGGCCAGGACGGTAGCGCTGGCCGCGTCGTCCAGATGCACCCACGAGAAGTAGCCGGTGCCGCGCCCGACGAGCGGGAACTGCCGCTTGCGCACGAGCTCAACCTGGTCGTCGGTGGCCCCTGGCCCGTAGAACCGGCCGTATCGCAGGGCCGCGCCGCCGGCCTTGACGACCACGTCCTCGAGGTAGCGGATCGAATCCGCCAACTTTTGCGCGCTCTTCGGGCCCGGATCCAGCGGGTCGTCCTCGGTCTTCACCCACCCACCCTCGCGGATGCCGTTGAAGGCGGCGAAGCTCTGCGCCACGAAATGGGAGACGCCGGTCGCCTCGGCGGCGGCCAGCAGGTGGTCCGTCCCTTCGCTGCGCAGCCGAGCGGTGCCGGCGAAAAAGCGGTCGGGGTGCTTCATATCGGGCTTGCCGGCGTGCGCCGCGGAAAGTCCGGTCATCTGGTGCACGATCACATCCGGCTGGGCCGCGGCCACCGCCTCACCGACCGAGATCGCATCCAGCCCGTCCATCACGACCGCCTCAGCGCCCAGCTGCTCCACCACGCCCAACTTGGCCGCGCTCGTCGTCGTCGCCGTCACCTGGTGGCCACGGGCCACCAGCTGCGGCACCAGCCGCCGTCCCAACACCCCAGTCCCACCAGCCACGAACACCCGCATGACCATGTCCTTTCCCGATTCCGAAGTCTGTCTTTGAGACCCGAGACGAGACAGCCCGGCCATCTGTGACATGCGAGGCAAGACAGTGGGAGCTGTCCGCGGATCGTCACCCGGCGGCCCACCAGGATGTTCACCGCCAAGTGATGACGTGCGGCGTGGGTTCACGTGCATAACGTGCGGACGGCGGCCGCAACCTTGCCTCCGGTGCGCGCACGTAATCAGCAGGGACGATCGATCCGGCATCAGGAGCCGCTGTCCCTCTGTCACACGCTGTAGTTTGCGCTGTTCACCGCTTGAGGTGCGATATCCGCCGATCTGCGCGGCTCGCCGCTCATGCAGCGTGATCGCAAAGGCCATGCCGAATGGGCTGTTCTGTTGGCGGCGGCAAGTGGCAGTACTGGCGCACCGTCCTATGGCCAGTTCGGCAAAGCTGATACCTGCGCCCGCCTTGGCTAGGTCGCATCCTGGGGCTGGCCGGTCTCTCAGGCCGACCCCGTGAGGCTCTATCTATACGGAAGGCCATATCGTCAGCGGTAAGGAGGGTCCCGTCTAACTCGAATCGAGGGGACCGCTGCCCGCGCACCGATCTTGGCGGCCGTCATCGTGGCGCGCGTGCGGTGGCGGCCAGCACTTCTGACCGGTTGAGGAAGGCCTGCACGGGTAGCGTGCCGAGTTCGAGGCGCATGCGGGACACGAACGCGGCGCGCCGGGTGGGGTCCCACGGGGCGAGCCGGCGACCGCTGGCCCCGAGGACCTGTTGGCGGTGCAGGAACGTCTCGAGGTCGGGTTGGTCGGACCGGGACAGCGTGCGCACCTGGACGTCTCGATAGCCTGCGCTGGTGAGCGTCTCGCGCAGCTTCTCGGTCGAGTCCGCTGCCTGGTAGTAGGTCGCCAACCGGTTGGCCTGCGGCGCGCCGGCGGCGTCCAGGGCGGTCAGCCACCGCTGGTCGGCGACCGATTCGGCCATCGTTCCCCAGCCGGCGATGCCGACGTGGCCGCCGGGTCGCAGCAGGCGGCGCACCTCGCGCAGCGTGTGCCGCGCGTCGGGGAGGTATTGCAGCATGAACGCCAGGATGGCCGCGTCGAACGAGCCGTCGCGAAACGGCAGCTGGTCGGCGGTGGCCCGGGCGCGGCCGGCGGCAGTGGGTGCCAGGCGCAGCATGCCGCCGGCGGGGTCAGTCAGCACGATCCGCGCGTGCGGTGCGGCGGCTGCCAGCGTCGGGTACAGCGCGCCGACGCCGGCGCCGGCCTCGAGCACCGACCGAGCCTTCGCGAGGGGGAGAGAATCGACGAGCTGCCGGCTCGCCGGCAGCAGCGCGTGGCTCCAGTACCGCTGGTAGGAGCGCGCGATCTGGGTGAAGTGCGCGGCGATCGTGGTGCCCGTGTCCGCGATATTGGGCGGGTCGGTCACGGTCACCGGGTTTCGGCCCGGTGGGCGAGCACGCTGATGCTGGTTACTCCATAGGTGCGGGTGGCGTTCTGGGCGCGTTCGGAGATGAACCGGTACTGCGGGTTCTCACGGACCGTGGCCACGTCGAGCCCGGCGTCGGTGATTGCGGCCAGATAGCGGTCGCGCTGCATTGCGCCGCCGATGCACGCCGCCCACAGCGCCGCGTCGCAGGTGACGCCTTCGGGCAGCTGTACGGCGGTCACGATGTCGGCCAGGGCCAGCCGTCCACCGGGCCGTAGCGCCCGCGCGGCCGCGCGGAAGACCGCCGGCTTGTCCGGGCAGAGGTTGATCACCCCGTTGGAGATGATGCGGTCCACGCTGGAGTCTGCTACCGGCGGTGATTCGATGCGGCCGGTGCGGAACTCGACGTTGCTGATTCCGGCGTCCGCGGCCAGTTGCCGGGCCTTGGTCAGCTGGGCGCTGGTCATGTCGATGCCGATGACCCGGCCCTGCGGGCCGGTGGCGAGGGCGGCGAGGAAGCTGTCCATTCCGGATCCGCTGCCTAGGTCCAGCACCGTGTCGCCTGGTCTGAGGTCGGCGAGGTCGAGGAAGTACCCAACCCCGGCGAACGAGTCGATCGCCTGCGCCGGGATGGCGTCGAGGCCGGCGGCCGGGTAGCCGAGACGCTCGGCGAGGTCGCGGCCGGTCTCGAAGTGGAACTCCTGATCGGGGTGGAGCGCCACCTGTTCGTACATGTCCTTGATGCGCGCCTCGAGGTTGGTTGTGTCGAGCCGGCGTGTCGTCGTGCTTGGCATGGTTGGTCGTCCTCTTCTTCCGATTCGCTGGGCGCCTGGCTGTCGATCGCTGCGCTGCTGATCAGTAGCTGAACGTGGTAGCCGGCTCGTCCCCGATCCAGTGCCACAAGGGGATGGTGCCCTGCAGCTCGGCGCCGGCGATCAGCGTCTCCGCGTCGAGGTGCTTGGCGTTGAAGCAGATCGGGCAGACGTAGTAGCGGCCGTCGGCGGCCTCGTAGCGTTTGACCAGGTCGGGCAGTGGCGGGCAGCCGTCGCAGGCGACGCCGGTGGTTGTGCCGCCGGTGGCGAGCCGGACGGCTTCTTTGGTGAGGAACATCAGCGTCGGGCGGCCGGATTCGGCGGCGCCCACGGCGACGAGGTATGCGACGGTGACCTTCTCCGGGTCCTCAAGTCCGGTTGTCAGGCTGATCACGGCTTTGTTCGGCATGGCGTCCTCCTTGTGCTGGGTCGTGCGGGGGTTTGTGTGTTGAGTTCGTGATGGGCCGCTTCTAGTACCCGGTCGAGGCGTCCGGGGCGGGGGGGCTTACCGACGGTGAGCGCCTCGCGCAGTTCGCCCTGTGGCTCGCGCATGGTAGGCGCCGCCGTCGACCGGCGCGCGGATGGCCAGCGAGCACGCGGTGCTGGGCACGTGTTTGGCCGCGATGAGGGTGATAGCCGCCAGTCGTGGGCGGACAGGGTGTGGTTCGCGCGGAGGGTCTGGAGGAACCGTGTCCACGCCGGCCGGATCTCCGCGCGGGTGGTCAACACGCGGGTGAAGTCGGAGACGTCGCCGTCGTCGGCGATGGTGTGTGGGTAGCTCATCGTGGAGCCTCCTCATGGGAGGGGTGGCTTGTCGGTTCGTGCCCGGCGCCTGGTGCGGCGTCGTCGTAGTTGGTGAGCACTCGGCGCAGTTGGTTGACTGCGTCGCCGGTCAGCCCGGCCCGGGCAGCCTTGGGTGACCCATCGGGCCGCGGAGATCAGCTCGGCGATCTCGCCGGCGTCGGCGGTGAGCCGGACGACGGCGGGCTGGATCCGATCGACTCTCACGGCGTGTCGCTTCCTCAGTTGGCTTGCGGACATCGTCTGCGGCGGGTCGATGCTTGTCGTCGGTGTTCAGCACGGATTTCTGCTCCGTGGTCTGCCACGGAGACCGGCGGGACGGGTCGTGCCGGCTAGCATCGCGGGGTATGGCCCGGGTGGGGGAATCCGCGCCGCCGGAGCTGATCCGGGCTGGGATCACGCCGCGCGAGCTGGAGGTGTTGCGCTGCGTCGCCCTCCGTATGAGCAACCGGGAGATCGCTGACCGGCTGGTCGTCTCCACCCGCACCGTGGAAAGCCACGTCTCGGCGCTGCTGGCGAAGCTGGGCGCCGGTAGCCGCCGTGACCTGGCCGCTTGGGCCGGGGCGCTGCTCGGGCAGCCGACCGGGCGGGGCGTGCCGGCCCGGCTGGACAGTTTTGTCGGCCGGTCCCGCGAACTCGACGAGGTCGGGGCGCTGGTCGGGGCCCAGCGCCTGGTCACGCTGACCGGGCCGGCCGGGGTGGGCAAGACCCGGCTCGCCACGGAGGTGGCCCGGGCTCGCGGCGATGCCGGCGTGGAGCTGGTCGACCTGACCCCGGCGCGCGCCGACACCGACGTCGCCGACCGGGTGCTGGGAGCGCTCGGTGCGGAACAGGTACCGGGCCAGGAGGCGTTGGAGACGCTGGCCAGCCGCGGGTCGGAGCGTCCGGTGCTGGTGGTGCTGGACAATTGCGAGCACGTCCTGGCCGGATGCGCGGTTCTGGTCCAGACGCTGCTCGGCTGCTGGCCGGCCGTGCGCGTGCTGGCGACCAGCCGGCAGCCGCTCGGGACGGCCGGGGAGGTCGTCTACCCGGTGGAGCCGCTGCCTGTTCCGGAGTTGCGGGGTGTCCGGGTTGCGGACGTGGTCGCGACCGATGCGGCGCGGCTGCTCGCCGACCGTGCCTGGAGCGCCGGCTCCGGCTTCGCGATCACCGAGGCGAACGCCGCCGCCGTGGCGCAGCTGTGCCGCAGCCTGGACGGGCTGCCGCTGGCGCTGGAGCTGATCGCGCCCCGGCTGCGGACGTTCACCGCCGAGCAACTGGCCGGCCGGCTCGGCGATCGGATGCGGCTGCTCGGGTCCAGCAGCGCCGTAGGTACGTCCCGGCATCGGACGCTGCGCCGGGCGCTCGACTGGAGCTACGAGACGCTCAGCGAGCCGGAACGGTCGCTGTTCACCGCGCTCAGCGTCTTCGCGGGGACGTTCTCCCTCGAGGCGGTCGAGGCGGTCTGTACCGGGGCTGTGACCGGACCGGGTGAGGTGCTCGAGACCTTCCCGCTGCTGGTGGATCGCTCGCTCGTGGTGGCCGTGCCCGCCGGCGCCACGAACCGCTATCGACTCCTCGAGACGCTGCGCGCCTACGCCCGCGAGCAGCTGAATGCAGAGAATGAGACGCTGCTGCGTGCCCGGCACGCCGCGTACTTGGTGGAGTTCGCCGAGCGCGCGGAGCCCGGGCTGCGCGGCGCCAGCGGCCCGCAGTGGATCGACCGGCTGCGCGCCGAGCAGGACAACCTGCATCTGGCCCTGGACTGGTCGCTGACCCACCGGCCCGAGCAGGCGCTGCGCCTCGTCGCCGCGCTGCAGCGGTTCTGGGAGCGGACCGATCAGCGCCGCTCCGGCATCGAGTGGGCCGAGCGGGCCCTCGCCGCCGGCGCCAGCCCACCAGCGGCGCGGTTGCCGGCGCTGGTGGCCGCCGCGGAGCTGATCGCTCCCTGGGACGCCGCCCGGCTCGGCGAACTCGCTACTGAGGCCGAGCGGCTGGCCGCACAGCTCGCCGACGAACACTGGATCGCACGCGCGCAGATCGGCCTGGCCCAAGCCAGCAGCTACGCCATCCGGCCCGCGCAGGTCGACGCCGCGCCCGTCGAAGCCGCGATCGCCTATTTCCGGGCCGTCGGTGACCGTTGGCACCTGGCGAGCGGACTACGAGCGATGTGCCTGCTGCAAACCCCGGAGCAGGCCGTAGGCTCGCTGGCCGAAGCCCGCCAGCTGTTCGCCGCGGCAGGCGACCGGTTGGAGGCGGCGAAATGCGCCTCCATGAGGGCGTCCGTATTCGTCCGCCATCGCAACGGCACCGAACAGGCGCGACAGCTAGCCACTGACGCGCTCACCGCCTTCCGGGAACTCGAGAGCGAGCACGAGCAGGCGCACGCCCGCGGCATTCTCGCCGAGATCGCCTACCGCTCAGGAGACGTGCAGCAAGCCGCCGACGCTGCCCGCAACTGCCTCGAGACATTCCGGCGCGTTGCCGACCACCGCTGCGTGTCCGCGATGCTGCTGCTGCTCGCCGGTATCGAGCAAGATCGAGGCGACCGCGCCGCCGCCTTCGCGCTGCTGCGAGAAACCCTGCACGTCGCAACGCTAGGCGCGCTGCCCCGCACCATCCCGCTCGCCCTGGAGCGCCTCGCGCGGCTACTGCGTGGCCAGCATCCGCTGGCCGCCGTCACCCTGCTCGCCGCCCGCGAAGCACACGGCGACCCCAGGACCACGCTGCCGGATCAGGCCTCGGATCTGAACGCGCTCCGCCACGCCACCGAGCCGGCCGAATTCGAGACCGCCTGGCAACGAGGCGCACACGCATCCCTCGACCAGCTCATCGACATCATCGAAGCGACTGAGCTGTAGCGCGACCCAGACCGCCTATGCCCTCAAGCGCTCAACCCTGTCACGCATCCTCGCCATCTCTTCATGCCCGCGAACCCCGACCGGCGACACCCTAAAGGCACCACGCCGGCGTCGAGGTGGCGCCCCATCGGTGGTGTAAATGGCCCGGCGCAGGCTCCCCTGTTGAGTTGTGATGTTAGGCCACGGCACCGACAGAATCGGACACTGCGCCAACGGTGCGGAGAGCCCTTGATAACCGCGCGCCGAGCCGCCGTTATCTCCAGCCCGCTTTGGCGTGTCTACGACGTAGCTGACGAGGGATATTTGTTCCGTCGTGGACACGTTATCTGTAGCATGTCTCCTACGCAGCCCGAGACAACCTCCTTGTCGTTGCCGTTTTTCGATTTTGTGTATCCTGTGTGAACGCTGTTAAGCTACATGTAAACGATGCAATGCTCCTGCTCAGCAGCGCTTCCCGAAGGCCGGCTAGAGATAACCGCCGTTCTGCTCGCAAGCGGCTGGTCGGCGGGGTGCGAGTGGTGACGGTCAGATCTGGGCGATCTGTCGCGTCGCCGTCTTCCCGCTTCAAACAATGCGTCCCGCTGCGGCGCAGTGTCAGTACCCCAGGGCGGAAACGGCGGGGTTGAATAGGAGGCGTACCGGATTCTGGAGGTCTTCGAGGCGATGGGTCCCGAGCCATTTACGGTCCAGGTCCCGGCTGAGGTCCTGGACGATCTGCGGTCGCGGCTGGCCCGCACCAGGTGGCCGGATCCGCTGCCCTACCCGGGCTGGATGGCCGGCGCTGATATCGGATACCTGAGGGAACTGGCGGCCTACTGGGCGTCGGTGTTCGACTGGCGGGCGCAGGAGCGGCACCTGAACTCCTTCGCCCAGTTCACCGCGGACATCGATGGCCAGCGGGTGCACTTCGTGCACCAGCGGGGCAGGGGCCCGGATCCGTTCCCGCTGGTGCTCACCCACGGCTGGCCGAGCTCGTTCGCGGAGCTGCTCAAGCTCGCGCCGCTGCTGACCGACCCGGCCTCCCACGGGGGCGACGAGCGGGACAGCTTCGATGTGGTGATCCCCTCGCTGCCCGGCTACGCCTTCTCCGCGCCCCCGGCCTCGCCGGGCGCGGCCACCGCCCGCACCTGGGCCGGCCTGCGGGCCCGGCTGATGACCGAGTGCCTGGGCTACCGGCGGATCGGCGCCCAGGGGCAGGACATCGGGGCGGCGGTCAGCATCGCGCTGGCCGCCGGGCACCCCGGCGTGGTGGCCGGCGTCCACGTTCCCGGCGTGGTCGCGTTCCCGCCCGCCGGCCAGCCGGTGTCCGCGGAGGGCCAGGCGTTCCTGGACAGGCAGCAGCGGTGGCGGGACATCGAGGGCGGCTACGCCCACTTGCAGGCGACCCGCCCGCAGACCCTCGCGGCCGGCCTGGCCGACTCGCCCGCCGGGCTGGCCGCCTGGATCGTGGAGAAATTCCGCGCCTGGAGCGACTGCGAGGGCGACGTCGAGCGGCGGTTCAGCAAGGACGAGCTGCTCACCACCGTCACGCTGTACTGGGTCACCGGCACCATCGGCTCCTCGTTCCTCTTCTACCACGACAGCCAGCTCGACCGCGGGCCCCGGCCGGGGCGGGTCGAGGTGCCGGTCGGGGTGGCGCTGTTCCCGAAGGAGAACCCGGTCACCGGGCCCCGCGAGTGGGCCGAGGCGGCCTACAACATCACCCGGTGGACCCAGATGCCCCGCGGCGGCCACTTCCCGGCCGCCGAGGAGCCCCGGCTCCTCGCCGGCGAGCTGCGAGACTTCTTCCGCCCGCTCAGGTAGAAAACGACATCTGCGCCAGCGAAGGTAACGGCGGCTGCCACGCACCAGGCTGGCGCTGGCCCGGCGCTGGCCAGCCAAGCCCGCAGGGCCCCGCACCCGGATTATCACGCGCCGTCACAGGCCATCGGCGTCAGGTTGCACGCCTGATCCGCCTGTGGTGTGTCCTGAAAGGGGAGTGAGGCGATGTAGAAGGTCGCCGGCACGAACCGTGCTGTGCGATGGAGGTAGGTCCTCCGGGTTCGCCGCGAGGCAGTACATAACAGGACATTCTGTGAGCGGTCCACGGCTCATCAAGCGCTGTTGCCACCGATGCCGAGTCGGCAGGGAGGCGGCACGCCGGGCCTGAGATCGCATCACGCTCCGTGACTCGTCCTGGTCCGGCCCGGAGAGCAAGTACCCGCCGTTATGGGCGGCAGTCTGATCATTTGACCCGGCATGGCGCCGCGCCGGAACGGTCATTATGGGCGTCGGATTCCACCGCTAGCCGCCCGCGCTCCCCTTGGCACTGCGACCGCCGTTCAAGCGTTGTTGACCGTGTGAGCACCCCATCCCCACCCGTGCCGCCGGCTCCTGATGGTGAAGACCTCAGGGGGCTGGCGCGTGGCGTGCGCCAGCTGTTTGAGCTGGCGGCTCAGACGCTGGGCGAGGAGGCGGGCCCTTCCGGGCTGGCGCGGCGGGTCACCGGGCATCTCGGCTGCGAGCTGACCGAGGTGGTGCTGGTTTCCGAGAGGTTCCCGAGCTGGGAGCACGTGAACGTCCAGCGCGGAGTCGATGCGTACCTCGCGGCGCACGCCGCCGGCGCGCAATGGTTCGGCCCGCCTGGGGGCGGTCACCGCCCGCACGAGGACATGCTGTCGCTGCTCAGCATGCCTGCGCACGTCTACATGGTCCGGGCCGGGCCGCCTAGCCTGGCCCGGACCATAGTCCGCGGCGGCGCGGCCGGGGGCGATGCAGCGGTCGGCGCCGCCAGCTACGGCACGGCCGCGGCCGGGCCGGAGGAGAACACCGAGGTGGTGACGCTCGGCCTGGTTGCCGCGGCGGCGCCAGCCGGTGCCCCGGTCGTGATCGGCATCCGCGACGAAAGCCGGTTCGGCCCGCCGTTGTGCACCCTGGAGGTGCTCGCGGCGGACCGCGAGGCGGCCACCACGACGCGCGACGAGATCGAGCGGCTGATGCGGGCGCATGACGTGTTCCGCGGCCAGGTGCTCAGCTTCGCCCAGAGCGAGCACCACGGAAACGAGCTGGTCACGTTCCTGCCCCGGCCCGCGGTCACCGCCGGGGATGTCGTGCTGCCCGACGGGATGCTCGAGCACATCGAGCGGCACATCATCGGGATCGCCGACTGGTCCGCCGAACTGCTCGGCGCCGGCCAGCACCTCAAGCGCGGCCTGCTGCTGCACGGCCCGCCGGGGACGGGCAAGACCCATACCGTCCGGTACCTGACCGGCCGGCTGGCCGGCCTCACCGTCATCCTGCTCACCGGCCCGTCCATCAGGTTCATCGACCAGGCCGCGGCCCTGGCCCGGCGCTTGCAGCCATCGATGGTCGTGCTCGAGGACGTCGATCTGGTCGCCACCGACCGGGACTACGCCCCGGACGGGAACCCGCTGCTCTTCTCGCTGCTCGACGCGATGGACGGGGTCGGCGCCGACGCCGACGTCACGTTCGTGCTGACCACCAACCGGGCCGACATCCTGGAAACCGCGCTGGCGGACCGCCCGGGCCGGGTCGACCTGGCCGTCGAAATCCCCCGCCCGGATGCGCGCTGCCGGCAGCGGCTGCTCCGCCTGTACGCCAGGGACCTGACCGTGGACGCCGGCCTCGAGCAGGTGGTGGCAGCCACCGAAGGGGTCACCGCCTCCTTCATCAAGGAGATGATCCGGCGGACCGTGCTGGCATCGCTGCAGGCCGGCGAGCGCCCGCCGGTACTGCGCGGCTCGCACTTCACCGAGGTACTCGCCGAGATGAACTCCGAGCACCAGGCGCTCACCCGCTCGCTGCTCGGCGCCGGCGCCGAGGGACCCGCCAGGAAACGAGTCCACCGTGCCGGGCCGGCACCCTGAGGAGCGCCATGGCCAGATGCCGC
>WNFZ01006190.1_pt1 | contig 10873 bp, 9 predicted proteins | sample 5400081 | NCBI WGS metagenome assembly WNFZ01 (sample SAMN13153365, study PRJNA577476) | soil metagenome | isolation source: 80 cm soil or saprolite under grassland replicate 1 | place: USA:California | collected 2016-06-15
GCGCTGGAGGCGCTGGCGCGCGCCCGCGGCCGGCAGCCGAACCTGAGCTTCTTCGCCTTCACCGCCACGCCGAAGGGCCGCACCCTCGAACTGTTCGGCCGGCTCAACCCGGCCACCCGCCGGCACGAGGCGTTCCACACCTACACCATGCGGCAGGCGATCGAGGAGAAGTTCATCCTCGACGTGCTGGCGACCTACACGACGTACCAGACGTACTGGAACATCGAGAAGACGATCCGCGAGGACCCGGCGTACGACACCGCCAGGGCCAGGACGGCCATCGCCAGGTTCGTCAGCCTGCACGAGCACAACCTGGCGCAGAAGTCCGAGGTGATCATCGAGCACTTCCGCCAGCACGTCCGGCACAAGATCCGCGGCCGGGCCAAGGCAATGGTGGTCACGGCGTCCCGCCTGCACGCCGTGCGCTACCAGCAGGCGCTCACCCGCTACTGCCGCGAGCACGGCTACGACATCGGTGTGCTGGTCGCGTTCTCCGGCACGGTCTCGGCCGGCGACGAGGAGTGGACGGAGTCCGGCCTCAACACCAAAGCGGCCGGCACGCCGGTCCCCGAGTCACGCACCGACAAGGTCTTCGCCGAGGACGGCTGGCATGTGCTGGTGGTGGCCGAGAAGTACCAGACCGGGTTCGACCAGCCGCTGCTGTACGCCATGTACGTGGACAAGGTGCTCACCGGGCTGGCCGCCGTGCAGACGCTGTCCCGGCTGAACCGCACCTGCGACGGCAAGGACGGCACCTTCGTCCTGGACTTCCGCAACGATGCGGACGACATCCGGGCCTCCTTCGCGCCGTGGTACACCACCACGGTCGCGCCGCCCACCGACCCGAACCTCCTCTACGACACCAGGCACGCGCTCGATCCGTCCGGCGTGCTACTGCCCGAGGAGGTCGAGCGGGCCGTCGGTCTGCTGGTCGGCGCCGACACACCGGCCGGCCACGGCCGGGTGCACGCCGCGCTGACCCCGGCGATCGACCGCTACCGCGGCCTCGACGCGGATGACCAGGACACCTTCCGGGACGCGCTCAACCGGTTCGTGCGCACGTACTCGTTCCTGTCCCAGGTCGTGGCATTCACCGACGTGAAGCTGGAGCGGGACTACCTGTTCTGCAAGGCGCTGGCGGCGTTCATCCGGCCGGGCAGCGAAGCCGGCCTCGACCTGGGCAGCGCCGTCGAGCTGAGCAACCTGCGCACGCAGGAGACCTTCGCCGGGTCCATCGCGCTGACCGCCGCGGACGGCGAGGTGACCACGATCTTCTCCGGCACCGGCCGGCAGCACCAGCCGGAGGAGGAACCGCTATCGAAGATCATCGCCACGCTGAACGAGCGGTTCGGCACCTCCTTCGCGCCGGAGGACCGGATCCTGTACGACGTCGTCATGGACAAGCTGGTCGCCCAGCCGGACATCCAGCGGGCGGCGGCGGTCAACACGCCCGAGAACTTCAAGATCAAGCTCGGGCGGGAGTTCACCCGGCAGCTCCTCACCCAGATGAACATCGCCGAGGAGATGGTGCTCAAGCTCATCGACGACCCGGAGATGCAGGACACGGTCCTCACGCTGTACCTGCCGCTGGTCCAGAGCCGCGCCGCGGCCGCCTGGCAGGAGCACTGCCCGATCGGCGAGCTGCTGGGGCGGGGCGACGAGAGCCAGTACCTGGAGTACAAGTCGACTCTGCGCACCCGGCAGGACACCGGCGAGGTCGTCAAGCCGCTGGAGACGAACACATTGAAGACGATCGCGGCGTTCGCCAACAGCCGGCACGGCGGCACGCTGCTGATCGGCGTCGCCGACGACGGCACGGTGGTCGGCGTCGGCAGCGACTACGCCTCGCTGCACGCCGAGGACAAGGACGACCGGGACCGCTTCCAGCTTCACCTCACCAACATCGCCACCGCCTCGATGGGCGACGCCGCGGCCACCAACGTCTCGGTGCAGGTGCACACGATCGACGGCCACGACCTGTACCGCGTGCACGTGCGGCCCTCCGCGGTGCCGGTGGACGCGAGGGTCACCCTCCTGAAGCACGGCCAACTGGTGAAGGAGACCGGGTTCTACGTCCGGATCGGCAACAGCACCAAGAAGCTGGACGACGCCGAGAAGGCGAAGTACATCTTGAACCGCTGGCCCAGCAGGACCGCTCAAGCGACGTGATGGCGGGGTTTGACCCGGACGACCAGTTCGGCGTCCAGCGCACCGGCGAGCCGTTCCAGCACGGGGAGGGTCGGGGTGGTGCCGCCGGCCTCGAACCGTGCCACCACTGACTGCGTCATGCCGGCCAGGCTGGCCAGCTTGGCCTGGCTCCAGCCGCGCTGCTCCCTCAACTCCCGGACGGCGCGCCCGAGCTCGTGGGCGAGGCGCGCAGCCTGGTACGCCGCCTCCGCCCCAGGCGCACTCATGCGCTGATCGCGTACCGACCTCCAGTCGCTCCGCTCAGCCATGCCCTCAGTCCTCCTCCGCCGTGTGCTGCTGCGCCAGCACCCGGCGAGCCCTGTTGACCTCGTTGTCCTCCCGCATCCTGGTCTTGCGGAAGACCGTCAGCAGCACGATCCGCCGCCCCGGTGCGATCCAGTACGTGATCCAGATCGCCTGCCGGTCCAAGTAGAACCGCAACTCGCGCAGCTTCCCGTCAAGCTGCCTGGTGTACGGCTCGCGCAGCAGCACGCCCCCCTCGGCGAGCAGGTCGATATGAAAGGCCGCCGTTGCGAACTGCACCGTCGGCAACTGCTCCAACCACTCCCGGACCTCCGGCTCCGGCTCGACGGTACCCCAAAGTCATAGCGTTGATGCTATAGGTATGGATCTAGCCGAGCGCTCGGGCTTGGGTTGGCGCTACGACGGCTCGGGGAGCTCGCGGAGCTCGGTGGCGTCGGGGGTGGTGGGTGAAGTCGGCGGGGGCGTTCTCCGGGAAGTGGCAGGCGACGCGGTGGCCGGGCGCGCACCGGAGGAGCACCTCGCCGGGGCGTACGTGCGAGGCCTCCGAAGGTGCGCCCCCGGACGTCGCCGGCGACACCTACTGCCTGGGTTTGCTCAAGCATTACCACTCGCTGGTTCCGCTCGGCCAGGAGGCGCGCAAACCGGTGTTCTTCCTCCGGTCGGCCGACGGCGCGATCGGCGCCCACCAGCGGGCGGTCCGCGAGGCATACGGCCACTTCGAGGCCCTAGCCCGGCGACTGCTGGAGGTCATCGAGCCGGCGGACGGCACCTGAGGCCGGACGCCAGACGAGGAGATGGCGTCAGGGGTGGTCTCGAGACTCGGCTGGCGTGACCGTGACACCTGAGACGTGCTTGACCGGCGCGGGACCGAGGCCAACCGATGTATACGGCATGCCACTCGTGATATCATCCTTGTGTGAGGACTATTATCGACATCGATGACGCGCTGCTCGACGCCGCGCGGTCGGAGCTTGGCACCGCAACGAAGAAGGACACCGTCAACGAAGCTTTGCGCTACGTGGCCGAGCGCAACGCTCGTTCTCGCGCGATCCTCGATGATCCGTTCTTCCTCGGCGGCTCGGACCTCACGGATGCTGAGGTCATGGCCGGCGCCCGGCGTTGACGACGCTCTTCCTCGCCGACACGTCTGCATACACGGTCGCTCGTAGGTCGCCGACGGCAGAGACGCGGCTGCGGAGGTTGGCGGCGGACGGGACACTCGCGACGTTCGTCACGGTCGACCTCGAGTTGGGCTACTCGGCTCGCGATCCCCGAGAACATCAGGGCGTCGCTCGTGTTCGGGGCCATCTCGTCCAGCTCGCCTGCGTTGACGAGATCGCATCGCGAGCCCGTCAAGTCCAAGCGCTGCTCGCGGCACTCAGCCAGCACCGCGTCGCAGGTGTCATGGATCTTCTAACTGCCGCCGCGGCGGAGCATTACGGAGCATCGGTGCTGCACTACGACGCTGACTTCGACCACATCGCAGCGATCACCCGGCAACAGGTGGACTGGATCGCGCCACGAGGCTCCATGGCATAGCGGGCATAGCCGGCTACGAGTCCGCTTCTGCCGACGGGGTGCGGTGGGGACAGACGGGGCGCACTCGGACAGCGGAGACGCGCAGGTGAAGGGGCTAGACCTTTCTGCCGGCGGGGAGTTCGGTGGCGTCGGGATCTGGGGGGATGAAGTCGGCCGGGGCGTTCTCCGGGAAGTGGCAGGCGACCTGGTGCCCGGTGACCAGCGGGACCAGCGGCGGTTCGACGGTCTTGCAGACGTTCTGCGCCTTCCAGCACCGGGTGTGGAACCGGCAGGCGGCCGGCGGGTTGATCGGGCTGGGCACGTCGCCGACCAGCCGGATGCGGTCCCGCTGCTGCTTGCCGGTCGGCTCCGGGATCGGCACCGCGGACAGCAGCGCCACGGTGTACGGGTGCATCGGGCGTTCGTACAGGCTGGTGCGGTCGGCCAGCTCGACGATCTTGCCGAGGTACATGACGGCGACGTGGTCGGACATGTGCCGCACCACGGACAGGTCGTGCGCGATCACCACGTAGGTCAGGTCCAGCTCGGACTGCAGGTCCTCCAGCAGGTTGACCACCTGCGCCTGGATCGACACGTCCAGCGCGGAAACCGGCTCGTCCGCGACGATCAGCTTCGGTCGCAACGCCAGCGTGCGGGCGATCCCGATGCGCTGCCGCTGGCCGCCGGAGAACTCGTGCGGGTACCGGTTGTAGTGCTCCGGGCTGAGCCCGACCAGCTCCAGCAGTTCCTGTACGGTGCGCTTCACCCCGTGCTCGGTCTTCACGTGCTGGAGCCGGTACGGCGCGCCGACGATGGTGCCCACGGTGTGCCGGGGGTTCAGCGAGGAGTACGGGTCCTGGAAGATCATCTGGATGTCCCTGCGCAGCGGACGCATCGCCGACATGGACAGGTGGGTGATGTCCCGCCCGTCGAAGACGATCCTCCCGGCGGAGGGCTCGAGCAGCCGGGTGAGCAGCCGCCCGGTGGTGGTCTTGCCGCAGCCGGACTCCCCCACCAGCGCCAGCGTCTCGCCCTTGATGACGGAGAAGTCCAGCCCGTCGACCGCCTGCACCGCGCCGACCTTGCGCTGCAGGATCACGCCGCGCCTGATCGGGAAGTGCTTCTGCAGCCCGGTCACCGTCAGCAGCGCCTCGCCGTGCAGCGCCTTGGCGGCGGTGGGTGCGGTTCCAGGGGCAGTCACGTAGGACCTCTCACAGCTTCGGCTTGATCTCGTTCGTCCAGATCTGGAGCCGCTTGTCCCGCGGCAGGTGGCAGGCCATCTGGTGGCCGGCGCCGACCTCCTGCATCCGCGGCACCTCGGTCTCGCTGCGGCCGCCGGTCAGCTCGCAGTAGTCGCAGCGCGGATGGAACGCGCAGCCGGACGGGACGTTGATCAGGCTCGGCGGGGTGCCCTGGATGGGCAGCAGCCGCTCGGAGCGCTCGCGGTCCAGCCGCGGCATCGAGCCGAGCAGGCCCCAGGTGTACGGGTGCTCGGGCGAGCGGAACACCACCTCGGCGGTGCCGTACTCCACGCCCTTGCCGGCGTACATGACCACGATGTCGTCGGCCAGCTCGGCCACCACGCCGAGGTCGTGGGTGATGATGATGACCGCGGAGTTGAACTCCTTCTGCAGGTCCCGCATCAGGTCCAGGATCTGCGCCTGCACTGTTACGTCCAATGCGGTGGTTGGCTCGTCCGCGATGAGCAGCTCGGGGTCGCAGGACAGCGCCATGGCGATCATCGCGCGCTGCCGCATGCCGCCGGAGAACTGATGCGGGTAGTCGTCCACCCGGGACGCCGGCTGCGGGATGCCGACCCGGTTGAGCATGTCGATGGCGTGCCTGCGGGCCGCCTTCCTGCTCACGTCGTTGTGGATCCGGTACGCCTCGATGATCTGCGCGCCCACCGTGTAGTAGGGGTGCATCGAGGACAGCGGGTCCTGGAAGATCATCGCCATCTTCTTGCCGCGCAGCCGGCGGACCTGCTCGGCGCTGGAGGACACCAGTTCGCGACCGTCCAGCCAGATCTCGCCGTTGATCCGCGCGTTGCCGCGCCTGTGCAGGCCCAGGATGGCCAGGCTGGTGACGCTCTTGCCCGAGCCGGACTCGCCCACGATGCCCAGCGTCTTGCCCCGCTCCAGCCGGAACGACAGCCCGTCCACGGACTTCACCAGGCCGTCGTCGGTCGGGAAGTGCACCCGCAGGTCGCGCAGTTCGAGGAACGCGTCGGACGGCCCCGGCGCGTCCCGGTCGGTCACCGCGAAACCGGGCTGCGCCCGGTCCGCCAACGGCTCGCTCATGACAGCCGCACCCTGGGGTCGATGACTGCGTACAGGACGTCCACCACCAGGTTCGCGACGATGACGAAGGTCGCCGCCACCATGGTCACGCCCAGCACCTTGGGCAGGTCGTTGTTGGTGATCGCATCGATGGCGTACTTGCCGATGCCGTTCAGCGAGAACGTGCTCTCGGTCAGGATCGCACCGCCGAGCAGCAGGCCGAGGTCGAGGCCGAAGATGGTGAGGATCGGGGTGAGCGCGGCGCGCAGGCCGTGCTTGGCCACCACCGTCCGCTCCGGCAGGCCCTTCGCCCTTGCGGTGCGGATGTAGTCCTCGCCCATGGTCTCCAGCATGCCGGCCCGGGTCAGCCGCGCATAGCCGGCCGCGTACAGGAAGGCCAGCGTGATCCACGGCAGGGTGAGCGCCCGGGCCCACAGGATCGGGTTGTCGCCGAAGCTGACGAAGGTGCCGCCGGAGACCGTCCAGTGCAGCGTGTAGCTGAAGATGGACAGCGACAGCAGGCCGGTGAAGAAGATCGGCAGCGACACCCCGGCGAGCGCGATGCCCATCGCCGACCGGTCGAACACGGTGCCCTTGCGCAGCGCGGACAGCACGCCGGTGCCGACCCCGGCCAGCAGCCAGATCACCGCGGCGCCGGCCGCGAGGGACATGGTCACCGGCAGCCGGTTCATCAGTTCGGGGAAGACCGGGTTCTGGGTGATGAACGAGTAGCCCAGGCAGGGCGCCGGGCAGTGCTCGGTGGTCGGTCCGGTGGAGTAGTCGGCGCCGACGATGATGCCCTTGATGAACCGCACGTACTGGACCGGCAGCGGGTCGGTGAAGCCCAGCTTGATCGCGATCTGGTGCACCGTCGCCGCGTCGGCGGTCTTCCCGGCGTACCGCGACGCGAGGTCGTCCGAGGACGCGCCGGCCAGCCGGGGGATCAGGAAGAACACCCCGAAGGTGACCATGCTGACCACGAACAGCAGCAACACCGCTGCCAGCAGCCGTCGGATGATGTATGGGATCACAGCGCCTCGGCTTCGGGGGCCGGCGAGGGGTTGCCTCGCCGGCCCCCGGCTGCCTTCACCTACCTCTGACTAGCGGTTGCACGGCGCCGGTTACTTCACCCCGAGCGCCAGGTACTCGTACATGCCGTACGCGTCGGTGACGAAGACGTTCCTCAGGTTCGTCGGACGGTACAGCAGGCCGCGGGCCCACACACCCGGCAGGATGACGGCCTCCTGCATGACCCGGTCGTCGATCTGGCTCCAGATCTGCTCGCGGGCGGAGACGTCGGTGGTCAGCAGCGCCTTGTCGAGCAGGTCGTCGACGTCCTTGATCTTGACGGTCAGGTTCGTGTTACCGCCCGAGGCGCGGATCACCCGGCTGTCGACGATCTGCTGCAGGAAGCCGAAGCCGTCCGGCCAGTCCGCACCCCAGCCGTTGGCCATCAGGCCGAGGCCGTTCTTCTTGGCGTAGTCCGGCTTGCCGGCGTACAGCTTGAAGTAGTCGCCCTGCGGGTACGGCTTCAGCGTCAGCTTGATGCCGACCCGGGCCAGCGACTCCTGCAGCGACTCGGCCAGCGCCTTCTCCTTGGGCCGCTCGGCCCGGTACGACATGTTGGTGGAGAAGCCGCTGGGCTGGCCGCACTGCTGCAACTCGCTCTTCGCGGTCTCCAGGTCGCCCGTCGGCTGCGAGTTGAAGTTGTACTTGTCGATCTTCTGCGCGCCCGGGATCAGCGGGGGCAGCAGGTTGGTGGCGATGTCGCCGCCGGGTCCGCCGCCGTAGGCGCGCTGGTACCCGGTGTGGTCGCTGGCGTACTCGACCGCCTTGCGGCAGTGGATGTCGTTCAGCGGTGCCACGTCCGGGTTGATCGAGGTGTACCAGAGCCGGGCGATGGCGGCCGAGTCGGCGTTCTTCTTCAGGTTCGGGTCGCCGAGGACGCGGCCCTGGGTGGCCGGCTGCACGCCGGTGCCGGCGATGTCGACGTCGAGGTCACCGGAGATCAGCCGGTTGTCGATGTCCGCCGCGTTGACGCCCAGCGCCACCTCGATGCGGTCCGGCAGCGCCTTGCGCAGCGGGTCGGTGGACTGGTCCCAGTTGGGGTTGCGCTTGAGGTTGAGGCTCTTGCCCGGCTGGTAGTTCCCGTCGAACATGTACGGGCCGGAGGACATCACGTGCTTCTTGTAGTTCGTGCCGGTGTCCTTCGCCACCGGCACCGGGATGGTGGCCGGAAGCTGGGCGAAGTAGTCCATCCCGCTGAACGGCTTGTTCAGGTGGAAGATGATCGTGTACTTGTCCGGCGTCTCGATGGCCTTCAGGCCGAGCTTGTCCGGGGAGCTGTCCTTGTACGGGCTGGTGTAGCCGTTCAGGTCGAGGAAGTCGTTGAAGTACGTCGGCCCGTTCGGGAAGGTCTCCTTGTCCAGGGACCGCTCCACGTCGTACTTCACGTCCTGCGCGGTGACCTCGGTGCCGTCCTCGTACTTCACGCCCTTGCGGATCGTGTACGTCCACGTCTTGGCGTCGGAGCTCGGCTTGCCCAGCGACTCGGCCAGGTCCGGCACCAGCTTCACGCTGTCCGCGCCGGGGGCCGGGTTGAAGGTGACCAGCGAGCGCCCGTACAGCCGGATGAAGTTCCAGACGTAGCCGTAGTAGGTGTCCGCCGGGTCGAGTGAGTCGAAGTCGCCTGAGTTGGCGATCCGCAGCGTGCCGCCCTTGGCCGTGGAGGGGTTGTAGATCTTGCCGACGGCCGCGTTGTACGCCGCCTCGTTGGCCTTGCCGGTCCCTCCTCCGGTGCCCGTGGACCCGCCACAGGCCGTGAGGCCCATGGAGAGCGCGGCGCCGAAGGCGACCGCTGCGACTACCGATTTCCTCTTCATCTGCTGGTGCACCCCTTCTTGTTGGTTCGGAGCAGTCACATGTACGCGGTAGGGCGGTTCATCGCGATGCACGGGGGTCGAGCGCGTCACGCAGGCCGTCGCCGAACAGGTTGAAGGCCAGCACCGTGACGAAGATCGCCAGACCGGGGAAGATCATGAAGTTGGGCGCGATCTGGTACCAGTGCACGGCGTCGGACAGCAGGCCGCCCCAGGTCGGGGTCGGCGGCGGGACGCCCACGCCGAGGAACGACAGCGCCGCCTCGAACAGGATGTTGGTCGGGATCAGCAGCGTGGTGTACACGAGGATCGGCGCCGCCAGGTTGGGCAGCAGTTCCTTGGCGATGATGTACGGCCCGCGCGCTCCCAGGCTGCGCGCCGCGTCCACGAACTCGCGCTCACGCAGCGAGAGCGTCTGACCACGGATGATCCGACCGATGTACGGCCAACTGAAGAACCCGATGATGAAGATCAGCAGCAGCACCCGCAGCCAGTAGCCGGACAGCCCGAAGGCGTGGTCCGGGATGACACCGACCAGCGCGATCGCGAAGACCAGCAGCGGGAACGCCAGGAACACGTCCATGGTGCGGCTGATCAGGGTGTCCACCCAGCCGCCGAAGTACCCCGCGAGGACGCCCATCGCGGTGCCGATGACCATCGCGAGCAGGGTGGCCAGGAAGGCGACCAGCAGCGAGATGCGGGCGCCGTAGACGACCTGGCTGAACAGGTCCCGCCCGTGGCTGGGCTCGATGCCGAACAGGTAGTCCCAGCCCATCCCGCCGTACCGCTTCGTCGAGATGTGCAGGTCGGGGTCGAGCAGGTTCTCGTGGAACTCGTTCGGCGGGTGGCCGAGCAGCTTGGTGACCAGCGGGGCGAAGATGGCCACCAGGATGAGCAGGATGACCACGAACGCCCCGCCGATGGCGACCTTGTCGCGCTTGAGCCGCATCCAGGCGATCTGACCGAGGGACCGGCCCTCGATCTGCTTGCCCATGCCCGCGAGGCCGGCCTCCGGCTGGGCCTGGATGGCCGAACCGGTGACATCGAGCGGGGCGCTCATCGTCAAACTCCCTGCCGTTGGCGACGTTGCCTGGTGGACAAGGTGCCCACCATACTGGCAGCCGGACGGTCGGGCCTACGGCCAGGGACAGGAGCCGGGGCTGCCGACACGCGGCCGGCCGCGGGGCGACCCGCGACCCTGGCAAGAATCTCCACCGCCCCGGCGGCCCGTGCTAGCCCCATCCGCGCTCCGTAGCGCGATTGTGATCGAACGCCGCCTGCTCCACGCGAGCAATATGCCGCATCCGGGCCGTCCGTGCCGTCGGGGGGCGGCAGCGGCCTGCGGGGGGCGGCGGCCTGCGGGCGGCGGCGGCGGCCTGCGGGGGGCGGCGGCGGCCTGCGGGGGGCGGCGGCGGCCGCGTAGCATGCGCCGATGACCGTACGGGTGGAGCGCTCCGGGCCGGTGACCACGGTCGTGCTGGCCCGCCCGCAGGCACGCAACGCGGTGGACGGCCCGACCGCGGCGGCTCTGGCCGAGGCGTTCCGCGCGTTCGACGCCGACCCGGACGCGGCGGTGGCAGTGCTGTACGGCGAGGGCGGCGCGTTCTGCGCGGGCGCCGACCTGAAGGCCATCGGCACCGACCGCGGCAACCGGGTGGACCGCTCTGGGGACGGTCCGATGGGGCCCACCCGGCTGCGGCTGGGCAAGCCGGTGATCGCCGCCGTGTCCGGCCCGGCGGTGGCCGG
>WNFZ01011605.1_pt1 | contig 10871 bp, 15 predicted proteins | sample 5400081 | NCBI WGS metagenome assembly WNFZ01 (sample SAMN13153365, study PRJNA577476) | soil metagenome | isolation source: 80 cm soil or saprolite under grassland replicate 1 | place: USA:California | collected 2016-06-15
AGGATAATCATTCATATTTTTGCAATCTCTTGGTATTTCAAACCTTGCAATTTCAAGCTGGCACAAAGTTAAACGTATTGCAACTATATATCGATAAATTAAAATTATATGCACATTTGATTTAAATAAAAAAATAAAGAATATACTTACATTTTATTTTTTCTTTATCCGATTTATTATCCAATTGGGTACATTTATTTCTAATTTCTACAGGCGCTTCTTTAAAACACTCATATTCCTTTGACCATGATCTACCAACATTCTTTCTTTGGAATTATCCATAACGTTAACGTTAACGTTGACAAAATTACAAATGAATGTAATAAAAAAAAAATATAAAATAACAGATTTCATTTTATTTCGATTTTACGTGTTGAATCTTTATTGAATAATTTTAAATAAGAAAATTTTCTAAACTTTGGAAACTTTGCATATGTAATTTCGGAAAACTTGCACATGTTTAAAGTATTTTTTGTATGAAAGATTAATTTTTTGTCAGGTAGGGTTGCTTAAACAAGAATTACTAAAACAATTATAAAGAGAGAATTAGTCCAAACTTTAAATATGGAAATATTACATATGCTTCGGAGACATTACTTTGCTTGAACATTTATAAAATTTTGAAACTTTGCAATACTTATACGCGCTTACACACTACTTTTCAGTTTTATGATGGATCCACTAAAGAAATTATTTCAAAAAGAATTAATAGCAAATATTAAAAACGGAACATCTCCTAGATCTATAAAAAAAAAGAATAAGGGTTGTTTATTCTTAGATAGCAGTATCGTTGAACATATTAAGAAATCACGTCTTGAGAAATTAAACAATGAAGTGAACGACGAGATTGTAAACCAGAGAGACGAAACGGACGCGAACAAAATTAAAGATCAAATTTCGAAAGAAATACATGCGAACTCGAACGAAAATGAACCTAAGGGAAGGGATGATCAATATCAAGCGGAAGTAGTATTTCAAGCGACCGAAGTTTCAAAAGTATCTCAAGTAGAAGATCAAAATCCGAATGTATTTCAAGTGAACGAAAAAGAATATTTTCGTGAAGAAAAAAAAAGAAAAATTGTAGTCAATGGTAAGCCAATGATTATTTATTTTTATTTATAATTATCTAAATTTATAACTAAATTTGCCATTTATTTAGTGTCATCTAAGTCATCTAAAAAACTTAAAATGGATTATAAACATATATTAATCAGTGAATTTGACAAAATATATGATAGAACTAAAATTTCTAAAGACTCGGCTGATAGTATCGACTGTATGTCAGGTAAGAATGCATTTTTATTAGAATATACTATTATGTTTATTATAACATCGTTATTATTTATAGATGACAAAGAAAAAATCATAGGTACATATAACGAAACAAAGAAAAGAGATTATACTAAATGGCAACATGTAAAATTGTTTTTAAAATTGACTAAAAGTAAGAATATAGAAGAAATAGTGAATATATTAGGTTTAAAGAAAAATAATATTCAGAAAAAATTGGAAGCTTTTAAAAAAGTTGATAAATATATATCATACTTGCATCCAAGTGATTTTTGTAAATTAGAGTTGTGTATTAGCTATTTTCAAAAAATTACAATTTCTGATTGGAATCATGTTTTGTATCATTTAGAAGAAGTAATGAATAATAATAGTTAGAAACGAGAATAATAGATATTTTTAAAATAAAGATACATCGGAGTACTATTTTTTCGGACAGTTCAATTCTATTCTGCAATAAAAAGTAAATGCGTGAACATTAAAGCTTTAATTTCGAATTAAATAAAATTATTATCATTTTACGTGATCATCAATACATTCTATTAATATGCGACTTCTATTTGGGTATAAAATAATTCCTTCCATTCATTTACTATTTCAATTTTTCAATATTTATCGAATTACTATTACTCCTGTTCCAGAGTTTCCAGAGTTTCCAGAGTTTCCAGAGTTTCCAAAGTTTCCAAAGTTTCCGAAAGTTCCAAAGGTTCCAAAGGTTCCAAAGTTCCAAAGTTTCCAAAGTTTCCAAAGTTTCCAAAGTTTCCAAAGGTTCCAAAGTTTCCAAAGGTTCCAAAGTTTCCAAAGGTTCCAAAGTTTCCAAAGGTTCCAAAGGTTCCAGAGTTTCCAAAGGTTCCAGAGTTTCCAGAGTTTCCAAAGGTTCCAAAGGTTCCAAAGGTTCCAGAGTTTCCAGAGTTTCCAAAGTTTCCAAAGTTTCCAAAGTTTCCAAAGTTTCCAAAGGTTCCAGAGTTTCCAGAGTTTCCAGAGTTTCCAGAGTTTCCGAAGTTTCCAAAGTTTCCGAAGGTTCCAAAGTTCCAGTTTCTTGAAAAATATAATGCAAATAAAAGCTCGTTTTTGACTACAAAAAACGGTGGTTCCCAGTTTCTTGAAAAACATAATGCGTGCATTTAAGAAAATTATAAGTCGAAAAAAAATTTTCTTTATTATTCAAATTTGTACAACTAAATTATTTTTTGATCTTGTAAAACGAGTACTACTACATTCGCCATCTCCGAGGTAACATTTAATCTTTTATACGTAAATTTAAAATGTTACACAACCACTACTCCAATCAAATTCTCCATAATAAAATATAAAAGCTCATTTTTTACTATAAAAAAACGGTGGTAAAAAATATCACGAGTTTCATCTATTTTTTTGTAGTTTAATACTTTTGAACCGTCCCATAATTCAAAATATAAATCTTCAATGTACTGGTTGATTAAAAATAATTGAAAAAGTTCTTCCGGGTTATAATTGATATTTTTATGAAGATGTTGACGTAAAAGATCAGAATAATGTTCTGATCTATTAAAAATATATAAAAAAAAAGTAAAAAATATGTCATAATAATAATCGTAGCGCGTCCAACTAGTTACTCTTGAACCATCCCATAAGGACATTTCCTTAGGGAAGATTTGTAGTTTATTTAATAAATCTTTTGTTAGTTTTTCAATTGAAGCAGTCATTTTTAATAAAGATATCGAGATTTTCGTAGTTATTTTCTTCATTATATGGGGCCCTTTTATATTTATATGTTACTTAGATCATGTTTTTTTGTATCACGCTCGAGAACTAATATGAAAAATAAAGACAGCCGGTAATGAATGAATATACACTTTTGGTTATTTTTTTTTTTAAGAAAAAAAATGAATTTTTCTATTTAAACCTGTCAATTGCATTTGCACAGTGGGCTGCGCCGCATACTCGAGATTTTGCGGTTGTGGTACAGAATTATTCGGCGCAACAAAATTGGTAAATTGTTGTGTACCAAATGGTTGTTGAGAAGCGAAATGCGACATTTGTTGCTGAAAATACGGAGTGTAATATGATTGCAAAGCATGAGTTCCATATCCACCTACAAAATGAATAAATGAATAATGAATAATGAATGAATAAATGAATGAATAACGAATGAATAAATGAATGAATAACGAATGAATAAATGAATGAATAACGAATGAATAAATGAATGAATAACGAATGAATAAATGAATGAATAACGAATGAATAAATGAATGAATAACGTCGACACTAAGGTAACTAAAGTTTGTTCCAATATAATTGTTGCTAAATTTAATTTTTAATTCAATTATATTTTATAAAAGTAGTGTTTTTTTTAGCCAATTTATAAGTGAAAAAGATGACTCACTGATTAATTCTTTTATTACTACCCGGAGCATTCGGATCTCCTTTAACTGAAATTCCATTTGGACCACTAACATTAGCAGCTTGAAGACCTTTTGGACCTTTGATCAAGTCAAATTCCACCTGCATAATAAATATTAGATACATGTTAATGTATGTGAGTGTGTGTTGTTTATTATAATTGATAATTATTATATCATACATCCTCCCCCTACGAAGCACAACAAAAAAAGAGATGAAAAGTTAGTAATAGAAAATGCGAAAAATGTACTGAATAAACTAAATTTTGTACTCATGGTACCTCAGCAAGGCTCTTAAAACCACCATTGTTATAAATTGCAGTATGATGCACAAAAACTTGAAATAGAACAGAATTACAGATTATAAAGTATTTCAAATTCAAGAACGCTAAAATATTAAAGCGTGATAAAGACACACCAGGAAAGTAATAATGAATAATGATTTGATAAAATTATCTTCCCACCTTCTACTTTTTCGCTAATACCAAGATTATGAGGAATGATAAATCCGTATCCTTTCTGGCAGTTGAAGAACTTGACTTTACCTTGCTTACGACCGTAAGGTATTGTGTTCATAATAAAAATCACGCGTTTTAATAGTTATGAACTAAATAAAATATTAAACATGACAGAAAGTCAGTCAGAGTTTATGTTAGTAACAAGTTCTAACAAGCTTGAATAACTCATAGAAGTTTATAACAAACATTTTCAACCAATTTTGAGCTCTCGAAAAAAGTGGATATTTGTATATATGAAACACACCCAAAAAATTGTTACAGCTTGTATAAAATCACTATTTAAAGTAAAAGATCGGCCAAAATATGTTTTTACACAGTACTACCATCAAAATAAGTGTAAATTTTAAATGAGCCCATTTTATCCATTTTATTAAAAGATGGATGATTTATATTTTACTCAACTTAAACTTCCATTTATAAAAAGGAATATGTTGAAAATAAATTTTGAAACTTTTTTTATTATTGTTTTGATGAAAATATGAGTCCAACGCAAAATCTCAATGAATTTCTCAACGAACTTGGCGAATATAATAACTACAGTACATGTTTGCGTTTCTTTACTTAATTAACATGATCATATCATTTATAATTTGATTTTTAATCATGAAAACTTATATGCAAAATCATTTTTATTATGTTAGTATATACTGTACATATTGTTTAATTTTTTGATGTTTGTTAACAAATAATAATATCAAGTCTATTTTTTTTTTCAGATAAAAGGTGTATCATCTATATTCTTTTTCTTTATTAAAAATAAAATATCGAAATACAACCTCAAATTTAATGCGCGTAATCGATATTCCACACGAAAGATCGCTCATTTATAATGAAATTATTTCATACTTTTCATCGAAAGTGTCATAGTATAGTTTTCAATAATTGTTTTGGGGTTATAAAAGTAATAATAAAAATCAGGATATAATAAATTTTTAATAAATTAATACTTCTTCTGCTACATCGAAATAAAGTTTATAAATTGCAAAATTTAAAATTATTATCAAAATAAAAATATGAGAACAATCCTCATTTGTTGACTTCCGTAACTTTTGAGCGATTTTTTTACGCCGAATTCTCTTTTTAATCTTTCTTCGATTATTTAACCAATAAGATTGTCTATAATATAGATGAGGGTCAGTAAACTGAGTGAATACAACCATATATTAACCATTTGTTTATACTCTTTTTGTAAAAGAGCCAGGACGATAAAGGCCTTAGCCTCCAGGTACAGTGGGACGTCCTCGGGATAAAAATGCATAATCTTTCGAACCTGGACTTAATTAATAAACAATCACACTCACCTATTTTTATTCCGTTTTGAAGTCTTCACAATAATCAATTTCTTTTCTAACATACTTAAATGAACTTCTAAACACCAAGCTTTAATACTTTCGGTTGACATTTTTTTTTGAGCACTCATATTTGGTTGAATTGAAACAGAATATTTAAGGCACATGACGATAATTATATCGATATGGTTAAATTCATCTGGATTAATTAATTTTTACGTGAAGCAGCAGAGCAGAATATATATCTGTTAATAATATTAATATCAGAGCAAGTTTCAAAAATTAAATATTCAAATGATTTATTGGAAACAGTATAAAACCTCAAATATTTTGAATTCTGGTCATACAGTAAACGTGACAGTATGTGTATGTATAATTATTTATATTAGTTTATTTCATAAAATGAAAAATGGCAAAAAATGGTTTTCAGAATTTATGGACTTGTCAATAATGAGTAAGTTATAAGATTTGTAGTAATTACTAATTTTATCCTTATGAATTTTATCCTTATTAGACTTGCGAAGTTGAAAAAAGAAAATCAGGAAGAAATTGTTCGACATTTCAGAGAATAATAATTTTAAATTAGTAATGCAAAAGAAATTAGTAGTAAACTGCAAAGGAAATTTCTAGTTTTCAATGTTTTAAATTTTTTATTTGGAAAAATTTACATCTGATAATTTCTAATTAAGTTTCATATATACTATTATAAAAAACTTTATAGCAAAGAAAGCTAATAAGATATACTTGCTAATACCGATACGGTTTATCATCAATAACGCATATTTCGATAGAAGTGAACCGATAATCTATTAATATAATAAATTGGTTAACGCTAATATACTTTTCAAAAAAATTTATAAAGTAGTAGAAATATAATACTACCATAGTCAAGAAGTGAGTATATGTTTCATATCCATAAAATGACAATTTTTCATTATCATATAACATTAACAATAATGACAATATTTCTCCTAATAAAAAATATTAAAAATATTGTTAATATAATTTCTAATAAAATAATTGTAAAACGATGTTACCTATTATAAACGAATTAAAACCAAATATAGCCGATAATACAGGAGGTAATATAATAAACCATTTTTTAATAAATCCAGCAACTAAAAAATAATTTAATAATTAAAATTTTGATAATTTAAAACATTAAAAAATAAATAAATACTTGCATTCGTTAATTATACTAAATGTACCAGTGATAGTATCTATAGATTGTGTAACTTTTTGAAATTCATTTACAGAATAAGAAGAAAATTTCATAATTTCATTCTTCGAAAAAGATAGTAACTCGTCAAGTTCTTCCTTAGTTTCCCCTACACTATCTTGAAGTTTTTGATGCTCTATCAATGATTTACTTGCAATTTCCTCTACACCAATTAGTTTCTATATAATTTAATAGTCAAAAAAATTATCTTACGGTCAAAAATGCGCAATTAATTATAGCAAATTTGTACCTGATTAATGCTATTTATTTTCTCCACGTTGGAATTCAACAAATTTTGAGCTACATCCTTTATAATTTATAAAATAGTTAATAAATCAATGAGTTAAAAATAAAAATTTAGAAAGACTAACCAATTTTGCGGTTACTGAAGTTATAATTTTATCTTTAAAATTATTTAATTCTTCAAATATACTGCTAATATGCGGTATAACGTGTTTTAAACTCTGTAAATATAAATTCAGTTAAAATTAAAAAAATCTTATAAATAAACGTGAAAAAACTAATATTTAATACCTCGTCAGCTTTTGTGGTGATTTGTGAAAACGCATCTTGAATATTATTTTGAAATGTTTTGAATTTTTCCTCAACTATTAACATTTCGTTCATAATAAATTCCGATTTAGATTTTATTATTTTAATTTCGTTAACCAATCCACTTAGTGAATTGGAGATACGAGGCATTCTTTCTTTTTCTTCATCTCTTAATGAAGATATAAGAATATTTATGCCTCTTATAATATCGTCATAAGTATTTGTCATGTTTTTGCCAAATTGTGTTAGCAAATCTAGAATATTTAATTCCCAATAAAATTAATATTTAACAATAAAATTTAAAAACAATAAAGGAAAACATACCTATTTCAATTGAATATCTTGAACTATAACACATTTGCACTAACAGTAATAAATATTAGTTAGAAAAACTCTCTACATTAAATATTAAAGGTAATATATACTAACCGGCTTCACCATAAAATGCAATATAGGTTGTCCAAAATTGAGCGAAACTTTTAAGGGCGACCAAGCATTGTCTAGAATGATCCTCCATTTCACATACTTTAGGTATATCAAACTCCGCCATCTTAAGTTGGCAAATAGTTAATCGAATTGCATCTATAATTTAAATGTAATTATATTTCATATCTACAATATCTACAGTATACAGTATATGCATTATAAAACTTACATTTTGTTTTTTCATTATCTAATTTTTCCAGTTCCGTACATTGATTCCTAATTGCTAATGAAGCTTCTTTAAAACAGTCGTTTTTACTTTCATATCTTACTAGTATTCCTAAATCAATAACAATGCGATTATTAGTATACAATTAATTTTAACGATTAGTATGTGAAATTTACCTTGACCGATATCTATCATCATTTTTTCTTTTGGATTGTCCTCATTAAAATAACTCCAAAAGTTAAAAGAATTCACAAATCCCTGTGAATTACAAATGATTGTAATGAGCAAAATGCAGAAAATAAAAGATTTCATTTTGTATAGAATTTGATCTAATGCGAAATGAATACATTTTTTTCGCGTTTATATAAGAATTGTTTTAAATTTTATTAGTCTTTATAGTAATTAAGCATAAGAGAAGTTCATTGATAATTGCAGTAGATTTTCCTTTTTAAACATTTATTTTTAAATAGTCACTTAACATTACCATTTTTATATTTCCAATATTTCCAAGTTTCCGATCCGATCCTCCGATCCCTATAATGTTTAAAATAAGTCACAAAATTTCTAAACATAAATCAAATTACGTTGCGCCTGTGCAATGGCTTCATTTTAAAATGATGGCAAAACCTTTTCCTAATGAAATTTTACAAGAAATCTTTAAATATGAACATGATGATATAGAGTTTTTACATTCAGGAGTGTTAATGCTGTCCCAATTTTATGAAATCAACCGTTCATCATGATAAACAATTTTCTTATTTATTGTAAAGAAATATCCTAAAATATTACTTGTAATGACAATATTATTAAGAATTCTATATATTAATTGAAATCTTTTATATAAAAACATCTACTTATTAAAGCAAGATATAAATTTTACGCGCTTTTATCTAAATTGTCCTTTAATAATTGGATGTATAATCTATATAGGTAAAATGCTATAAAATTTGAACCAAGTGATCCTCATATGCCGCAAATTAAGATACACCAAAAATCTCAATTTTGATAAAAAGTGTCTCTAAGCCTCATTTTCATTTTCCTAGCACAGACCCCATATGTTGATTAAAATATATTCAATTTCATTATCTCCTTTATTAGTCTCTCGTGTTCAACACGATGAATTCCATAAGAAATATTGTGAATACAGTATATTGTGAAAATGAGAAAGCATATGGTCAACCCGATTACTACTTCTTCAAAGTTTGTTGTAATTGTGTTAGAGGAAGAGTCGAGCTGTTCAATTTTTTGGTTTCATTCTCTTCTTGAACCACAGAGTAGTTATTTGGATAGCGTCTTTAGTAAGACATTGCAATAATTTTGTGTTAGAAATTTTTATCAGCGAAAATCAGCGATAATAGAAACGGACATGTTGATGAGGGAAATAGAAACGGGGAGAAGGTCGGACATGTTGATGAGGGAATTAGAAACGGGGAGGAGGTCGCCAGGTCGGACATATTAAAGGAAATTCAATTGAAGCAATCATGGTCGAAAGTGAAGTCGGATTTTATGATTCTGATGAAGAATGCACAGGTCTAATATTTTTTTATTGGCCAGCTTATATAGTTCATCATATTGTTTTATTTACAGAACAATAGGTACAAATTTTCTCCATCATACATCTAATTTCTTCAGAAAAATTTTCTCTAGTAAGAAATGGAGCTATATAATTTTAACTATCTAAAATTTAAAGATTTAGGATAAGGTACTCGAGGATTATTGATAAAAAATTTTACATCATTTAAAATTTCTTCGGTTATCAAATTATAATTAAACAAATTTCCTTCGTCTACTATGCCGAATAACTTCAAATCAATATAAATATTATCATATACGCTAAAATTGTTTGCAATTTCTCTTTTTAACTCTGAATTCAAATTATTAAATTCGATTGTATTACCAATCTTAAACAATTTATTCGCAGTTACTTCGCCACTTGAACAAAGTATTTGACGTAAAGGATGAGGAAAATTCCTATAAATTGAATAGACTCTCGTGGCTTTATGATAAAATACTCTTGCACTTTTTTGTTCATTAGTACCAAATATTCCGTTGTTCGTATATAAACTAGCAATTCCTGATCCCTTTATTAATCCAGAAATTAAACTTCTTTCAGATTTTTTATAATCATCCAAATTATCCAATTTGGATTTAATATATTCCAAAAAAGCTCCAACTCTATAGAAATACAATAGACTTTTAAAATTGTAAAATTCAGCCCGAGTTTCAGAATAATAGCAATTTTTAAGTATATTCAAAAAATATTCTTCCAAAGCATCATTTGGAATATAAGAAAATTTTGGATGCTGGATAGTTAATATTTCTTTAAGCAAGCTTGATGATTGAACGATATTTTGAGTTAATTCTGTCTCATCAACGCTACTAACATCATTTGCTAGAAAGTTACGTATTTCTTCATCAGAAAACAAATAATTGTCTAAGGCATTACTTGAACCAAAATCAAATTCCATAAGTGTATTAAAATCCATAGACTGACCTCCTATATTATTATGGTCGAAAGCGATTGCATTAATAGTTTCGTTTAATAAGATCGTGTTATCGGCTACACCAAAATCGGTCCTCATCTTTTTAATTGCAGGACCTTCATTAATCTCAGTATTATTCCTTTTATTTGAGATTATATCATAAAATCCGACTTCACTTTCGACCATGATTGCTTCAATTGAATTTCCTTTAACATGTCCGACCTCCTCCCCGTTTCTATTTCTCTCATCAACATGTCCGACCTCCTCCCCGTTTCTAATTCCCTCATCAACATGTTCGACATCCTCCCCGTTTCTATTTCTCTCATCAACATGTCCGACCTCCTCCCCGTTTCTAATTCCCTCATCAACATGTTCGACCTCCTCCCCGTTTCTAATTCCCTCATCAACATGTTCGACCTCCTCCCCGTTTCTATTTCTCTCATCAACATGTCCGACCTCCTCCCCGTTTCTAATTCCCTCATCAACA
>WNFZ01006193.1_pt1 | contig 10870 bp, 9 predicted proteins | sample 5400081 | NCBI WGS metagenome assembly WNFZ01 (sample SAMN13153365, study PRJNA577476) | soil metagenome | isolation source: 80 cm soil or saprolite under grassland replicate 1 | place: USA:California | collected 2016-06-15
TTACTCCTCCACCGGCGCCGGCACCTCGGTGCATCTCTCCGCGGAGCTGCTCAAGTACTACGCCGGCATCGATATCGTTCACGTCCCGTATCGCGGCGCGGCGGCGGCGATGACTGCGCTCCTCGCCGGCGATGTCGACATCATGGTCGATTCGGTGCCGCCGTCGCTGCCTCGCATCCGCGCCGGCAAGGTGCGCGCGCTCGCGGTGACGAGCGCGCGGCGCGTGCCGCAGCTCCCCGAGGTGCCGACCATGATCGAGTCGGGGTATCCGGACTTCGAGATCAACGGCTGGGCGGGCGTCGCGACCACCGCAGGGACGCCGCCGGAAATCATCGCGCGGCTCGAGGCGGAAATCGGCAAGGCGCTCGCTCAAGCCGAGACCGCCGCGGCGTACGAAAAGGCCGGACTCACGGTGCGCTTTATGGGCGCAGCAGGGTTTGGAAAATTCTGGGACGCCGAGATCGCGAAATTCGCGCTCGCGATCAGGCATTCCGGCGCGGTGAAAGAGTAGTAGATTTTTCGGCGGCCGATTTGGGGGATATAAAAGGGGGTGTGCCCCCTTTTTCGAAGGAGCGCAAGATGAAATCGACTCGTTTGATTTTGACCGTCTCAGCCGCGCTCGCGGGCTGCGCCCCAAGCGGGCCGCAGCGCGAGCAGACTCTCGAGGTGCCCGCCATGAAGACACTTCCCAAAGACATCCATCCCGAATCGCGCTCGCGGCTGCCGCTTCCCAAGCGCGAGGCGCTCGACGAGCAGGGCAAGCGCGTCTACGACTCGGTTCTCGATCCCAGGCGCCCCACGCTCGCCGGGTTTCAGGGACCCGCCGGCATCTGGCTGCACAGCCCCCGGGTGGGAGAGCCGATCCGGGAGATGAACCGTATCCTGCGCACCGAGGTGCCGCTCGAGCCGCGCCTGAGGGAACTTGCGATCCTGGTGACCTCGCGCGAGCTCGACAACCAGTTCGAGTGGACCGCGCACGAGCCGGTCGCCCTGAAGGAGGGCCTCGACCCGAAGATCATCGACGTCGTGAAGTTCCGAAAGGCCGTTTCGGGAGCGGCGGAAAAGGAAACCGCTATCATCGGCTTCGGCCGCGAGCTGTTTCGCGACAGAAAAGTCCGCCCGGAAACCTACGCCGAGATGGTGCGGGTCTTCGGGCAGACCGCGGTCGTGAACATCACCGCGCTCATGGCGAACTACGCGCTCACCGCGGTGATGCTGACCGCCTTCGACCAGCAGCTGCACGAGGGCAGGAAGCCCTTGCTGCCGCTTCCCTGAAGCCGAATTCCCTTACCGCGCGCCGCGGCCGCCGTTCAGATCGTCGAACGCTTTCGCGCAGCGGTCGAGCTCCTCGAGCGGCATGCGCGGGTCGATGAACCGGATTTTCACCCCGCGCAGAGACGATGCGATCCTCGTGTTCGCCGCGAGATAGTTCATTTTCACCATCAAGGGCTGAGCATCGCTGATCAGGTATTCGTAGAAGAGCAGCGCCGCGTTGGGGTGCGGCGGCCGTCTGGAGACGCCGGCGCCGTTGGCCCGGCCGATCACCGGGTCGATGCCGAACCACTCGACCGGGGCTCCCGCGCTCTTCAGCTGCTCGATGCGGTAGCTGTATACGGTGAGCGCAAGCGGCACCTCGCCCGAGGCGACCAGGTTCGCGAGCAGCGTATGGCCGCTCCTCACCGACCAGCCCGCCGTCGCCGCGATGTCGCGAAACATCCTCGCGCCTCTTTCCTCGCCCACGTTTTTGAGAACGCCGCAGTACCACTCGCCATCGGAGGCTTCGACGCCCAGCCTGCCCTTCCATTTCTGATTTGCGAGCTCCGCATAGGATTTCGGCAGATCCCCCTTTCCTACGAGGGAGGTGTTGTACGCCTGCACGAACACGTTCAGGAACTGCGGCACCCAGGCCCGGTGCGAAGGCATCGCGTCGGGGGCGAGGTCCGCGTGATGGCTCGAGCGCACCTCCTGCAGCAGCCGTTCCCGGTGCATCGCCTCCATCTCCGGCGAGGAAACGGCGGCTGCATCGAAATCCCAGCGGTTCGCGCGCGCCTCGGCCGCGGCGCGCTGCAGGACCTTGACCGAGGAAGCGCGCCAGACATTGACTTTGACGCCGTAGCGCTTGTCGAAATCGGCGGCGAGCACCGCCATGTCCTTTTCCGGGATCGACGTGTAGAGGGTGAGCCCGCCTTCCTTCTTTGCCCCGGCGGCGAGCTTTTGCAGACGGTCGGGCCGCCCGTCCAGGGCGAGCTCGGAAAAGGACTGGGCTTGCGCCCTCGCGCCGCAGACGAGCGCGACGAGCGCGAGCGCCGGCGCAAGAACCTTCGGCTTCATGCTCCGATCATTCTAACGTGCCCGTGAATGTCATATAGTTACGGCCCGAGCCGATCGAGCTGAGCCGTCCGAAGGAGAAAATAAAATGAGCGATGCAGCCGCGGAGCGCCGCGAGATCGAATACGCCGTCCACGGCGGCGTATCGCTCAAGGGGCATCTGTATGCGCCGAAGGGCCCGGGGAAATTTCCCGCGGTGATCGCCGTGCACGGCGGCGGCTGGCGCCTCGCCAATCTCGAGAACTACCGCACCCTCGGGCCCTGGCTCGCCGAGCGCGGCTACGCGGTGCTTGCCGTCACCCACCGCTTGTCCAAGCCGGCGGAGAAGGTCTATCCCGAAGCGGTGCAGGACGTGCGCGCCGCGGTGCAGTTCGCGAAGGCGAACACTGCGGAGCTCGGGATCGACCCCGAGCGCATCGCCCTCATGGGCGATTCCTCGGGTGGGCAGCTCGCGTCGCTGGTCGCGCTTGCGGGCGAGCACGCGCTCTTCAAGGACGGCAACCGCGGCGATCCCCACGGCAGCGTCTCCACGCAGGTGAAGGTCGCGGTCTCGGTCTACGGCGTGCACGACCTCGCGCGGCAATGGCGCCACGACCAGGTCTCGCGCCCGCGCGACCAGATCGTCGAGAAATTTCTCGGCGCGAGCCTGCTCGACGACCGGCGCATCTATTTCGACGCCTCGCCGCTTTCCTACGTCTCGGCCAAAAACAACGGCACGGCCTTTCTCCTCGCCTGGGGCACCGAAGACGACGTGGTCGATCACAAAGAGCAGGGCGAAGCCTTCCTCGAGGCGCTGAAGCAAGCCGGGCATTACGTGCGCTCGGTGGTCCTCGCCGGCGCGCCGCACTTCTGGATCGGCGATCCGCTCGAGGAGCCGGGGAGCCACTCCGGATTTTTCGCGCAGCGGTTGTTGCGGTTCTTGCAGGCGCGTTTGTAGCGGCGGGTTATACTACTTTTTGGGTTTTCGTAGTATAAGCATGGAACCTGCCGGGCGGCTTGTAAACCTGCTTTTCCTCGGGCTGGCGCTCGCCGCGCAGAGCGCTTGGGCGCAACCCTATCCTTCACGCGCGATCAGGATTGTCGTCGCCTTTCCGGCGGGCGGCGGGTCGGACCTGGCGGCGCGGGTGGTCGGGCAGAAGCTTTCCGAATCGCTCGGCCAGCCGGTCGTAGTCGAGAACCGCGTCGGCGCCAACGGCAGCGTCGGGGCGGAGGCGGTGGCGCGCGCGGCGCCCGACGGCTACACGATCGTCATGGGAAGCAACGCCAACATCACCACCAATCCGCATCTGATGGCGCTCTCCTACGATCCCATGAAGGACCTCGCGCCGGTGGCGATGCTGACGGTGAATCCCTTGCTCCTCTTCGTCAATCCGACGGTAGTGCCGGTCAATTCCTTCAAGGAATTCCTTGCTTACGTCAGAGAGCAAGACGGAAAAGCGGACTACGCGTCGGCGGGCAACGGCTCGCCCGCGCACCTGTCGGCGGAGCTGCTCAAGCTCACCGCGGGAATCCGGATGGTGCACGTGCCCTACAAGGGCGGCCCGCCCGGAGTGAACGACGTGCTCGGCGGCCGCGTCGGGATCATGTTCGCCGCCGCGCCGACCGTGCTTCCCCACATCCGCTCGGGTAAACTGCGCGCTATCGCCACGACCGGCGCGGCGCGCTCGGCGTACGCGCCGGAGATCCCGACGATCGCCGAGTCCGGCTATCCCGATTTCGACGTCGTGATCTGGAACGCGCTGTTCGCGCCGGGCGCGACGCCGCCGGCGGTGCTCGCGAAGCTGCACGGCGAGATCGGCCGCGTCCTCGCGCAGCCCGAGGTGAAGGAGCTGCTGCTCAAGCAGGGCGCGGAAGCGCAGCCTATGGCCGACGCGGAATTCCGCGAATTGCTGAGGACGGAGTACGAACGCTGGGGCAGGGTCATACGCGAAGCGAAAATAAGGGTGGACTGAAACATGGATTCCGCAGAAGGCCCGGCAACCGAAAAAATCGCGGGCGCAAACATCGAGATCCTCAGGCGAGGGAAGGGGCGCCCAGTGCTGTTTCTCCATCCGCACATCGGCATGCACGGCTCCGGGCCCTTCATCGAGCTGCTTGCGCGCAAAGCTCAGGTGATCGCTCCTTCGCATCCCGGATTCGGGCACTCGGAGCTGCCAAAGGGCATGGCGAGCGTCGACGACATGTCGTATTTCTACCTCGACCTGATCGAGAGCCTCGGCTTGCGCGACCTCGTCGTCGTCGGCGCCTCGTTCGGCGGATGGATCGCCGCCGAGATCGCGACCAAGACCTGCGAGCGCCTTTCCCGATTGGTGCTGCTGGATGCGGTCGGCGCGAAATTCGGCGCGCGCGACAGGAGCGACATCGTGGACATCTTCGCCACGCCGAGGAGCCGCTGGGAAGAGCTGTCGTTCCGCAATCCCGCCGTGTGGCTGCGCGACTACGAATCGCTGCCGGAGGAGGAGCTGACGGCGATGGCGCGCTGCCGCGAGGCGACCGCGCACTTCGCCTGGAACCCCTACATGTACAACCCGAAGCTGCGAGCGCGGCTGCACCGCATCCGCATCCCGACGTTGTTTTTATGGGGTGCGCAGGACGGCTTCGCTCCGGCCGCGTACGGCAGGAGCTACTGCGCCGCGATCCCCGGCGCGAAATTCGAGGAGATCGCCGAATCGGGCCATTTCCCGCACATGGAGCAGCCCGAGGCGGCGGCGCGGCGCGTGATCGAGTTCGGGCTCGAGCGTCAGGCGGCGCCGGCTTGACAGAGGAGAGCAAGCGATGAGGATCTACCATTTTTCCGAGCAGCCTTATCCGGACGCCTGGGTGCCGGAAAACAAGTCGCTGCGCGTCATTCTCCCGAGCCGCAACTGCGATCCGCGCGTGATGGCCGAGAACTACCATCACCGCCTCGACGAGTGGGTGCTCGCCGACGAATTGGGCCTGGACATCATGATCAACGAACACCACGCGACCGCCACCTGCTGCTGCCCGGTCGCGGCCGTGCCGCTCGCGATCCTCGCGCGGCAGACCAAGCGCGCGCGGCTGCTCACGCTCGGCTACCCGATCGCCAACCGTCTCGATCCGGTGCGCGTCGCCGAGGAGCTCGCGATGATCGACGTGATCTCGCGCGGGCGCCTGGAGATGGGACTGGTGCGCGGCGTGCCGTATGAAGTGCCGCTCTCGGTGCGCTCGGCGGTCGGGCAGATGGATCGCTTCTGGGAGGCGCACGACCTGATCATCAAGGCGATGACCTCGATCGACGGCCCGTTCGACTGGCAAGGCGAGCATTTTCAATACCGCAACGTCAACGTCTGGCCGCGCGTCTACCAGCAGCCGCACCCGCCGGTGTGGATCACGGGCAGGAGCCCCCAGAACATCCGCGAGATCGCCGAGCGCGGCTACGTGCTGGGCACGTTCCTCTCGGGCTTCCAGACGAAGGAATTGTTCGATCACTACCGCAAGGCCTGCGCCGATCTCGGCCGGCCCGCGCCGTCGCCCGACCGGTTCTCCTACCTCGGGCTGGTAGCGATCGCCCAGGACCGGAAGGAAGCCTGGCGCCGCGCCGAAATCATGGCCGGCTATCTGCGCACCTCGGGGATCGTCGCCGAGCCCTTCGGCACGCCGCCCGGCTATTTTTCGGTGAAGGACGCCGCGCGCATGATCAAGGCGAGAGGCAAGCGCGGCACGATGACGCGCGACGGCAAGTTCGTCGACACGCACCACGGCGCGATCGAGGACCTGGTCAAGGCGGGCATCATGTTCGTGGGCACGCCCGACGACGTGACCAGCCAGTTGCAAGAATTTATCGACGGCGTCGGCGGCCTGGGCCACTTTCTCATGGCCGGCCACGCCGGCCATCTCACGCACGAGGAAGCGGTCGACCAGATCACCCTGGTCGCAAAAGAAGTCCTGCCGCGACTGCAAAGGCCGCGCGCCGCGTCGAAACAAGCAGCCTGAAGCGCGAACGCGCGATGCGCGCTGTCGCCGCCGCGATCGCCGCGCTGCTCTTTTCGACGGCGGCGCTCGGCCAGTACCCGAGCAAGCCGATCCGGCTTGTCGTCACTTTTCCTCCGGGTGGAATCACCGATTTCACCGCGCGGGCGCTCGCGCCGCGACTGGGCGAGGCGCTCGGCCAGCCGGTCATCGTCGAGAACCGCACCGGCTCGGGCGGCAACATCGGCACCGATTTCGTCGCCAAGGCGCCGCCCGACGGCCACACGCTCCTCATCGCGGCGCCGCCCAACGCGATCAACGTGTCGCTCTACAAGACATTGCCCTTCGACACGCGCAAGGACCTCGCCCCGGTCGCGCTCGTAGGCAGCGGCGTGAACGTGCTCGTGATCTCCGCGAAGACGCCCCTCAACAGCGTGCGCGAGCTGGTCGAGCACGCGCACAGCAACCCGGGCAAGCTCAACTTCGCCTCGAACGGCAACGGCACGAGCATCCATCTCTCGGGCGAGCTGCTGAAGTACTACGGAAAGTTCGACGCGGTGCACGTTCCCTTCCGCGGGGCGCCCGCGGCGATGGCTGCGCTGCTAGCGGGCGACGTCGATTTCATGTTCGACGCGCTGTCGATCTCGGCGCCGCAGATCCGGGCCGGCAAAATCCGCCTGCTCGCCGTCACCTCGCGCACCCGCAGCCCGATGTTTCCCGACGCGCCGACCCTGATCGAGTCGGGCTTTCCCGAGTTCGAGGTGAGCGGCTGGACCGGCGTCATGACCACGGGCGGCACGGCTCAAACCGTCATCGCGCGGCTCGAAGCCGAGCTGCGCAGGATCCTCTCCGATCGCGAACTGATCGCCGCGTTCGAGAAGCCCGGCATGACCGTGAGCTTCGCCGGCGCGCGCGAATTCGCGCGGTTCCTCGATGAGGAAATCAACCGCTGGGCGATCGCGGTGAAGCATTCCGGCGCGCAGGCCGATTGAGCCGGCGCGACGGGCATAGCAGAGGATTTGTAGACTTGAATCAATAGGCAATGTCCAAACACCAATTTTCTGGAAACCCAAAGCGGTCATTCCATCTGGCTGTTAATCCGGGGCCTTGGTTCGAGCCCCGGTCGGGGAGGTCCTCGGTGAGAAACCAATCGTCACGTTCTTGCGAAGTCCCATATGCATAGCGTAGGCGCACCCGCGATGCAGGGCACTAGGAAACCCGAGGGGATTTACTATTGAATTATCTGAGTGTGCCACCAAGATCCGTTACTACAGCGGAGTCCGGATGTCGATTACCAGTGTTTCAGTTTGAGCCGTGTCCTCTCTGTGCCAAAAGTGGGCATTCTCGCGAGGAGCGGTGATGCGCTGCATCTTCTGCCTAGAAGAAAGAGACCCAAGCGTCGAGCATGTGTTTCCCGCTGCCATCGGAGGCACGTTAACTGTCGACCGTGTCTGCAAACCATGCAACGACTGGCTTGGCGCCTACGTCGACGTGCTCCTGACCGACCATGATCTAATCCTCGTCAAACGGGCGCAGCTGGGCATGCATGACAGCGCGGGAAACGCGATTGATCCATGGAGGAAGGTCTTTCGCATTGGGACAATGGCTGATGATCCCGAACAGAAGGTGCGGCTCGTTCCAGATTCCAAGACCGGGCAGTTGGCGCCGCAGGTGCTCCACAAGTCGATCAGGAAAACTTTGGACAACGGCACCGAGGTTGTACAGATTACGATTGATGCGCGACAAGTCGGTGAGATCGAAAAAATCATCTGGCGTGTGCGTGGGCGCGAGGGCTTGCCACCATTATCGGATGAGGAGATTCAAGCTCAAATCGAGGCTGCGAAGGCCAATATGGGCCGTATTGATCAGCCCGAGGTGAAATTCGGCCTTGAAGTGGATATTTGGAATTACCATCGTGCTGTCTTCAAGATAGCCTACGAGTTAGCTTGGCTATGGCTGGGCGACGAGTACCTTGATGACCCTGTCGCCGAACAACTGCGTAATATGATTCTCAAGGATGCTCGCGATGGCATCAAAGGGAAAGTACAGTTTGGCGCAGATATGGCGCCATTGGCGCCATGGAAGGGTGAGCCGAACGTCCATATTGGCTTTTGCAGTAGAGTTGGTCATACCATTTGCATCAGCGTCCGCATATTTGACTCGATTTGCGGCGCTGTTTCTGTTAGCGAAGCAGCGGATAGCTATCCAGCGGCCGGCGAGGGTGGTTTTGTACTGATCGATCCGCAGACAGGTGTTTCACGAAACACCACGCTGGCTGACGAACTACTGAGGATAGTGCAGCGATCTTCATAGGGGAAGCCCTAACAAGACCCCGACAACGGGGGATGGAGGTGTACTGTGCGTAGAAAGTTCGCTGTTTTATGCGTCTTCTATCTTTTTGTGAGTGGAGCGGCAGCAACTGGGCAAGAGGCCCCGCCCACGGACTGCGATACTCAAGCTGCGGTCAGTGTCCCTTTTGAAAAAATAAATCCAACGCTGGCTATTCCAGCCTGCGAAGAAGTTGTCCGGAGATACCCTGATAGCAATCGTTTGATCTTTGAACTCGGCCGTTCATTCTCAAAGAGCGGCAACTTCTCCATTGCTTTAACTCATTTCCGTAAAGCTGCCGCGCAAGGGTATGCGCCGGCTCAGAATGCCATTGGAGTGTGTTACGACAAAGGTGAGGGTGTGACGAAAGACGAATCTGAGGCAGTCAATTGGTATCGGAAGGCAGCGATACAAGGGGACATCCCCGGGCAATTGAATCTCGGCTTAATGTACGAGAGAGGAACAGGGGTGCCTCAAAATTACTCGTTGGCATTCGATTGGTTTCGTAAAGCGGCTATCCAGGGATCAGCTCAGGCACAGGACAGCGTTGGGTACTTCTACTCAAAAGGAATGGGCGTCGAAAGAGACGATTTGCAGGCGGTCACTTGGTTTCGGAAGGCGGCCCAACAGGGAATGGCTGGAGCGCAGTACAACCTCGGCACAATGTACGAGCATGGACAGGGAGTCCCCGAGAATCGCTCACAAGCGCTCGCCTGGTACAGGAAAGCTGCTAAACAGGGTTTTGAGGAAGCGAAGAAGAAGTTAATCGCATTGAAAGCGGAACCGGAGGATAAGCCTCGTTCCCCGACCGCTGGATTGCAGCGGAAGAAGCAAGCAGAAACGCATGCCCGCAACAAAGAGCAACGCGAAGCTGAGGGATCATCCTCTCCTAGTTCGAGCGACGATGTGGCGACCAAAAATCTGATCTATTGCCTCATGCCAAAAGCTCAATACGGGCAATTCTCATCCTACGACGGTGGCAAGTCCGCGCAAGCTCTCCTAGAAAAAGAGTGCAAATCGGAATATCTGTCCTTCATCCGAGCCTGTGTTGCCGCCGGCAAGAATCAAGATAGCTGCCTCATGAGCGCTCTCGTTACAGCGCAGGTGGCCATTAAGACCTTCAACAAATAGTACGAATGCCTACCGTTTTGACCCATACCGGAACTCGCAAAAGATACAACTGCATTGCTTCTGTATCTGCTGCCTGGTTTCTTAGGCTACGAGAAATTCGTTCGCAATCTTGACACTGGGCCGGCTAACGGGTGTGTTACACGAACGGCGTGTGACCGGTTGCCGCAATCACGCGAGCGGCAATGACAATTCCCAGAAGTGCCCACTTTTGCCCTCTACGGGAGCTATCTGATATGCAATGGCAGACGAAACAGCCCGCGAAGGAAAACGAAGGGATCGGCGCTTTATTGAAGCGGTCTGCGCAAGCATAAATATTCCATGATCGCCGGGCTGATCCGCTTCACCGCATGCGTGGCGGGGATGTTGTGCGCGCTCGGGCTGCAGGCGCAGGTGCCTTCGAAGGGCTCAGGATGGCCGTATCCAAGCCGCCCGATCCGCCTGGTCGTTCCGTTCCCGCCGGGCGGGTCGAGCGACAGCGTCGCGCGCGTCGTCGTCCAGAAATTCTCCGAAGGTCTCGGCCAGCCGGTCGTCATCGAGAACCGGCCGGGGGTCGGCGGCCTGCTCGGCTCCGAAGCGGTGGCGAAGGCCGCGCCCGACGGCTACACGCTGCTTCTCGGCAGCGTGAGCTCGCTCGCGGTCGCGCCGCACATGTTCGCGAATCCGAAAATCGACCCCGAGAAAAATTTCACGGCGATCGCGCCGATCCTGAGCAGCCCGCTCACGGTGATCGCGCGGCCGACGCTGCCCGTCAACTCGATCGCGGACCTGATCGCGCTTGCGAAGGCGAAACCCGGCGCGCTCAACTATGGAGCCGCGGGCGTAGGCACGCACGTATACCTCACGGCCGAGCTTTTCAAGAAGCTCGCCAACTTCGACGCCGTGCACGTGCCGTTTCAGGGCGGTGCGCCCGCCATGGCCGCGCTGCTCGCCGGCAACATCGACTACAAGTTCGACGTCGTCAACACGACTTTGCCGCAGGCCCGTGCCCGAAAGGTGAAGGTGCTGGCCGTGGCGAGCGCGAAGCGCATCCCGCTCATGCCCGACGTTCCGACGCTCGCCGAATCCGGGTTTCCCGGTTTCGACGCGACCGCGTGGATGGGCGTCGTCGGGCCCGCGCGCCTGCCGGTGGACATCGTGTCGCGGCTGAATTCCG